>Ga0214171_1000671_pt1 | contig 11280 bp, 8 predicted proteins | sample TroBogEpilimnion_40_FD_153009 | JGI IMG/M metagenome (GOLD analysis project Ga0214171, IMG submission 153009) | Freshwater microbial communities from Trout Bog Lake, WI - 02JUL2007 epilimnion | ecosystem: Environmental > Aquatic > Freshwater > Lake > Epilimnion/Euphotic zone | place: Trout Bog... | reverse complement strand
GCTAATTGGTACTGCACAAGCAGGAGCCACCACGCCACCGCAGCCTGTGGCATGGACGCGCAGCTACGGCCCCGCGAAAGCTCGCATCTTTTACACTAGCCTTGGCGCACCTGAGGACATGCTGAGTGCCGATGTGCATAAGCTGCTGCTCAATGCCGTGGCTTGGACGTTGCAGAAGTAACACGTCATGAAAATCCTCTTTCTCCTCCTGCTATGTGTGGCTACTGCTCGGGCCGAAATGCTCGCTGGCATCGCGAAGGTCGATATTACGGACCGCACCGTTCCGGTGAATGATCCATGCTTTGCCAAGGCGCTCGTGTTGAAAAGCGGTGGCACCACAGCGGTGCTGGTCACGCTGGATGCGGTGGCGGTGGGCGGCATCGGGCGTATCGGCAATGGCTTCATGGCAACGGTGCGCAACGGCTTGCAAGAGCTGGGTATTCCGCCGTCGAATGTGGTGGTTAATGCCAGTCACTGCCACGGCATCGTACGTAGTGACCTGGAGCCGCTGGTTATTCAGGCGGTGAAGGAAGCTGTGAAGAACCTCGTTCCCGTGAAGGCTGGGAGCGGCGTCGGTTTGGAAAATCGCATCAGCGAAAACCGACGGCTCAAGATGAAGGACGGCAGCACGGTGGATATGCGCCGTGCCTACTCTATGCCGCCAGATGAGGAGGTCGCGAGTGTGGGGCCGATCGACCCGCAGGTCGGCCTGTTGCGACTGGATCGTGCCGATGGTACACCCCTGGCCGTGCTCTATCAGTTCGCCTGTCATCCGATCATGAATCCGCCGAGCAAAGGCTGCTCGGCAGACTATCCGGGGTATGCCTCCAAGGTCATTGAAGAGGCACTCGGTGGTGGGGCGATGGCTTTCTTCGTGCAGGGCTGCGGTGGCGACATCAATCCAGTGCGCTACAAAGAAGTCACGCGCACCGCCGATGCCGAACCGCTCGGCACGATGCTCGGTGCGACCGTTCTGGCCGCGGCACGTAAAATCGAAACGAAAAGCGATGGCGTGCTCAAAGTGAGCAACGCCACCATCGCGGTGCCACGCGCGGCGGATTACACCACGCGCATTAGCAACATCGAGGCGGAGCAGAAGAAGCTGCTCGCCGCGCTCAAGCCCACAAACATCAATTTCAAAAGCTTCCTGCCGCTGCTGCTCCAGCAAAAGCTCTGGCCGGACACGCCATCGCACTACTCGCAGAGCTATCTGCACGATCAGGCCCTCGACCGGAAGGCCATCTCACAGCTTGATGCCGACAACCGCGTACTGGTGGAGAACTACCTAGCCAACATCGAAATCATGGAGCGGCTCACCCGGCTGAATGCGAACTTGGCGCTGCTGAAAATGCATCTCAAACAAACCCAGGTGGCTGGTGAAAAGACGCTGGATGCCGAGGTCTGCGGCCTGCGCGTTGGGGATTTCAAATTGGTGACGTTTCCAGGGGAGGTCACGGTGCAGGTGGGACTGAACATCAAGAAGGCCGCTGGAGATCCCCAGGCCCATGTCTCCGGCTATACCAACGGCTACATTTGGTACACCCCCACCGTGGAGCAGCGGCTTAATCCCGGCTACGCCCAGGAAGACTGCGACACGCTGGTCGCGCCTGAGTGGCAGAAGATTTTCGAGACCAAGGCGCTGGAGGTGTTAAGCAACCTCAGCCGATAGACATTCAATGAAAACCTCCCTCACTCTCTTTTTATGCGCCTGGACCTGCGCTGCTTTGGCCGCTGATGAACTGCCCAAAACGCTCATGACCCAGCGCGGCAAACTGCTGGTCAGCGAAGACTTCATGCCGCCGCTTCCACCGGTCATGGGCAAGCCCGTTGGTTTTGCCAGCGGGTTTACCGGCTGGCGCTACAATGCAGGGCCTGCTGGTGGAAAGTCCGGACAGTGGAAGCTGACCGATGGCTGCTTTACCGGCATTGAAAGCCCCGGTGCCAACCATCCGGCGACAGCATCGTTTGGCTTTCAATTCACTGACGTTATCATCCAATGCGAGGTGAGGTTGAATGATGTGCCTGATGAGGGGCGCAAGTATCGGTCCCTCTTCGTGAAGGCGACGGATGTGAAGGACTATGTGATCGCGCTCAGCATCGGCCCCGGTGGTCTGTTTTTAACACCGTATGATGCCGAGCGCATCAATCCCTCCACCAAGCAGCGGGAGAAGGGAGCGATGAGCCGTGTGGCGGCACCCGTCAAACTCAACGAATGGCATACGGTGGTGCTGGAGATCAAAGGCGAAGAGGTGGTGGGCACGCTCGACGGCAAGAGCACCACGTTGAGCAATCCACTCATCAGCGTGGCAAAGCACAGCATCATGCTGGGGGCTGGCACTGAGGCCAGTTTCCGCCATCTACGCGTGTGGGAGGCTCTGCCGAACCCAGAGTGGGCGACGGCCAAGACGGCACTTCAAGCAGCATCAAAACCCTGATCAAACTTCAATTCTTATGAGCTTATCCTTTTTATCTCGCGCGTTGCTTTTCGTGATAGCCATTCTCGGATGGCAGCTGCAAGCGGCGGAACCACCTCACATCGTCATCTTGATTGGCGAAGATGAATATCACACCTGGGAAACCCTGCCGGAGTTTGCGGCGAAAGAACTGAAGGCCACGCCTTATCGCGTCACCCTCATTCAGGCGGCCGCGGCGGATAAGAACCAGTTTCCTGGTTTCGTGGAGGCCATGCGTGATGCGGACCTTCTTCTCATCAGCGTGCGGCGCCGCACTCCGCCGACGGAGGTGATCAAGGCTGTGCGTGCCCATCTTGCCGCCGGCAAGCCGCTGGTGGGAATCCGCACGGCCAGCCATTGCTTTGCCCTGCGCCCCAAGGAGCCCGAGCCCAAAGCGGGACTGGCGATTTGGCAGGACTTTGACCCGCAGGTGCTGGGCGGCAACTACACCGGCCACTATGGCAAAGATCCTGCCACCATCACCTTGGTGCCGGGTGCGGAGGCGCATCCGATCTTGCGCGGAGTCACCGTGGCTGAACTGATTGGGCATGGCGGCCTGTACAAAAACACACCGCTGCAAGCCGGGACTACACCGCTGCTGATGGGAACTCTGCCAGGCGCTGAGACGGAACCTGTCGCGTGGACACATCTGTATGGAGAGAAAAAGGCGCGCATCTTTTACACCTCGATGGGGCATTGGGATGACTTCAAGCTGCCTGCCTTCCGGCGCTTTTTGCTGAACGGCATTGCCTGGGCATTGGAGAAGTAAGGCATCTTAATCCATCTCACGCGCCCATCTGGCCAACGACGAATCCTAAAATGGCCGTGTTGCAGCCTTGAGCATCGCCCGGTGCTCGCCATAGAAAAAGGCTCTTCTATCCCCCCACCCAGCAAAGATCATGCGACTTCAAGACCAGGTCATCCTCATCACCGGCAGCACCACCGGCATCGGCGAATTCATGGCCCGGCGCTTCGTCGCTGAAGGTGCCAAAGTCATTCTGCATGGCCGTGATGCGACACGCGGCGAGGCCTTGCGCCAAGAACTCGGCACCGACAAGGCAGCATTCTGCCAGGGCAACCTCGCGGATGCCGACTATCCGGCCAAGCTGGCGGCGGATGCGATTGCCGCCTTCGGCAAGGTCGATGCTCTGGTGAACAACGCTGCGCTGACCAACCGAGCACGCATCGGCGAAACGGATGCGGCCACGTTTGACCGCATCATTGCCGTGAATGCGCGTGCGCCCATGCTGCTGATCCGCGCCTTGCTACCCGAATTGAAAAAGAACCAGGGCGTCGTGCTGAACATCGGCTCCGTGCTTGCCCACTGCGGTCAGGCGAATCTGCTGGCCTACTCGATGTCCAAAGGAGCGCTGATGACGATGACACGCAATCTGGCCGACGCACTCGGCACTGACCGTGTGCGGGTGAACCAGCTCAACGTGGGCTGGACGCTCACGGAGAACGAATACCAGGTGAAACTCGGCGACGGGCTTGGCGAAGGATGGCCGGATCGTCTGCCTGCTTACGCCGTGCCCATGGGCCGTTTGTTGATGCCGGAAGACATCGCTGCGGCAGCCGTTTACTGGGTCGGCCGCGAAAGCTTCCCCGTCACCGGCACCGTGGCCGAGCTAGAGCAGTATCCACTCATCGGCCGCTACACGAACCACGAAGGCGACCCTCTCAAACAACAAGACCACACCAACTAACCAACCATGAAATTGATCCGCTTCGGCAACGCAGGTGAAGAGAAACCCGGCCTGCAACTCGACGATGGCCGCCGCATTGATGCGAGCGCCTTTGGCAGCGACTACGATGAAAAATTCTTTGGGGGCGATGGTTTGGAACGTCTCGCTGCCTGGGCCAAGGCCAACGCGGCCAATGCGCCGACGGTGGCAGCAAGCACGCGTTTGGGCCCGTGCATTGCACGTCCGAGCAAGATCATCTGCATCGGTCTGAACTACAGCGACCACGCCAAGGAAAGCGGCATGCCGATCCCAGCGGAGCCCATCGTGTTCTTCAAGGCGACCAGTGCCATCACCGGCCCGAATGACAATGTGGTCATCCCACGCAACTCGAAGAAGACCGACTGGGAAGTCGAGCTTGCCTTCGTCATCGGCAAGAAGGCCAGCTATGTCTCCGAAGAGGACGCGCTGAGCCATGTGGCTGGCTACTGCGTGCATAACGACTACAGCGAGCGCGAATGGCAGCTTGAGCGCGGTGGCCAGTGGGTCAAAGGCAAGAGCTGCGACACCTTCGCGCCCATCGGCCCCTTCCTTGCCACGAGCGATGAAATCCCTGATCCGCAGAATTTGAAACTCTGGCTCAAGCTGAACGGCAAGACCATTCAAAACAGCAGCACCGCGCAGATGATCTTCGGCGTGAAGACGCTGGTGAGCTACCTGAGCCAGTTCATGAGCTTGCTCCCCGGAGACATCATCACCACTGGCACGCCTCCCGGCGTTGGCCTCGGCTTCAAGCCGGATCCGGTCTTCATGAAGCCCGGCGATGTCATCGAGCTTGGAGTCGAAGGCCTCGGTGAACAGGGGCAGACGGCGGTTGCGTGCTCTTCATAGTTCAAAAGGCACGCGGCGTTTTTCACCTTAATCGAGACACCCGCCAAGAATGAAGCGACCCATTGGATTAACCATCATCGGATTCCTCTTCGTCCTTGGCGGTGCCCTGGCCTTGTTTGAGATAGTTTGGGATTTGAGCCATAGGCGACTCAACCTAAACTTCGCTGCTCTGATGATCCCGGTGGGAATAGGTCTGCTCAAAGAACGTTCCTCCTCACGCTCCTGGGCCAAGTTTTGGATTGGGTTTTTCGTTGTACTCCTTTCAGCACTTCTTCTTGCCTACCCGTTCTTCTCAGAAAGTTACCACATCAGAGTCGGACACGAGGAGCTGCATGGAGCCATGCGCCATATCGTGGCGGTAACGATTCCCATTCTACTGATTCTGCCCGGAGCGTTCGCATGGAAGTATCTTCGCAGTCGCAAGCTCGACGCCTTCTTCGGTGAGGTCGGTTATTCCGCTCCTGTGCAAAACGAGAAGAGTGAAGCTGAATGACTCAGTAAACCTGACTTCAGCGTAGGAACGTATTAAGGCCCCGAATTGACCGGGTTGCAGTTCAGCCGCACGAAGCCTTTCCCTGCTAGATTCACGCTCACGGTGACCGTGCCGTCTGCGTTGTTTGTGGTCTGGGCGGCGCTGATGTTGGTCCAGTTGATCAAATCGGTCGATGACTGCGCCTGAATGGAACCCCATTCGGTGAAAACTTGACGTGGGAGATAGGTCAGCGTCAGCGCACCGCCCTGCATCACCGGCTTGGGCATGGCGGCCACGTTGGTGACATTTTGCAAGGCGAACTCGACGCCGTTGGGAATACCGTTGCCATTGGAGTCGGCGGTGAAACTGCCGCTCTGCCCCACGGAGGCGAGCCATTCGGTGAACGGGATGTTGGGATCGAGGCCAAGCAGCGTGGAGATGATGTAGCTGTCGGTCAGCGGAGTCATCACGGTAGCTGGATACTGCGCGTTGAAGGCATCCACCACCATCTGGGCGATTCTGGTATGGGCGCAGGTGTTGGGGTGGAAGCCGTCTCCTGAAAACGTGTAACGTGTCCTGGCATCGGCATCCGCAACTCGGTAGAATTCGATGCCCTGGATGCGAAACGGCTGCGTGATGATGGACTTCGTGAAGGCATACACACCAGGCACAAACCCAATGCCCTGCGACTGCGCATACGCAGCCAAGCTGGCATTCAAGGCATCCATGGCGGCGGTGACGCGGGCCGTTTTCACCGCATCAGTGGGGTAGCTTTGCTGGACTTTCGGCGTGCAGCCCACATGCGGCACACTGACCAGCATGATGGGAATGGTGGCGTTGGTGGTTCGAATGTAATTGATGATCCATTGCAGATTGCCCAGGGTGATATTGGTGGTGGTGGAGGCATCTGCCGTGCCATTGTAGAGGCTGCCGTAGTAACTGTTGGCATCGTTGCCGCCGGCGAAGATCACTACCCGCTGCACGTCGGTTCGCAGTTGGCCCTGCAAGGTGCTGGTCCACCAGAAATTGTAGATGCTGCTGAGTTGGTTGCGGATGTCTGTCGTCGTTGAACCGGGGAAAGCCCAGTTGAAACGATGCCCTGTAAGCCTCGGGTCGGAATAGACACTCCACGTGCCAATGTCGAACCAAGCGTTTCGGTTCTGATGCAGGAGCTCAATCCAGTTTCGCGCCTGCCAGGAAGCTGGATTGTTGGGATACAAACCCGGAAACTCCGCTTCGTATTCCTTGGTCAGGCTGTCCCCGATCACCAGACATTGCTCCGCCCTGAGCGTGAAGCTCATCAGCAGAAACAGGAACACACAACGTCGCATCAAGGGTACTGACGAGTGTCGCGCCCAAAAAGTTCACTATTGCGTGAATAATCGGAGGTCAGGCATCTTGCCTGACAGCGGCCTGAGGCTTCCAGCCTTTGTCAGAAGTCGAAGGCGGGGCGCCTCGATCCGCTGACAGGCCAGAGGCCTATCCTCCTTTATTCGACTTTCAGCACGCCGTTCATCACCATCCAGTGTCCTGGGAAGGTGCAGAGGTAGGGGTAGTCGCCTTTCTCTTTCGGGGCAGTGATGTGAATGGTGAAGCTGGCCTGCGGATTCGTCATGTCGGTGTAGGCGAGCACATCAGTGGAGTCGGGCACGTAGTGTTTGGCCAGGCCCTGCGGATCGGTGATCATGAGATTGGCAAGGTTGCCGATTTTTTGCAGAGTGCCCGGTTTGGCGAGCATCCAGTTGTGCGGCACCACGTCGGGGTTCTTGAAAACGATGGTGAGTTTTTCTCCGGCTTTGGCAGTGAGCTGCTTTTGCACATATTGCAGTCCTAGCGCGGCTTCGATGACGAGTTCGCGACCACCTTCGCCTTTGGCCCAAGGATTGGGCTTGGCTGACTTCGGCGCTTCGAGGCCGATTTGCGCGGCGTGATTGGTCTTCGCGATTTTGGCGTAGCCGGGGAATTCGGTGAAGGGTTCAGCCAGAGCGTGCGCGGTGAGGAAGAGGTCGTGGCCGGTGCTCACATGAAGATGGATCTGGCTGGCGGTGACGATCTGCGGGATTTCGAGGAAGAGTGATTTGCCACCGTCGAGCTTCTGCACGCTGCGGATTTCGAGGGGATCGTGGCCGGGGGTATCGGCATACTTCACGGAATACTCGGGCGAGCCGTACTGCGGGCCATAGCGGTAGTTCCAGCACTGTGCGAAGCAGGTGGCGGCATCGGCTTCTTTCACGGGTTGGTTGAAGCGCAGCAGCACGCCGTTGTCGCGGGCTTCAAAGCCCACGGGCACAGGCTTCTCGCCACCGGTGAACCGCACGCGCTGGAAGCAGCCGTCCTTGGGCGTGTAACTGCCCCAGCCCTGCATGCCGTTCACGTAGAGATGACCGTCATTGGGATTGAAGCGCGCACATTGCGGGCCGGAGTCGAAGTTGCCGCTGATCTTCACTGAGCCGGCCTGCCAGCGTCCTTTGACGTTCTGCCGCATGACGAGCCACGCGCTGCCACCGCCGGAGGAAAGGTGCACGAAATTACCGTCCCCTTTGAGCGCTGCCCATTTCTCGCTCGAAATGAAGGCCTGGCTGCTGGCGCTGTTGTCTTCGCCACGCGGCATGTACATCAGCACCGGCTCGGGCGGCTGGCCGTTCTTGGGGCCACCAGCTCCGAAGTGAGCGCCGAGGTTGTGGTCCAGCTCAATCTGGAAGATGGAGGACGCGGGAGTCCAATCTCCTTCCTGCCCGCTGGTGGTGACAAAGCGGCCATCTGGCGAGATGCCGAGACCATCGGGATTGCGGAAGCCAGTGCCGAGGACTTCGAGTTTGTCGCGGCCCGTGATACGGCAGACGCCTTGATTGCCAGAGGCGAAATACCAGCGGCCTTCCTTGTCGGTTTCGAGTCCGACGATGAAGTCGTGGCCGCCGGGAGATGTCTGCATCGCGTTCGTGACGCACTCGTAGAAGTCTGCTTCGTCATCGCCATTAAGATCATGCAGGCAGGTGATTTGATCACGACCGAGGACGTAGAGTTTGTCCTTCACGATCTTCATGCCCAGCGGCTGGTTCAGTCCGGTGGCGAAGCGCTTCCAGCGGATCTTCTCCAGTTTTTCGTCGATGCCTTTCACCAGCCAGACCTCGCCCGTCATGGTGGCGATGGCGGCGGTGCCATCGCTGAAGAAATCATGCGCCGTGATGAAGAACAGCGTGCCGTACGGGTTCTCCCAGGGCAGTTCAATGGTGTCGGTGGCGAAGGGCTGCTGGGTGCCGAGCTTGCCTTTGGTTTCGATCCACTGCGGCCATTGAGAGGGACCGCCTTTGACATAGGGCGCATTTTCCTTGGAGTCGATGCTCCGCACCCCTTCATTGTTGGTTGAGAAGATGACCTTTTTGCCATGCCGGTAAAAGCCCAAGTAGGTGATGGCACCATCATGGTTGGCTTCGAATTTTTTGATGAGTTTCCCATCCATTGCTGCCCCGCCCATAAATCCGTGGCGCGCATCACCGAGTTTGATGAAACCACCGGTCCAAGTGGCTCGGATGGCGATCTGATCCGTGTCGTAAACATACGACGTGTCACCATCCCGCACGCACACCGCTTTCGGAATGGTCAGCCCCGCACCTTTGAAGACACAACTGAACACCGGGCCATGATCGCTCGTGGCGAAGCGGTTGTCCTTCCATGTCACTTGATCGTTCTGATTGCCCCAGTGGCCTTGCTGGCCGCCGTCGAGGCCGGGGAACTGCGGGATCAGCTCGGGCAGCGGTTTCTGCTTCATGAACTGCAGCGCCTGCTTGCCGTAGAAGTCGAAGACGCGCTCTCGATTCACGAATTCCTGCCAGTGGACGTTGTCCTCGGGATGGAGCGGTTTGAGGTCGGGCTTGAAGGCGGCGGGCGGCGGAGCCTTGGGGGGCATGAGTGCGTCGAGATGATCGAAGTCCCAGAGGCCGATGGTGTTGTCCATGCGCAGACGCGGCCCATTGCTTTTGCGCGGCTTCATGACGCCACGTGCGATGCGCACATCATCGAGAATGCCGTCACAGCCGATGCTTCCATCCACAAGGCTGCCGAATGCGATGCCGCCTGCTTTGGGTGTTCCGTTCATCGGTTGCACGGGCTTTTCGAGCACTTGTTTGCCATCGACATAGAGCACGACGCTCTTGTCATCGATGCTGGCGAGGAAGTCGTGCCACTGGCCATCGCAGACATCGACATGGGAATCGAAGTCACCGCCGCGACCGGGCATGAAGAGCGCCAGCGTACCGCGCTTGGCGTGGGTGTAGAGCTCCCAATGCGTGGCGGATGATTTGGCGTCTGAGGCGATGAGAATGTTGTAATGATCTTTGCCGGTCAACTTGGCGCGGCACTCGATGGTGAGCGGCAGCGTGCGGAAGGGTTCGTTGTCCTTCTCAAAGTAGGTACCCTTGAGCGCCTCGCCGAATTCCTTGTTCATAGAGGGCACGCCCTCGCCGGTCATGGGGGGTTTGGAGATGAAATTCGAGGCGGCGGGTTTATCGCTCCAGGTGCGGTACTTCGGCTTCGACCCAGGGAGATTGTCATCGAGCTGCGGCACGAGCCAAGCGAGGCCGTCGAGGTTGTCGAGCAGGCGGCCTTCAGCGTCTTCGTTGGTGTGGTTCAGGATGCCGATGGGGCCGTTGTAGCCGCTGGCACGCACGATGCGCAGCACCTTCACGTCTTCGGTGCCAGCTCCAAGCGGGAGGATCTTGCGGCCCTTGGCCTCGCCGTCGATGTCCATGCCGTTGAGATTGAAGCACAGCAGGTGCGGCAGCATGCGCGGCAGCACCTTGGCGAGCCGGTCCAGATGACCATGGCCATGATGCAGATTGTAAACTATGCCGACATTTTTGATGCCTTTGGCTTTCAGCGCCTCCACGATAGCGATGGCATTTTCTGGCTCGCCATACCAGGCACCATGATTGTAGAGCGCGACTTGGCAACCCAGAGGTGCGGCGGCCTCGCAAATCGGCTGTAGGCGTGCGACCTCCTTCGTCACACGCGCCTGCTGATCCGCCTCGTCCTTGACCTGAATGGCACCGCCGTTGCCATTCACCCAGAGCTGCGGATGCACGCCATGGCGTTTGAAGAGTTCGAGCGTCTTCTTAGCTTCGTCATTGAGGACAGTCGGAAACCACCAGCCCATAAGCTCGATGTGATGCTTTTTGAGCGCTTTCAGCTCGTCGTCCCACTGCGGGATATGCTCAGCACGGTAGTCATAGACGAATTTCTTCACGCCCATTTTCTCCAGCATCGCCGCACGTTCCTCCGGGCCGCGCTTGCCCGCATCAAACGGCACAATGCACCACGCGGCGAGATTGGATTTGTCGAAAAGAGCGTCGGCTGCTTGAGATTGACCGAAGACGGAAGCAAAAAGTACGAAAGCTAGGAAGCGGGAGAGCATGAGGGAAGATTACTTGGTGTTGGAATAAATAGCCCATTGTGCCTCGATCCATTTCGCATCCGGTGCGCCGTCGAAGACGAGGATGCGGTATTTCGAGATGTAGAGTTTGCCGGGTTCGATGGACCAGTCGCCGTCCTGTGATGGAGCGATGCAGAGCTGTGGGTTCTTGGGATTGAGGCGCAGCGGCTGCGGGAAGCGGAAGTTTGAAGGGTGAATTAGGATCACCATGCCGGTGGCTGCGCCATCGACCTGGCCGCCGATGTGAACCCATTTGCCCTTGGTGGAGTCTCCTTTGAGGCGGTCATGACCTTCGCTGGTGAGCATCGTGACGGCATCGACAGGATTCCAGGCGAGGTTGCCGCGTACCCCGAG
>Ga0214171_1000669_pt1 | contig 11295 bp, 12 predicted proteins | sample TroBogEpilimnion_40_FD_153009 | JGI IMG/M metagenome (GOLD analysis project Ga0214171, IMG submission 153009) | Freshwater microbial communities from Trout Bog Lake, WI - 02JUL2007 epilimnion | ecosystem: Environmental > Aquatic > Freshwater > Lake > Epilimnion/Euphotic zone | place: Trout Bog... | reverse complement strand
TGCCTTTCCTTAGTTATTGCTGGTTGTTGGGGTAAATCGGGGTCTTAATGTTCGTCAGCGAGCGCTCCTGCGATGAAGAGAGCCGTCAACAAGGTGATGATGTAGGCCTGGAGGCACTGCACCATAAATTCAAAGAATGACATTCCGATGCCGAAGGCAAACGAGAATGGCGAGAGGATCTTCATAAAGAGGTGTGGATCATGAAGCATGTAATCGCCACCAGTGATGAAGACCAAGAGCAGAAGGTGTCCGGCGAACATATTGGCGAACAACCGAAGCGAAAGAGTAAGCGGGCGAACCAAGAAGAAGGTCGCGATTTCAATCGGTGTCAGCAGCACGTAGACCGCTTTTGGGACACCCGGCATAAATGCGATGCCCTTGAGGTATTTGCCTAGGCCCTGCTTCTTAATGCCAACCCAGTGAAAGACGATGAACGAGAAGATTGCCAAGACATATGGGAAAGAGACGTGGGACATCGCCGGGAACTGCAAGAACGGCACGATGCCGAAGACGTTGTTGGTGATGACGAAAGTAAAGAGCGTAAAGAGGAATGGCACGAAGCGCATGAAGTCGTGGCCAATGATTTCTTCGCCGATGTTGTTGCGTACGAAGCCGTAAATCATTTCGCCTGCGAATTGCATCTTGCTCGGCACGACAGCTGCTTTGCGGGAAGATGCGATGAAGAAGGCAGAGATCAAGATGACCGATAGGAAGACCAAGAAGATTGGCTTGGTTGCATAAAGCGAATGACCAAACGCTGGTGGAAGGTTGAAGTCAGAGGTGCTGGGTGGCTGAAAGCCAGGCCCTGCAGCGAACTGAATCGAGTTCACGCACTCTCCTGTTACTTACCTCGGGCAGCTGGCGGGGAGTCCGCCCCTGCAAAATCTCTCCGAACCCTATTGGGAGGAGGCTAAAAATGAAAACCCGCTGAGTGTGCTTGTCGTTACTTTTACGGCAACTTATCTGCGGCCGAAGCGGAGCCAGACCAGGTAGAGGCTGGAGCCAGCGCCCAAGAGGAGACCGACCAAGCTCAGGAAGTGGGTACCCATCCAGTGGTCCAAGCCAAGGCCGATTCCGCCCCAGATCACTAGGCCGGCAATCAGGTACCCGAAGATGGACCAAGCGGCGCCCTCTTCGTTTCCGGCGCCAAAGCGACCGCCTTGGCTGTTCTTGTTCTCGGACTTATCAGTCATGGCGCTCCCTATTTCTTTTCCGGCAGTGGCAAGTGAATCCGCAGTTTGAAGAATGCCCGAATCTCTCCCCCGAGCCAAGCAATCGCAATCGCGATAGCGCTGACGCCAAAGCTGGTGCGATCCACTGTGGTGGGTGAGGTCAATCGAGTAATCAATAAGAGAAAAACGCCCATCACGATCACCTTGGCGAAATACGAAAACATGGCCAGCGCCATCGTAATCATGGGATCGAGATTGGTAGATATCTTCGAGATGAGCAAATGAACCGAGAAGAAAATGATCACGGTTGCACTCGCGAGCAGCGCCCCGAGCAAACCAGACTTGTGACGAAGAATTGCACAGAGCACAAGCGCGATAATCGCAACAGCGCTGGAGGGAATCAAGGCACCCACCCAGAGGCGTTGTTCATTCTCGACTACTCGATTAATCACGCCTCAGATAATACTTTTTTATCCCCAGAACGCCTATTTCGATTTCCATTGAGCGCTGGGCGAAGCAGCGCGAGCGAGAATCCGAGAATGACGAGCGCGACCAGCCCAGCCACCCAGAGCGGTTTAAAAGCGGCGACGACGGTCGGAATTGCAAAGAGCGCCGTCCATGAATACAAGATGGCGGCGGTTCGACGATGCGAATTACCCATATCAATAAGGCGGTGATGCAAGTGCTCGCGATCAGCCGTGAATGGAGATTTGCCAGCTTTGAGACGACGAACAATCGCCATTCCTAAATCGAGTAGCGGAATCGCCAAGATGGTAAACGGCAGAAGGATAGGCAAGAAGGTGGATGTGGCGCTCTGGTTGCCGGCTTGGTTAGTGATGGCGTTCGTATCAATCTGACCAGTCAAGGTAATCGCAGCGGCAGAGAGCAACAGGCCGAGCAACATCGCGCCAGAATCCCCCATGAAAATCTTTGCTGGCGGGAAGTTGTGCGGTAGAAAACCAACGCACATGCCGACGACGACTGCGGTGATCAACGACGGTGCGCCGGCGCGACTAAAGCCATTGACGACCGCGAGCAGGTAGGAAAAACCAAAGAACGAAAGTGCGCAGATGGCAACGATGCCGGTCGCAAGTCCATCTAATCCATCCACAAAGTTAATGGCGTTGATGACCACCATCACAAAAACAACAGTGAGCAGTTGACCGATATTGGGTGGCAAAATCAAAATTCCGTTAATGGGCAACCAGAGAATTTGGACGCCATGCAACAACAAAATGCCGCCAGCAAATGCTTGCCCCGCGAACTTTGTTACTGCATCCAAGTCATAGCGATCATCGAGCGCGCCCATCGCCATAATAAAAGTGCCGGCAAGAAAAATGCCGCTCGCTTCTCGACCAAATGATTTACCCACCAGCGGAAGATGGCTAACGGTCAGCAACGTGATGGACATTGCCAACCACATCGACAAGCCACCCCAGCGAGGAGTAATGACGGTATGGATATCGCGCGAACGAGGATCAACAAAGGCGCCAGCTTTCATTGCCACCAACCGCACCCACGGTGTGATCAGAAAGCAGAGCGTCGCCGCCAACGTGGCGGTCAATAAATATTCGCGCATTAGGAAAGTGCGGGACTAGCGAGGATAGACCGGGAACTTTGCAGTCAGATCGTGAACATCCGATGCAATCGCCTTAGCCTTTGTCTCATCGCCGCCATCCTTGATAGCTCGAGAGATCAACTGACCAATCTGCTTCATCTCCGGAACGCCCATGCCTTGCGTTGTTGTTGCGGCGGTTCCCACGCGAATTCCGCTGGTAATGCCTGGCTTCTCTGGGTCGTAAGGAATGGAGTTCTTGTTCAAAGTAATGCCAGAAGCACCGCAACGCTCATCCGCGACCTTGCCGGTGATGCCGGTCGAGCGAATATCAATCAGCGCCAGGTGGGTTTGAGTTCCACCGGAAACAGATCGCATACCTTCGGCCACCAATGAATCAGAGAGTGCTTGGGCATTCTCAATAACTTTCTTGGCGTAGCTCTGATACGCAGGCGTAGCAGCTTCTTTCAAGGCAATTGCCTTGCCAGCAACCGCGCTCATAATTGGCCCGCCTTGCATGCCCGGGAATACAGCTTTGTCGATCGCGGCAGCGTGCTCTGCCTTGGACAAGATCATGCCACCGCGTGGACCGCGCAAAACCTTGTGGGTCGTGAACGAGACAACATCTGCATATGGCACTGGTGATGGGATCGCTTTACCGGCGACCAAGCCGATGAAGTGCGCTGCATCAACCCACATGATGGATCCGGCTTCATCGCAAATTTGGCGAACCTTTTCGAAATCAATCAGGCTTGGATATGCGGTCGCGCCAGTACAGATCATCTTTGGCTTGTGCTCGAGCGCTAAATCGCGAAGCTCGTCGTAATCGATTAACTCGTTATCGGCACGAACGCCGTAGGAAACGATGTTGAACCACTTGCCCGAAAAGTTGACCTTAGAGCCGTGTGTCAGGTGGCCACCGTGCGGCAATGACATCGCCAAGACAGTGTCGCCAGGCTGTGTGAAAGCTTGGTAGACCGCAACGTTTGCCGATGCACCGGAATGTGGCTGAAGGTTTGCGTGCTCTGCGCCGAAGAGCGCCTTTGCGCGATCGATACCAATTACTTCGACCTTGTCGACTTCTTCGCAGCCGCCGTAGTACCGCTTGCCGGGATATCCCTCGGCATATTTATTGGAGAGCGTTGATCCCAGTGCAGCCAAGACTGCAGGCGAAGTGAAGTTCTCGCTAGCGATGAGCTGGAGGTTTTTCCGTTGCCGATCTAGTTCGCTCAGTAAGACTGATGCGATATCTGGATCTTGCGCTTGCAGCGCTTCGAAATCTGGACCAAAGAAAGTTTCGCTCGACATGGCGCAAGCCTATTGGCTGGCTAGCTCGATGTCGGGGATAACTTTGACCAGCGATTCCTGTGAGATTGCGCCAATTCGCGTGATTTCCAGCGGCGACGCCTTGCCGATGACCGACCGGCGCACGATGGTCGTGACTGGACCTTCGGTCAACGCGCCACCATCGATGACGATATCCACACCAGCGGCCACTGAGTCGGCGACCGTCGCCAACGAGAGCACAGCGGCATTACCGGCAAGCGCGGCGCTAGTCGAAGCGATGGGTCCAACCTGCAAGACGATCAACCGAAGAAAATCCGCGGCTGGTACGCGAACTGCACATTCCGCCAATGACCCACCATCACCCAGATCCCAGTGCAGTGCAGAATTCGGTTGCACAAGCAGCGTCAGCGAACCTGGCCAAAACTCATCGGCTAATCGCTTTTGATCGTCACCTAAATTTTGAGTGATGCCCGGCAGCGTTTCGGCTTTTGCAATTAAGACCGCGGCAGCAATTCCTGGCATTGCGCCACGTAACGCGTGCATCCGTTGAACAGCGCTCGCGTTGAAGGCATCACACATCAAAAGATAGGCGTTGGCATCAGGGATGAGTGCAATCTCGCCGCGTTTGATAGCGCCGACGATGTCGGCCACGGCTTCGGCAAATCTGGTGGGATTCACCGAGAGCGCGGCTAGATCAAAGGTGCGAGCCATTATGGAATGAAGTAACTAGGCAGCTTCGTTGAGCACGACAGTCTTGCAAACGTGATCGAGCAACCGGCGACGTTCGCCACCGCGGAAGATCCAAAGAAAGTCCAGCGCGAATGTGGCAAAGAGCGCCAGTGAAATTATCTGCCCGGTGCCCACATTCTTTGCACCGTTGATGCCAATCAAGAGTTCAAAGAAAAGTGCAACGGATAGTGGGACTACGACCTGTCGGAGCGCCATCAGCTTCCATGAAGCAGGTTTGCCGGTCGTCACGTCGTAGACGCGGGTCTTCACCAGCCGCTTGCCCGGAGTCTGACCATTGCGCCAGAGAAGGAGCGACCAGATAAGCCAACCGATATACACAGTGACCACTGAGAGGAGTTGATCGACCAAGTAACCACCGAGGCGATGCTGTGGAGTTGCTAGGACTGCCGATGTTGGAGTGTCAGGTGTTTCGCTCATGCCTCAGAGTTTAGCTCGTTGAGCTGTTGCGCGATTGCTCCATCCACCATTGCATGCAGCGCGGTACCTTCGGGTAGATATTCCTCGCTCAATATTTCACCGCGTTGGTGTATCGCTGAGACCAAGTCACCTCGGGTGTACGGAATAACAACCGAGACCTCAATCCGAGGCCGTGGTAGCGAGCTCTCGATTGCAGCCAAGAGCGTCTCGACGCCAAATCCGGTACGCGCAGAGAACGCGAAGGCGTTGGACTCCTCACGGAGTAATTGCATGATTACTTCCGGTGAAGCGATATCGGCCTTGTTGATCGCAATAATCTCGGTGATATCTCCCCCGCCGACTTCATTGATGACCTGGCGAACCGCACGAATTTGTTCTTGCGGATCAGGATGCGAACCATCAACCACATGAACAATAACATCGGCATCCGCTACTTCTTCGAGCGTTGATTTAAAGGCTTCGACAATTTGGTGTGGCAGATGGCGGACGAATCCCACCGTGTCCGAGAGCGTGTAGATGCGGCCGTCATGAGTTGTTGTTTTGCGCGTGGTGGGATCCAACGTTGCAAAGAGCGCGTTCTCCACCAAAACTCCGGCATTGGTGAGCCGGTTCATCAGCGATGATTTGCCCGCATTGGTGTATCCCGCGATTGCTACCGAAGGCACCGCGTGCTTGCGTCGTTCCGACCGCTTGGTGTCGCGCGCGACCTGCATCTCTTTGATGTCATCGCGCAGCTTCGCCATCTTGTCGTTGATTCGACGGCGATCGGTTTCAATCTTGGTTTCACCAGGACCGCGTCCGCCGATACCGCCGGCCTGACGTGACAGCGAGTCACCCCAACCGCGGAGACGTGGCAAGAGATAAGTCATTTGGGCCAGTTCGACTTGAGCCTTGCCCTCTTTGCTCTTTGCGTGCTGCGCGAAGATATCGAGAATTAAGGCGGTGCGATCAATCACCTTGACCTTCACTTCTTTTTCAAGATTACGCAATTGTGCGGGCGAGAGTTCACCGTCGCATACGACGGTGTCCGCGCCAGTAGCTACAACTGCCTGGCGCAACTCAGTCACTTTTCCGGAACCGATATATGTAGCCGGGTCCGCTTTATCCCGTCGCTGAATCAAGCCTTCGAGGACTTCAGAACCAGCAGTCTCGGCCAGTGCTGCTAATTCCTTCAATGAGTTCTCGGCATCCAATGCGGTGCCCGACGTCCAAACGCCGACAAGTACAACTTTCTCGAGTCGAAGTTGGCGATATTCGGCATCAGAAATATCTTGAAGTTCGGTCGATAGACCTGCAACACGTCGGAGCGCCTTACGGTCTTGTAAATCTTGTTGATTACTTTCGAATTCTTCTTGGCCCGATTCGGCCGCGTCGTACTCCGCCGCAGCTTGTGCGGATTCCTTTAATAAAGTGTCGATATCAATTTCTAACGACATCAACGTCCTTTACTTCTACATCCTTGATCAACACGGCAGGACCAGTCAGAGTCGCGTTGTTGTGACCATCAATCTCGACTTTTAGGCGACCGCCTGGTGGATTGATGATCCAGGTCGCAGGCAGGCGTCCCTTGGAATCTAGTGTGGCCGCAAGTGCCACGGCGCAGGTGCCGGTGCCGCATGAACGAGTCTCGCCAACACCACGTTCGTGGACGCGCATCGCCAGTTCGCCATTCTCTAGCTTCTGAACAAATTCCACGTTAACACCATCGGGATATTCATCGGCCGGCGTAACAACCGGCGCGCTCGTCAAATCGCCTGCATCGGCAACATCATTCACGAAAACGACTGCGTGCGGATTGCCAACGTTGATGTTGTAGCCAATCCATTTCTTGCCGTTGGATTCAACTTCGATTTCACCGAAGATTTCTTCCACGTGACCCATGTTGACCGAGATATCGCCCTCTTCTGGCACGGCTAGATACTTCATGCCGGCGCGGGTATTGATGGGAAAAATTCCTGCGGGCTGCAATTGACGTTCTACCAAGTAACGAGCCATGACGCGGATCCCGTTGCCACACATCTCGGCGGTTGAACCATCGGCATTGCGATAATCCATAAACCATTTGCCATCGCTCTGCTTCACCATGCGGATAAGACCGTCGGAACCGATTCCGGTTTCACGATTGCACAAGGATGCGATGAAATCCTCGGTGAGTTGCAACGAATCATCGGCATCCAGAATGAGAACAAAATCGTTCTCGGTGCCGTGGCCATACGTTGCAATCATGGTTTGATACTAATCAAAATCCGTTCTAACCGCTCAGCCGTTGTGGCTGGCGCCAACCATTGAATCCGTGCATCTCGTGAAAACCAGGTCTCTTGCCGGCGGGCATATTGTCGGGTCGCGCGGGCAGTATCTTCCTTCGCTTCGGCTTCGCTCATCAGCCCATGCTTCATGCGAATGATTTGGGCATATCCCAGCGCCGCTTGCGCGGTCTTGCCGTCAAGCAATCCTTGGCTGATTAACTCTTCAACCTCGTCAACAAGACCTGCCTGCCACATCGTTTCTACTCGGTTATCGATGCGAACATCCAGTGTCGTGCGGTCCATGACTAATCCGAATTGCTTGGCTTCCGGATATCGCGTCGAATCTTGGCGAGGCAGATTGGCGGTAAAGGGTTGGCCGGTAATCTCAATGACTTCTAGCGCGCGAATAACCCGACGAACGTTCTCTTTCGGAATAGCCAGCGCTGCGGCGGGATCCAGCACCGCCAACCGAGCATGCATCGCATCATTTCCCGCTGCTTCGGCTTCATCGGTTAACCGAGCGCGCACATCAGGATCAGTGTCAGGAAAATTAAGATCATCCAGAATCGCCTTGATATAGAAGCCAGTACCACCGACGACAACTACCGGTTTTCCTGCAGCCCGGAGCTCATCAATTTTTGCGCGAGCTAATTCTTGGTACCAAGCAACGGTCACATCAAAACTGACATCGGCGACATCCAGGAGATGGTGCGGGATTCCACCCCGTTCTTCTAGCGATAACTTTGCGGTACCGATATCCATGCCGCGGTACAACTGCATCGAATCCGCGTTCACAATCTCGGCGCCAAGATGCTGCGCGAGTGCTACCGCCACATCGCTTTTACCAGTCGCGGTCGCTCCACAAATCACGTAGAGCGGTGGAAGATTGTTCGACAATTAATAACGCGCTTTCAAATCAGAGAGCTTGGGCATTCCCACCATGATGGGTTGTGGTCCGCTCTCCGCGACACGTCGTTCGTGCGCATCTCCGCCAGCGGTCGCACGGATGGAAAGCGGAAGATTCTCCGCCACGATGAAGTTCGGGGTCGCAGATGTGATCACGCTTGTGACTGCATCACCGATACGTGGTGGGTTGGCTGGGTCAATCACAAAGTGAACCAACCGGAAGTCCTTGGTGCGGCCAGTCATACGACCCTGTTCTGCCGGAACATCGGAGACCAAAATTTCTTGCTCGGTTCCCACCACTGATTGGTTAACGCGAAGCGAAATGGCTTGTTGGTGCTGGTGGATTCGGGTGTAGCGATCGGCCATCACATCGTCGCTAATTTGATTCGGCATGGTTGCCGCAGGTGTACCCGGCCGCTTGGAATATTGGAAGGTATAGGCCGCCAGGAATTGGGCTTTCTCCATTACATCCAGCGTCGCTTGAAAATCCGCTTCGGTTTCGCCCGGGAATCCCACGATGATGTCGGTGGTGATGCTTGCGTGTGGCAACGCAGCGCGAACCTTCTCGATAATTCCGAGATAACGCTCGCTTCGATATGAACGCCGCATATCCGCCAAGACTTTGTCTGATCCGGATTGCAACGGCATATGAAGATGCGGCATCACATTGGGGGTTTCGGCCATCGCTTCAATCACATCATCTGTGAAATCGCGTGGGTGAGGCGACATAAAGCGAATTCGTTCCAAGCCCTCGACCTTGCCGCAGTCGCGCAACAATTTGGCGAAGGCTCCCCTATCGCCAAAGTCGACGCCGTAGGCATTCACGTTCTGTCCGAGCAAAGTAATTTCGATAACGCCTTGGGCGGCGAGCGCCCGCACTTCAGTCAAAATGTCTTCAGCGGGGCGATCTTTTTCAATACCGCGCAGGGAGGGAACAATGCAGAAGGTGCAGGTGTTGTTGCATCCAACCGAGACCGAAACCCAGGCGCTAAAGGCGGAGTGACGACGAGCGGGCAAAGTGGAGGGGAAGTGTTCGAGCGATTCTTTGATCTCTACCTGTGACTCTTCTTCAATACGTGCTCGCTCCAACAATGCTGGTAGTGAACCCATATTGTGCGTACCAAAGACAACATCGACATAGGGCGCGCGTTTGATGATTGCCTCTTGGTCTTTCTGGGCCATGCAACCGCCCACGGCAATTTGAAATCCTGGTTGCGCCTTCTTGCGTGGCGCCAAGAAGGAGAGGCGACCATAAAGTTTATTATCCGCATTCTCGCGAACCGCACAGGTATTAAAAACAACCAAGTCGGGTTCACTGCCTTCGAGCGCTTCGGAATATCCCGCGTCAAGCAAGAGGCCAGCGATGCGTTCGGTGTCATGGACGTTCATCTGACATCCGTAGGTTTCTACAACAAAGCTAGGCATTGGCTAAGCCTAACGACTAATTAGCGCCCGTCAGTTCTCGCATGATCCGAGCAGTGATACTGTGGTTAAAGCCCTTGCGAGCGAGAAGCGATGAAATCCGTCGGTAGATAACCTCTTGATCAAGGTGTGAGCACGAACGGAACTTCTTCTCCGCTAGGCCAAAGGCCATCTGGTAATCGTCCTCGTCATCAATCTTCGAAATCGTCTCATCGATGATGTCCTGGGCAACGCCCTTGGTGCGGAGCTCTTGCGCGATAGTGCGCTTTGATAATTTCTTCTGCCGCTGACGTGATTCACTCCAGAGCCCAGCGAATTCAAGATCGTTAAGGAGACCTTGTAGCTCCAGGTTATCGAGCACCGCCGAAGCGGTCTCATCATCGACGCCGCGCTTCTTTAAGTGAGCATGAAGCTCGGCCCTACTCTTCGCACGAGGCGCCAGCGCGTGGAGCGCAATGGTCTCTGCGTAAGAGTAGGGATCCGCTTCTAACTCTTCCCGGTCACGAGAAGAGTCGGCTTGAGTCTTAATTAGAACTCGACCTCTGCAGTTGCTTCATCAATGGCAGCGACGAGCTCTGGATCGATCGCGGTAGGCACATAGTGCTCACGAATCTTCGTCTCAATGTCGTTTGCCAAATCTGGATTGTCGATCAAGAAGGTGCGGGCATTTTCCTTACCCTGACCAAGCTGATCTGCTTCGTAGGTATACCAAGCGCCAGACTTCTTTACGACGCCAACTTCAACGCCCAGGTCAATGAGTGAACCTTCGCGTGAGATACCGGTGCCGTAGATGATGTCGAATTCAGCTTGCTTGAATGGGGGCGCCATCTTGTTCTTGACGACTTTGACGCGAGTACGGTTACCGACCGCATCTTGGCCGTCCTTGAGAGTTTCAATACGACGAACATCCATGCGAACAGAGGCGTAGAACTTAAGTGCCTTACCGCCCGTGGTGGTCTCGGGTGTTCCGAAGAAGACGCCGATCTTGTCACGGAGCTGGTTAATAAAGATTGCGGTGGTATTTGACTGGTGCAACGCGCCGGTGATCTTACGAAGCGCTTGCGACATCAAACGAGCTTGTAGACCCATATGGGAATCGCCCATCTCGCCTTCGATTTCAGCTCGAGGAACGAGCGCTGCAACTGAGTCCACGACGATGATGTCGAGTGCGCCGGAGCGAATCAACATATCCATGATCTCGAGCGCTTGCTCACCAGTATCTGGCTGTGAAACTAGAAGCGCGTCGATATCGACACCCAGCTTGCGGGCATACTCTGGATCCAACGCATGTTCTGCGTCGATAAATGCTGCGATGCCACCTTGGCGTTGAGCGTTAGCGATAGCGTGCAACGCAACAGTGGTCTTACCGGAAGATTCTGGTCCGTAGATTTCTACGATACGTCCGCGGGGCAATCCGCCGACACCCAATGCGATATCAAGTGCGATTGAACCGGTAGGAATTACTTCGACTACCTGTGGGCCGCGATCGCCCATCTTCATGACGGAGCCTTTACCAAACTGACGTTCGATTTGGGCTAGG
>Ga0214171_1000666_pt1 | contig 11329 bp, 14 predicted proteins | sample TroBogEpilimnion_40_FD_153009 | JGI IMG/M metagenome (GOLD analysis project Ga0214171, IMG submission 153009) | Freshwater microbial communities from Trout Bog Lake, WI - 02JUL2007 epilimnion | ecosystem: Environmental > Aquatic > Freshwater > Lake > Epilimnion/Euphotic zone | place: Trout Bog... | reverse complement strand
GGAACAATTTCGTCAATGTAAGCCCAAATCTGATGGCCTGATAATCCAGTGACGCTCTGTAAAGCAACTTCCAGCTCGACCAGAAGTTGCTTTTTCATTTGCTCACTTCTGCCATGACGGATTTGTCCACTCAAAAAGAGATGGGGCTCATCAAGAAGAGCACCCCCAATAAAGCAATCATGTAAATCTAATTGTTTAAAAATGACTTGAGCAAAATAGGCTTCTGCACCAGTAACATCAGCATGAATTTTAGTAATTGCCTTAGCAATTGAAAATTTGTGGTGAGTTGTGAGAGTGAAGCCAGCGTAATTGATGGTATAGCTAGCCATAGTGATATCTACCGATAAAACTTCAATTACATTGTTGATGAATAGAGTGAAGTTCGTCTTTTATTTGTAGGTGATCTAATTTATCAATTGGGAGATCAAGCAAGAACTCGATGCGATTGCGTAAACCCATCTCTACTTTTCTAAAAGCATCCCACGTATCCTGGTCGCTCCCATTAACAGCAGCCGGATCAGCAAAACCCCAATGAGCAGTGGTGGGGTGCCCAGGCCAGTACGGGCACTCCTCGCCTGCAGCAGCATCACAAACGGTGATGATGAAGTCCATGCGCGGCGATTCGTCCCTGCCAAACTCGTCCCAAGTCTTACTTCTCAGCAATTCAAGTGGATACCCCATTTCTCTTGCAAGCTTTAGAGCGATTGGGTGCACAAACTTCTTTGGTTTTGAGCCGGCAGAATACCCAATGAATCGGCCATGACTCAGTGTAGTTGCAAGAGCCTCGCCCAAAATAGAGCGAGCTGAGTTACCGGTGCAAAGAAATAGAATGTTATATGGATGGGTCATTTAGATAACTACAAAAGGTAGGCGTTAAATAATTTCATCCAAACGCAGTGCAAATCTATTATCAATCACAAATTGATTAATCTTTTTATCTACTATATGTGTAGCTGCTTGCACTTCTTTATTTTTTGATTCTAATGCATCGCCTCCCTGCACTTCATTGCGAAATACATCAGATAGATATTTGGTTAGATTTGCATTCATCAGATTTTCGCTTTCCAGAAAATGGTTGATTCCATCATCCTATGAGCTATATATTTCAATATTATTAAAGCCAAAAAAAGAAAAAACCCAGCAAGCTGGGTTTAAAAGGAAGAACGGTACAGATTTATCTTGGTCAGAAAAAATCTGACCGTTGAAAGATATCAAGTCTTTATTACAGACTAATGACTGCATATTCAAAACTGAAGTTAACTGCCAAGGCGGTGAGATGTGTAGCGATTTGCATACGCTAAGCGTGCCTCATACCAGGCCTGCCAAATTGCTAGTAAAGTTTTTTTCATATAAATCCTTATGGTGAAAGACTAATTTAGATATTCCTATTTTGTAGAGATATCGCACTTACAACTGCTCCAGTATTGATCATCGAAGTGACAAGGCAAAGACGCTTTTATGACCGATTGACATAGCTGAGATACACTCCGAGATAGACAAATACTTTTTCCTATAAGGAAATTCAAATGCTTCATTGGGATCTCTACAGCACGATTGCCCTCAGATTAGCCCTGGCTCTATTTGTTGGATCCGTACTCGGCTTAAATCGCTGGCTGCACCACAAATCTGCTGGCATTCGCACCCATTCATTGGTAGCTATTGGCTCAGCAACCGCTGTGATGCTGATTAGTGACTTTGTTCAAGATGATGCTCAGTCAGTAAGTCGCGTCCTTCAGGGGCTTATTACCGGCCTTGGCTTTTTGGGTGCCGGGGTCATCATTCACGAGCAACGTTCGCAGCGGATTCATGGACTGACTACGGCAGCCAGCCTTTGGGCTTGTGCGCTGATTGGAGCAGCCTTTGGAGCAGGGCAATTCGCCCTAGGAGGGCTCTCCCTGGGCACGATTTTGCTCACTTTAATGATTGGCGGCCCCATGGAAAGGCTGTTTGCCAGACTCAATGGCGTTAAGCGTAGCTCTGAGATTTCCAGCGATCCTGAGTAAAAAACCCATCAAAACAGTCAAAACAGGGAGTTTTGTCATATTTGTTTGGTAGGATTGCCTTCTTCGTCAATTACTAGATAAAGCTATGAGTGAATACAGATATGCGGATGCGGTACTGCAGCTTCAAGAAAGTGGCGCTATAGGCCTAGTAGACTTAAAAAGCCTTCCCCACGAAGATCTTGTAGAGCTGCTTGAAGAGATTAAAGTTTGGTGCCTATATGCAGGCGGCAAAGCCGAAAAGCTTCCTAAAGAGTCTAAAAAGAAGAAGAAAAAGAAAAAAGACTAATCCCTAGGAGGCTATACGCTCTTTAGGAAAGCGAAGTATAAAAGTGCTGCCCTTGCCTGGCGTGCTTTCAATAATCAGCTGAGCTTGATGGCGACTGGCAATATGTTTGACGATTGCTAAACCCAAGCCGGTTCCACCCGTATCTCGAGAACGACTTCTATCAACTCGATAAAACCGCTCAGTAAGTCTTGAAAGATGTTCTGATGCAATACCTGGGCCACTATCATTTACAGAGAATTCGCCCTGCCCTTCAGCATTGAGTTTCCACTTCACATCGATTGCCCCAGAGTCAGGGGTATAGCGAATGGCATTCGATACTAAATTACTAAACGCAGAGAGTATCTCTCTTTCATCTCCTAATAAAGAAGATGGGTCTAGCACTTCAAAGCTAAAACCATGCTTACCTTTAGACAAAGCCTCAGCATCATTCCGTAGTAATGCCATTAAGGTTTCAACATTGACACTATTATTGGCTGCAGGTAATGAGTTGGCCTCTAAATTAGCTAAGGTCAATAAATCCTCAACTAAACTTTTCATGCGTTGCGCTTGCGACATCATCATCTCGAAATACTGATCGCGTTGACCCTTCTCAAGATCCAAGGTTTGGACTGTCTCAAGAAAACCCATCAATACAGTAATAGGCGTTCTCATCTCATGAGAAACGTTGGCAACGAAGTCACGTCGCATTGCATCTGTTTTTTGTAGATCAGTGACATTTTGAACTAACAATAAATGACGTTGATTACCAAATGGAAATAACTGCAGAAGTAAACTAAGGCTGCTATTTGGGCCCATTCTTTCTAGCAATAAAGGCTCATCGAAGTTACGCTTATTAATGTATTGGACAAATTCCGGACGACGAATGAGAAAATTAATTCGCTGGAGAGCGTCACGCTTAAAGTTCAAACCAAAAAAGCTTTCGGCAATAGCATTGCACCATTCAATTTGATCATTTTCATCCAGCATCAGAATGCCATTTGGTGAAGCTTGAAAAGCCTCAATAAAGCGATCATGCTGCTGCTCAATACTCCGCATTCGTTGCTTCAATGATTTAACTAAGCGCTGCAAGCGAAACAAAACATCTGCCCAAAATCCGTTAGGCAAGGACATCATCTCAACGGAGTTCAGTTGAATGGCGTTTTGAAGTCGCGCTAAATTGATGTAGGAATACACCAAGGGAATGGATATTAATAAGACTGATGCAAAAATAGCCCATTGAGCACCCCAGTTCAAAAGGATGATGAATGCAGCTATTAAGACAAGAAAAACAATGAAAAAGAAGCGGGTGAGAGCGGAAATCATAGTGCAATCTTAGACGATCTCCAGGGCACCTCAGAAAAGGCCAAAAAAGCTTAAAAATGAAGCTTTAGGTTTCGACTTTAGGTTTCAGTAGGCATTTTGGTGATACGGTAACCACTGCCCCTGACAGTCTCAATAAAGCGATCGCAGTCGACAGGACTTAGGGCGGCCCGCAAACGCTTGATGTGGACATCAACTGTGCGTTCTTCAATGTAAACCTCATTACCCCAAACGTTATCTAGCAAACTGGTTCTTGAGTGAACCCGCTCAGGATTGGCCATAAAGTACTGCAGCAGCCTATATTCTGTAGGACCTAAAGCTATTGGCTTTGGGTCTGCATTAGGCCAGACTGCTAAGACCCTGTGAGAGCTCGGATCCAGCTTCAAAGGTCCAACGGTCAGAGGGCCTGTGTCATCTATTGGAGTTTGTCTACGCAAGAGCGCTTTAACTCTAGCAATTAACTCCTTGGGTGAGAAAGGCTTGGTGACATAATCGTCTGCCCCAGAGTCTAAACCCATGACTTTGTCGGCTTCTTCACTTTTGGCAGTGAGCATCAAGATAGGTAAACCTCTTGTACGCTCATTAGCCCTGAGCTCTTTAGCAAACTGAACACCAGACTTTCCAGGAAGCATCCAGTCCAAAATCACCAAGTTAGGCAACTGCTCTTTCATAATGCCTTGAGCAATATCAGCCTGCATTGCTTTCTCTACCTCATAGCCTGCATGGGTCAAATTAATTGCAATCAGTTCTGCAATGGATGGCTCATCTTCAACTATTAGTATGCGGTGAGTCATTTGAGTAAGTCGCCTTATTCTTTAGTAGCTTCGCGGACCAAATCTGCATGCGGAATGTGGCGAACATCAGAACCCTTTGCAATATAGATTACAAACTCAGCAATGTTCTTTGCGTGATCGCCAATACGCTCAATTGCCTTAGCAATAGTCAGCATGTCCAAGCCAGTACTAATAGTGTGCGGATCTTCAGACATATAAGTGATGAGTTTGCGAACGAAGCCCCTAAATTCTTCATCAATTTGACGATCCTCAGCAACTACTTCTGCAGCTGAAACGGTATCCAATCTTGCAAATGCGTCTAAGCTACGGCGTAATAAATTAATCGCCATTTGCCCAGATAGTCGAATTTCAGCAACGTTGATATTGTGGACTGAGCTAGACTCTATTAAGCGCTTAGTGCGCTTTGCTACACGCTCTGCTTCGTCACCGGCACGCTCTAAATTGGTAATCGCCTTAGACACAGCCATGACTAAACGAAGGTCGCGAGCTGTTGGTTGACGACGAGCAATCACTTCGGCACAAGCTAAGTCAATCTGAATTTCAAGATCATTAACGAGCTTTTCATTTTCAATAACGACATTGCAAGTATCAATATCCATTTGCGTGAAACCACGCATCGCTGTAGCAATCTGTGACTCAACCAAACCACCCATCTCAAGCAAGCGGCTTGAAAGGGAGTTTAGGTCAGCATCAAATTGTGATGATAGGTGTTTATCTGGCATTTAATGTCTCCAATTAACCGAAGCGACCGGTAATGTAGTCTTCTGTTTCTTTACGCTTAGGCTTGATAAAGATTTCATCTGTTTTACCATATTCAACCAAACTACCTAAGTACATATAGGCAGTGTAATCGGATACGCGAGCTGCCTGCTGCATATTGTGGGTCACAATTGCAATGGTGTACTCGTGCTTAAGTTCATTAATCAGCTCTTCGATTTTTCCTGTTGAAATAGGATCCAATGCAGAAGTAGGCTCGTCTAGCAAAATCACAGATGGCTTTACTGCAACACCTCGAGCAATACACAGACGCTGTTGCTGACCACCAGAAAGAGATAAACCGCTTTGGTTTAGCTTGTCTTTGGCTTCATTCCAAAGAGCTGCCTTATTCAGAGCCCACTCAACGCGCTCATCCATTTCAGAGCGAGAAAGCTTTTCGTATAGACGCACACCAAAGGCGATGTTTTCATAGATCGACATTGGGAAAGGGGTTGGCTTTTGGAAAACCATACCAATACGTGAACGCAACAAATTCAAGTCTTGGCCTGGTTCTAGAATATTCTGGCCATAAAAGTTGATCTCACCTTCAGCGCGTTGACCAGGATAAAGGTCATACATGCGATTTAAAGTGCGCAATAAAGTGGATTTACCGCAACCAGATGGTCCAATGAAGGCAGTTACTTTACCCTGCTCGATATCCAGATTGATATCTTTGAGGCCTTGAAAGGCGCCGTAATAGAAATTCAGATTTCTTACTTCGAGCGCATTGATAGCCGCCTGCTCTGAATGTTGATTTGTTGTATCCACTTTACCCCCTTGACTATCAATCTTATTTAAGTCAAACATTGTTTTCATATCACTCATCATCCCTGGACCTTCTCACGGAATACCACCCGTGCCAAAATATTTAAACCGAGTACGGTAAATGTAATCAAAAGAGATCCGCCCCAAGCAAGACTTACCCAGTTGTCATAGGGACTCATCGCAAATTGGAAAATAACCACAGGTAAATTAGCCATAGGCTTATTCATGTCTGTGGAGAAAAATTGATTGCTTAAGGCAGTAAACAATAAAGGTGCCGTTTCACCACTGACTCGGGCCAGAGCCAAAAGAATGCCAGTCATGATGCCGCTTTGTGCGGCGCGCAAGGTAACCATAAATGCCACTTTCCATTTAGGCGTTCCCAGAGCATATGCTGCCTCACGCAAACTTCCCGGCACTAAGCGCAGCATATTTTCTGTAGTACGAACAACCACTGGAATTGCAATTAGAGCGAGTGCAATAGTGCCAGCCCAACCTGAAAAATGCTGCACTTTAGCAACATATAAGGCATAGACAAATAGGCCAATAACGATTGATGGTGCAGAAAGCATGATATCGGTAACAAAACGAGTCAAAGAAGCTACTCGACTGCGATCACCATATTCAGATAGATAAAGGCCTGCTAACACACCTACGGGAGTGCTTATAAATGTGCATGAACCAACCAATAAAAGACTGCCGACAATTGCATTAGCCAGTCCACCACCCTCAGTACCTGGAGCTGGTGTGCTCGCTACAAACATATTCAAGTTGACTGCTGAAAAACCCTTTATAAAAAGGATGCTTAGAATCCATATCAAACTTGTCATCCCAATTGACATTGCAATCATAGACAAAGTCAGGCCAATTTTATTTGCCCTTTTTCTACGGGCAAATACAGTCATATCAAAGTTTATATTTGAGCTCATGATTTAAGCCCTTGCTTCTTTTCCATGCTGATTAACATCCATTTAGCAAAAGCCAATACAACAAACGTAATAAAGAATAGGGCAAGTCCCAGCGCGAAAAGAGATGAATAATGTAAACCAGCCTCAGCTTCGCCAAACTGGTTGGCTAATGTTGATGCAATTGAGCTTCCTGGCGCAAAAAGAGATGCTGAAATACGCTGCGCATTACCGATAACAAAAGTAACCGCCATAGTCTCACCAAGCGCCCTACCGAGGCCTAACATCACACCACCAATTACTCCCGCTTTGGTATAGGGCAAAACAATGTTTCTAACTACTTCCCAGGTGGTACAACCAATGCCATAAGCTGATTCTTTTAGAACGGGAGGCACGATTTCAAAGACATCGCGCATGACCGATGCAATAAAGGGAAGAATCATCAAGGCAAGAATTAATCCGGCACATAACATTCCAATTCCATTCGGTGGACCAGAAAATAAAATCCCGATCAAAGGAATTTTACCCAGAGTGGCTTGAAGGGCCGGTTCAATATAATCGCCAAAAATAGGCGCGAAGATGAACAACCCAAACATACCGTAAATAATAGATGGCACTGCAGCCAATAACTCCACAGCAGTCCCTAGTGGACGCCTTAAGGGTGGGGGACAAATTTCAGTCAAGAAAAAAGCAATACCAAAACTGAGTGGTACAGCAATTAATAGTGCAATAACGGAGGAGACCAAGGTTCCATAAATAGCAATCAATCCACCAAAATCACCATTAACAATATCCCAGGCTGGTGTAATGAAAAATTGCGGTCCAAACTCTTTCAATGCTGGCCATGCATTTATAAACAACGAGCCAATAATCCCTAGTAGAGCAAAAAGTACTGAAAGAGAAAAAAATTGAGTTACGCGGTGAAAAAGAAAATCTTGAATGCGCTGGAGACGCGCAATTTTTGCGGCAACTAGCGTCGGCGCGCCCGCTGATTCCAAAGTATTCATCATTAGACTTAAGCTAAAGTAAAAAAACGACCCCGGAAACCAGGGTCGTAGAGATCATACATACAGAAATTATTACTTCGTATCAACTTGTGACCAAACTTGTTTGCGAATGTAATCTACAGTTGCATCAGGCATTGGAACGTAATCTAATTCTGAGGCAGCTTTCTTGCCATCCTTGAAAGAATATTCAAAGAACTTCAACACTGCAGCGGCCTGAGATTTATTTTCTGGTTTCTTGTACAGCACTACAAAAGTAGCACCAGTAATAGGCCATGATTTAGCACCAGCGGCATATGTGATGAATGTATTCATGCCAGGGAACTTGGACCAATCTGTACCAGCAGAAGCAGCAGCAAAGGCTTCAGCAGTTGGTGACACCATTACGCCATCGGCATTGCGAACTTGTGTGTAGCTCAAATTATTCTTTTTAGCATATGCATACTCAACGTAGCCAATGGAGTTCTTAATACGAGCTACGTTTGCGGCTACGCCTTCGTTGCCTTTGCCGCTTACTGTAGAAGCTGCTGGCCACTTAACTTGCGCACCGAAGCCAACTGTATCTTTAAAGTTGCTGCTTGCCTTAGAAAGGAAGCTGGTGAAAATTGCAGTAGTACCAGAACCATCAGCACGAGTCACAACAGTAATTGGGCCAGATGGAATCTTCATGCCTGGGTTCAAAAGAGCAACACGCTTATCGCTCCAATCAGTTACGGTACCCTGGAAAATATCTGACAACAAGTCACCTGAAAGCTTGAGCTGATTTGGACCCACTCCCTCAATATTCACAACCACAACTACACCGCCAATAATCGCAGGGAACTGAACCATGCCATTGCTTTGGAGATCATCAAAAGCCATTGGAGCATCAGTGGCACCAAAATCTACTGTCTTGGCTTTAATTTGTTTGATACCACCACCTGAGCCAATAGATTGATAGTTCAGACCATCACCACTCTTAGCTTTATACGATTCAGCCCACTTACTCAGAACTGGGTAGATGAATGAAGAACCGGCACCAGTCATTTCGACAGCATAAGCTGCGGGTGCTAATGCGATAGCACTAATAACGAGTGCTTTTTTCAAGAAAGATTTCATGTAATTAGTCCTGATAGTGGAATAACGCAACATTGCGATACAGGAACAATACGATTTCACTATGACGGTTTCATGACAAGGTGTTATTTATAAATTATTCCTTTATAAAACAAGGGTTTATAGAAACTATTTAGAGTCTAATGATGGGTAATTTAATGGTTCAAGGGAAATCTCAGCTGGCAATTTTCATGATCCTTTTTAGCGTTAATTAAGCTAAAACAGCTGCCCCCTCTTCAATCAAAAGACATGCCTTGAATCACCCATTTACTAATCTGACATCTAAATGACATATAAGCACTCTAAACATGTTGTTCAAATAACAAGCTGGTCTTAGTAGCATCCGATGAAAACTTCATTTCTAACCCTCCTACTAATCCCAGTATTTGCCCATGCTTTTGAGCCCCTAAACACAGATGATGCGGGTACTGTGCGGGCTGGCGGAAATCAGATAGAGCAATATTTCTTCTCAATTAACCGTCATGGTGGATCGCAGCAAGCGGATATTGTTACGCCGGGAGAGGAATATACCGGTAGAACTGACGCAAAGGCATTTCCATTTACCTATATCCGAGGATTAAGCGATCAAGTTGAAGCATCCATCGCTATGACTTACTACAACGAGCCTAGCGGGAATTACTCAAAATTCTCAAACTATGTTTTTGCAAGTAAGTGGCGCTTTTATGAAGATGAACGATTGGGTTATGCATTTGCCATCAAGCCCACCCTGGTTTTGCCTGCCGGCAAACAACAGCAAGTTGCTGGACTTGGTTTGGCTGCAGTCAACTACGGAATTAACTTTATTTCATCCAAATATTGGGAAGACATTGAGCTCCACTTCAATGCTATTTACATGCGCTCGCCCTACAACACTAATTACAGCGTCGGGCTTAGCAGCGATATCAATCGCACTAATATCTTTTTAGTTTCTATGGCACCCGTATGGTCGGTATATAAAGATTTAAAAATTGCACTCGACCTTGGGGTCAGCACAAACCCGCCATCGTCAGAACAATATTTAATTCATTACGGCTTAATCGCAGGAATTTATTCCATTACAGAGAGTCTTGACCTTGGAGTGTCCTACATGCGTACAGGCGCCAACTATGGCCAAACTTTTGCATCGCAACAAGCTGGAGCTACGCGTAGTGAGGTAGGAATTACCTGGAGATTCTAAATACCCAAGCAGAACAAAATACGAAATTGTCACAATTGCATTGCAAAATCTCTTCAATTCCTAATGCATGTAAATTGGAGACGCTGATGCACTATCAAATTATTCCTTTAGAAATGGGCTCATTAGTAGAGCGGAATATATTTAGGCAACCCAATAAAGAAATCAAATGTGGAATGGTCTGGAAGTTAGGGTCCGTTTTAACTACTATCAAGCCCACATTTATGAAGACTTACAACCCCAATATTGGCATTTGTATTGGAGATATCCCTGGCGGCTCGATCAGCAAGACTTTCGGTGGAGAAAAAGTAATTTACTTTTCTGACTCTGTCGAAGAAGATGAGCAAGATGAGCTAACAGATATCTTTTATCAAAGCACCCGAAAATACTCGAGAAACTACGCAGATGTTTTCCATGACTTAGGCTGGATGAGAGTAAGCTCTGATTCCTATATATTTGGGGAGCTGGAAATTAAAGAACTTGATCTTGCACCCACATCCTATAAGTAATTATGAAATTTATTAAAGTAGTTCTCGCAGGAATACTCCTGGCATGTTCGCTGACTATTTGCGCACAATCTCTAAAGCCATTTACATTCATTGCGCTAGGAGATATGCCTTATACCCTTCCAGATGATTATGCCCGCTATGAAAGATTAATTACCGCGATTAATCAGGCAAATCCGAGCTTTAGCATCTTTGTTGGTGATACAAAATCAGGGGCCACCCCCTGTAGCGATGAATACAACCAAAAGGTTAAGGACTACTTTAATCAATTTAAGAGCCCCCTCATCTACAGCATTGGAGACAATGAGTGGACTGACTGTCATCGACCACTGGCTGGGTCTTATGACCCTATTGAACGATTAGACAGCCTCAGAAAAACCTTTTTTAAGACTCGTAAAAGCTTTGGTCAACAGCAGCTTGGACTCACAAGACAGTCTGATATAGACCCCCTTCACCATAAGTATGTAGAAAACTCTTACTGGGTAAGCAATCAATTTCTCTTTGTAAACCTTCATATTCCCGGATCAAACAACAACTTTGAACGGGATGACATTGCAAAAGCGGAATACCAAGAGCGCAATAAAGCAAATGTAAATTGGATCCAAAGGGCGTTTACTCTTGCTTCTAGCCAGGGTTATTTGGGAATCGTCTTTAGCTATCAAGCAGATATGTTTTACTCACCCTCCCAGGCTACTGATGCAGATAGTGGCTATCGAGATACATTGCGCGTTTTAAGCAAACACGC
>Ga0214171_1000661_pt1 | contig 11430 bp, 10 predicted proteins | sample TroBogEpilimnion_40_FD_153009 | JGI IMG/M metagenome (GOLD analysis project Ga0214171, IMG submission 153009) | Freshwater microbial communities from Trout Bog Lake, WI - 02JUL2007 epilimnion | ecosystem: Environmental > Aquatic > Freshwater > Lake > Epilimnion/Euphotic zone | place: Trout Bog... | reverse complement strand
CCATTGGCATACGAATTGGAGTCGACGCGAAATCCTGTGCCGGCGCCAGCGGAGTATGTAATGCTGAAACTTGCTACCCATTGCGCGGTCAAGGTGATGGGACTTCCGACTGGCCCGACGTAATACGTCGCGCCTGGTTGGTAAATAAACCGACCATCACTCCACCCGTTGAAGCCATATCCGTTGCGTGAGAGCGACGATCCGCTAGCGACGAGGAATGATGTTCCTTCCAATTGTGCACTTTGGGTAGGTGGGTAGCCCGTACCACCTGTGCCTACTGCGTACGTGATCTGGGTGTAACCATTAAGTGAGAACTGTGCGGTCAAAGTGATGTTGCCTGCACCAGCTGTATATACCGCGTTGGCTGCATAGGTACGCGTACCGTCGGACCAACCAAGAAATGTGTGAGCTAACCAGGTAGGAGCGGTTCCGTTATATACGTTGAACGTGTTTCCAATATTTACATCCGATTGCGTCGGAAGAGTAGCCAAATATCCACCGCCCACATCATAGGAAACGGAATAGCTAATAGCGCTCCACTGCGCAGTGAAAGCAACGTTGAACCCGTTGACCGTATAACTGGCGCCATCGCCCCAGACAACCGTGTTGCTATCTTGCCATCCCGTGAAGAGATAACCCGGCCGCGTTGGAGCAGCAGCAATGACAAATGAACTATTGATTGTCAGACTTGACTGAGTAGGCGTATCGCTCGTAGCGCCAGCAGTGTTGTATGTGATGGTGTAATTAATTGGATTCCATTGCGCGGTCATATTCGAATTCTGAATGATGGTGAAGTTGGTATGAGGCGCGTGCATGACTGTATTGCTATCCAACCAGCCAGCAAATGTGTAGCCGGTAAGCGTTGGCGTGTCAGCGAGCTGAAGCACAGTGCCACCGAGTGTGGTGGTATCAGCCGTCGGAGTATCGAGTGATCCATTGAGAATGTAGTGAAGGGTGTATACCGGGTTCCATTGCGCAACGAGCGAGACGTTTGAAGTTGAAATCCGATAGGTGGAGTTCGCAGCATAAATGGAGTGGCTATCTGACCAGCCCGCGAATATGTAACCGCTACGGGTTGGGGCCGCTGCAACATTAAATGTGTCATTGAGGTGCAATGAGCTTTGCGTTGGCAACGGCAAGTCACCGTTATTTAGGTTGTAGGTAATTGTGTAAGAAATCGGCGCCCAGATTGCGTAGAGCGTCTGAGTCAAGGTGCTCGAGGTTGTTGAATACGTTGTAATAGCGGTCTGTGGCGAAGAAGCAGAGACGGCCCAACCGCCAAAGGTATAGCCAGCTTTTGCAAGAGATCCGGTATTGCCCGAAAGAGTAAGTGCAGTAACACTCTCGGCCCACGTTTGATTTCCAGGCACCGCACCAGAGTCCGCACCATTTTTGTTAAATGAAATTGTGTATGTAAGCGGGGTCCAGACTGGATTGAATGTCACATTCGCAACGAGAGCAACGTTTGCGCCAGCGGAATAGTTGGTTCCGTTGGCTGTCCAACCACCGAATGTGTATCCGGCTCGCGTCATTGTGCCCACGTTGGGCAGGTTTGCAGTTGCGGTATCGATTTCATTGGTGCGAACCGGCGTACCAGTATCCGCCCCAACACTTGAATATGTAACTGCGTATCCCCATTGAGCGTACAAAGTAACTGGTGCAATAAATGGGTATGACTGACCATCCGAGTATTGAGTTCCGGTGCCAGCGGCTACGGTGTTCCAGCTCATGAAGACATGGTTGGCATATTGGAAAGTGTTCAACGTGAGCGCTGTTGTCGCATTTGCGGTTTCGGTCGCCATCGTTCCGGTAGCCGAGACGCTGTTCTTATTGAAAATGACACCGTAGGAGTTGGGGACCCAAATTGCGTAAACAGTGGTGTCTGCGTGTGTTGAATAGGTAAGGATTGGCGTCGTGCCTGCCGAAGTCGTCGACCACCCGCCAAAAGTAAATCCGGTGCGAGTGAAGGTAGTGGTCACCGGCAAGGTGTCGACGGTTCCACCGTTGAAAGTCGAAGAAGACTGAGTTCCACCAGTCGCACCGTTGGGTGCGAAAGAAACGGTGTACCGACCCACATAAGTGAATGCCGCAGATGCTGTGACGCTTCCCGTAGGAGTCGTCAAAATAATATCTTTAGCACCTTCGGTTCCGACCGGAGTAGTAATGCTTACCGATGTATCTGTTAGGACGGATTTCGTGGCGGCATTTCCATCAACGGTTACTGATGTTGTACACCATAGATCTGTGCCCACGAATGTGGTCGTAGTTCCACCTGTTGTATAACCCGATGTCACCGAGATTGATGTATACGTAGGCGCGGGTTTGGGAAATTGGTTTCCATTTGAATCCATGGCTAACAGGTAGCCGCTACCGCCAGCAGAAAGTGCAGTGAAGTTCATGACGCATGGAGTTGGTCCCAAGTTGATAACGCCCGTGTAATGCCCGAAGAGGTAAATAGTGCCATTTTGGCCGCTGAGCATTCCATCGCCATACGCTAAATTCGATCCGGTCGTACCACCAATGCGCTTGCCCCAGAGAAAATTTCCGTTGAGATCCCATTTTGAATAGTAGGCGTCTCGTCCACCGGTCGACGTTAATGTGTCTCCGCCAGATACCGGATCAAAATGGCCAGCGCCGGCAAACCAACCAGTCGAATATAGCGAATTGGCGTCAACGCTAAAGCCGTTGAGGGTTCCAGAAGTCTGTCTGGCCCAGATGTAATTTCCGGAAGAGTCGTATTTGGCAATTACGTTAGCGCCATTTGTGTTCTTGAAATTCGCAACTCCAGCACCAGGATCTAGATCATAAATTCCAGTCGAGTTGTAGTACTGAGTTCCTTGTAAATATCCAGCAATGTAGACGTTATTTGATGCATCTACTTTGATATTTGTTCCGCCTACGGCGGTCGACTTCGCCCAGACTAATGTGCCCGCGCTGTTGTATTTTGCAAAATAGCTCTGCCCCGATCCGTTTGTGCCATCCATAGTTAGCGGAATACCGGTTGAAGTTTCTGTAGAAAAAAAAGTCATGCTGCCCAAGTTTGCGGTTCCGCCGTACAGGTAAAAGTTTCCTGCGGAATCCACCGCGCCAGAGCAGGCGCCGTCATTTCCGCCATTGCCCATGACGCGAGTCCATTGATAGTTGCCGGACGAGTCTAGTTTTTGGACGTAGCCGTCAGCTTGTCCGGCTCTATTGGTGCGGGTATCCACGCCGGCGCCAGGATTAAAATCAATAGCAGCGCCGAAGGCTCCGATTGTATAGACGGCGCCCGATGTTGGATCTACGGCCATGCCGGTAACAGTTGGCAGTGCGTTGACGCTTGCTGGGTAGCCAAAACCTTTTACCCAAATGTAATTTCCGCTGCTGTCGTATTTCACAGTGAATGCCGCTCCGCCTGGCGAATCAGCAGTCAAAGAGCCAGTGGAAGTATCGGATTGATTGAAATAGCTAGTGCCAATATAAGAACCAACTACATCGACGTTGTTGGAACCGTCGATAGCGATAGCGGCGATGTAATCGTTACTGCTTCCGCCTAAGTGGCGCGCCCAGAGAAAATTCCCCGATGCATCGAATTTACTGATAAATCCATCGGTTCCACCGTACGCGGCCAAGTTATAAACAGCCGCACTCGGATCAAAATCTGACGTTCCGGAATAATTTCCCGCTACATAAAGATTTCCAGCGCCGTCCACGGCACTGCCGACCACCGTGATATTCACGCCATATATCCCGCTTGAGACACTGGGCGCCGTCCACGCATGGGCAGATTGCGTTACCGCTGGGATTGCGACAAATAGTGAGGCTAAAAGTGCGCCACTTAACCATACGCGGATTTTCTTTATCGAACCTTCGGCGTGCATCCGAGAACTGTACGGGTGATTTCAAGGGGCGACAGGCCTGAACACGCGTATAAAAGGCGCGTTAATAGCCGCATTCTCAATAGAAAATGCCGCCTAATCCTCTGTTTTACCGCCGGCCAAACCCTCTTGAATGAGCTTCATGACATTTGGATCGGCCAAAGTTGTTGAATCCCCAACGGCCCGATTTTCTGCGACGTCGCGAAGCAAACGACGCATGATTTTGCCAGAGCGAGTCTTCGGCAACTCGTTGACCACCAAAATCTGCTTAGGTCGTGCAATCGCACCAATTCCCTTTGCCACGTGGCTCTTGAGGTCCTTGATCAATTCATCGCCACCGACGCTCGGAATTCCACCGCGCAAGATCACAAATGCGACGATTGCTTGACCGGTCGTGTCATCTTTAGCGCCCACGACTGCGGCTTCAGCAACGTTAGGGTGGGACACCAGCGAAGATTCAACTTCGGTGGTGGAGATGTTGTGACCAGAGACCAACATGACATCATCGACCCGACCGAGTAACCAGATTGCACCATCTTCATCTAACTTTGCACCGTCTCCGGCAAAATACTTTCCGTCAAAGCGCGACCAATAGGTGTCGCGATAGCGATCATCCGAACCCCAGATACCGCGCAACATTGACGGCCAAGGCTCGGTGAGGACTAGGTAACCTCCGCCGCCCTTTCCAACTTCGTTCGCTTCATCATCGACTACCTTGGCTGAAATTCCTGGCAGCGCACCCATGGCAGATCCTGGCTTTGTTGCCGTGACGCCTGGCAGCGGCGAAATCATGATTGCGCCGGTTTCGGTCTGCCACCACGTATCAACAATCGGACAACGATTTCCACCAATTACGTCGCGGTACCACATCCACGCTTCTGGATTGATGGGTTCTCCGACCGAGCCAAGCAAACGCAGCGAAGACATATCAGAGTCCTTGGGAAACTCCTCGCCCCATTTCATCCAAGTGCGAATCAACGTTGGAGCGGTATAAAGAATGGTGACTTTGTACTTTTCAATGATTTGAAAGATTCGCCCCTTCGTCGGTGTATCAGGCGTGCCTTCATACATAACTTGCGTGGCACCGTTGGCTAATGGGCCGTAGACCACGTAGGAGTGGCCGGTGATCCATCCAACGTCTGCCGTGCACCAATAGACATCGCTCTCCGGCTTTAAATCAAAGACATTTCTATGTGTGAATGAGGCTTGCGTTAGATATCCGCCAGTGGTATGAAAAATGCCCTTTGGCTTACCAGTGGTGCCCGATGTGTAAAGAATGAAGAGCGGATGTTCACTGTCGAATGCCTCAGCGGTGTGCTCATCTGATTGGCGGCCAACAATCTCTTCCCACCAGATATCTCGCGGTGAGTCCCACGATATCTCTTGTCCAGTTCTCTTAACAACAAGAACGTGCTTTACATTGGTCTTTTGAAGCGCGAGCGCCTCGTCAACGATTGACTTCAGTCCAAAAGCCGAGCCTTTGCGGTAGCCACCATCCGCGGTGATTACGAGCGTTGCATCGGCGTCTTCGATTCGAGTACTTAATGAATCGGCACTAAAGCCACCAAAGACGACAGAGTGCATCGCGCCGATACGGGCGCAGGCCAACATCGCAACCGCTGCCTCGGGAATCATCGGCAGATAGATCGCAACGCGATCGCCGGATTTAACTCCGAGCTCGAGCAAGGCATTGGCCGCCTTCTTTACGTCTTTCAGAAGGTCTGCGTAGGTAATGGTTCGGGTATCGCCCGGTTCACCTTCAAAATGAATAGCCACCCGATTGCCGCGGCCTTCAAACACATGCCGATCGAGGCAGTTATATGAGGCATTGAGCTTTCCACCCATGAACCATTTGGCATATGGCGAATTCCACTCGAGCACTTGGTTCCACTTTGTATCCCAATGCAGATATCCCGCTTGCTTCTCCCAAAAGGCGAGTCGATCCTTGGCCGCATCGGCATACATATCGGCCTTGGCATTCGCTTGGGCTGCGAATTCGGGTGATGGTGGGAAGGTGCGGTCTTCGTAGGACAGGTTCTCCAATGAGCTGCTCATACCGAAAAAGTACGCCTGCGATGGGCCAGAAACAAGGGTATTTTTCAAAATTCTGTGAGTCAGACCACAAAATGGCCAATTGCGGGTAGATACTTATAACTCGACCATCAACGAGGATGGGCACGAAAATCTAAGGGGAAGTACATATGGCTGATATGAAGATCGCCAATCCAGCGCCACTTGGCCTGGCTGGCTTCGGTCTGACAACAATCATGCTCAGCAGTGCAAACGCTGGCCTTTGGGGCGGCGGAGGCGGAACCGCTGTTCTCGGCACCGCGCTTTTCTACGGTGGTTTGAGTCAGCTGCTCGCCGGCATGTGGGAATTCACTCGCGGCAGCACTTTTGGTGCAACTGCATTCACCTCATTTGGAGCCTTCTGGCTCGGCGTTTGGTGGAACCTTGGACACGGTGGCTTTGCCGGTAAGAATTCATTGGCGGTCTACCTGGGCTGCTTTGGTCTCGCGACCTTCGTCCTTTGGGTCTGCGCAATCAAGATTGATATCCACCACAACCTCTTGTTCCTCGCTCTCTTCATCACCTTCGTATTTTTGGCGATGGGCGCGTGGGGCAATGGCCACTCTGGAATGACGAAGACTGGCGGTTGGACCGGATTAATTACTGCTGTCATTGCGCTTTATATCGCCGCAAAGACGCTGATCAATGATTCTTGGGGTCGCTCAGTTCTTCCTTAAGTCTCACTTGGATTAAAAGGACCCCGGCCAGTTACGGTCGGGGTCTTTTTATATTGATCAATCAAATTGTGCCCCGAGTGGGGGTCGAACCCACACTTGGAGGATTTTAAGTCCTCTGCCTCTGCCATTGGGCTATCGGGGCGCACGCTTTCATAATGCATATGAAGGAGAGCTGAGCCTACTCGACCCGTTCTTAACTTTAAAACTCCACTCATTTCCTCACTTTCTACTCCTCTAAGAGAGAAATGAACGCCGAGTATTTTTGTACAAAATTATAAATATTTCGTACACTCCTCATATGACTTCGCTCAGCATCTCTGAACTCCGCGCCGACATTTCCAAGGCAGTGAAAACGGCCAAAAAGAACCCCATTGAAATCTCACGGCATGGTGAACCGGTCGCGGTATTGGTCAGCCCCTCGCTCTATGAAAAAATGATTGAGGCAATGGAAGAGCTGGCAGATATTGCAGCATTCGACGAGGCAATAAAACGTAAAGACGAATCGATTCCGTGGGAGAAGGCTCGTAAGGATTTGGGCTTGGCTTGAGCACCTACGTAGTTCAGATTGACCCCAAGCCACTCAAGTTTCTGAAAACACTGAAGAAATCAGATCGCGTGCGGATTGATGCGGTCTTTCAGCTTTTGGCTGAAAACCCAATTCCGCCAAAGGCGTTGAAACTGACCGACCGCGATGGTTACCGGATTCGAGTTGGGGATTTTCGAATCATTTATACATTTCGGCGTGAGGTTCTGGTAGTTCGAGTGCTGACAATTGCTCAGCGAGGAAGCGTCTACGAATAGTTCGCGGGCAAATGAGTGCTTAGCTAATCGAGTTTATCTAGTTAATCGAGGACTCTTGATCGATTGCGCAGCACTCTGGAATAGCACGACGAGTGGGCTCAGCGACGTACTCGTGAGCCTCGGCTACCTGACCGAAGTTCCAACGATAAGTCTCGCGGCTGTGCGCTTGAATATTCATGGATCGTAACGAGAGGTTATAGCTCGTCATTTTTGTTCCGCCTTTATTTATTAATTAGCTGGCCATTAATGAAATGGTGTCAGAGCCCACATGTTCGTTTGACGCTTGGCTGGTCAAACCACATTCGGTGCACTGAACAAGAAGTCCGCTTGCCTTGCTGTAGAAGAGCTCGAGCTCCTCGGAGTGGCAAAAACTGCATTCAGGACTTGCTGTTAGTTCCATTGCAATCTCCCCTCGTAATAGGTAAACGACCTAATGCGGGGAAGTAAGAGAATCGTCTCAAACAGACGAGGCGAAACTTCTAAGCGAAGGTGAATGGGAGATTAATTAAAGCAGTGCCAACGCGGCGATTCCCGCGTCATAGCCTTTGTCTTCCTTGCTTCCAGCTCCGCCAATGCGAGCAATCGCCTGTGACATATCGGTACACATCAATACTCCGAATCCAACCGGCTTTGATCGGCTCAGCTGAACGTCCATCACGCCCTGGGTAACCCCTTGGCAGACGTACTCAAAATGTGGTGTCTCGCCTTTAAGCACGAGCCCCACAATCACTGCAGCATCAAAGCCATTATCGAACGCTTTTTGCGCAGCCAACGGCAACTCGAATGAACCTGGGACATACGAGACCTCGTAAGAAACCGAGTACTCATCCATAGCTTTTACTGCGCCAGCAACGAGCGCGGTACAGATGTCGGTATGCCATGACGCCGAAATAATCGCCACCTTAGCGCCAGCATTAGGTGACACGGTAAATGTTGGTGCTGCTCCAGCCATGATTTTCTCGCTCTCGTTAGTTAACTTCTAAATCGTGCTGCATACGAATCTTCTTGGTCATCAAATAATCTCGGTTAGCCGCAGTCACCGTGCTCGACAACGGAACGTTAATGACCTTGATGCCCTGTGCGACCAGCACATCCGTCTTCACGGGGTTGTTGCTCAGCAAGCGAACCGCCCGGACGCGCAAGTTTTCGAGAATCTCCACCGCATCGGCCCAGTCGCGCTCATCAGCACGGTGACCTAGGTGCAGATTGGCATCCACGGTATCCATGCCCTCGTCCTGCAGAACGTAAGCGGCAATCTTTTGACCCAAGCCAATGCCACGACCCTCGTGATCGCGCATATAGAGAATGTAGCCAGCGCCATCTTTTTCAATCGCTGCAAAGCTGCGCTCTAACTGCTCACCACAGTCACAACGCTGACTGCCAAACGCGTCGCCAGTTAAACATTCGGAGTGCAAGCGAAGAAGTGCTTGGTCGTGTGGCTCGCCGTATTTAAGAATCGCATGCTCAACGCCAGCAGGAGAAGTGTGGACTGCAATCTGCCATTCGCCACCGACGCGGGGCAACTTCGCCCATTGGTAATCCTTGGGCAAGACCGTGAAAGCCGGAATCTTCTTCTCGGCGTAGTCCGCTAACTCTTGAATCGAATACATCGGAATCGAATGTGCTGCGGCAAATTTCTGCAAGCTCTCACCGCGCATCATGGATCCATCATCATTCACCAACTCGGAGATTGCGGTCATCGGCTGTGCACCAACAAGGCGCGCCATAACAACACCAGCTTCGGTGTGGCCGCGGCGACCACGCAACAATTGTGGGTGCGCCGTGAGCGGGAATATATGACCGGGACGAGAAAAGTCTTTGACTGTGGAAACTTTCGACGCCAACGCGTTGATGGTGTTCGCGCGTTCTTGAGCGCTGATGCCAGTCGTCAATCCTTTTAGAGCATCCACTGAAACCGTGAATGCGGTCTTCTTCTCATCCTGGTTGTTCTTCACCATCGGTGGCAGATGTAAACGAGACGCCGCCTCTTGCGGCATCGTCACGCAAATGACGCCTGACGTGTAACGAACCATAAAACCAACACTCTCTGGCGTTGCGGTCTCGGCCAGCAACATTAAATCGCCTTCGTTCTCGCGCGACTCATCATCCGTGATGATGACGAACTTGCCCTTCGCGAATTCCGCCAGCGCAACTTCAATGCTTATATTTTGAATGCTCATACTGTGAGTACTCACTTATCGCCTCTCTTGAGCAACCGCTCTACATACTTCGCGAGCACATCAACCTCAATGTTGACCGAATCCCCTACTGCGCGAGCGCTCAAATTCGTTTTCTGGAGCGTCTCTGGAATCAACCAGACCGAGACTTGATTGGCAGCATCGTCCAGCTCACCAACAGTCAGCGATACGCCATCAATGCAGATCGAGCCTTGTGGTTGCAAATACTTCATTAAATGGTCGGGGATGCTGACATCCACGCGTTGCCACTTCTCGCCCGGCTCAATCGCTTTCACGGTTCCTACGCCATCGACATGGCCCTGAACGATATGGCCACCGAGTCGATCTGATACTCGAGCAGCGAGTTCGAGATTCACAAGTGAACCGACCGCGAGCGAACCCAGCGAGCTGAGCTTCAAGGTTTGAACCATCACATCTGCGCTGAAGAACTCTTCTCCCAACTCAATCGCTGTTAAACAAACACCGTTGACGGCAATGGAATCGCCAATTCTTACATCAACCAAGAAATCTTTGACATCAAAGCGGAAAACTGCACTGTCTGTGCCGCGATCAATCGCACCCACCGTGCCAACTGCTTGAACCAATCCGGTAAACATTATTTCCCTACTTTCAGATGCGAGGCGATATCCGACCCAATTTTTGAGACCGAGACCAGCTGTAGATCAATGCGATTCGCCAATGAATCGATTCCTAAATCTCCGATAAACGAACGACCTGCGCCCAAGAGCGTTGGTGCTTGGATCAACACAATCTCGTCAATCAACCCGGCCCGAAACATCGCGGTACCTAATTCACTGCCGGCTTCAACCAAGACTTGTTTTACGTTGTGAGCTAAGAGTGCAGCGTTCAACGAGTCGAAATCATGTGATTGGTGATGGAGCGTTTGCGCGCGCTCATCTAAAACTTTTGCGTTAGCTGGAATCGCTCGTTCGCCGACTACGACACGAAATGGATTCGAACTCTTCAGATCATCGTGTGGAATCAACTCTGGGTTATCCGCAATCACGGTGCCGGTTCCCACCAGAATTGCATCGGACTGACGACGAAGGCCCGAGACATACGCTCGGGACGCCTCGCTGGTAATCCACTTTGATGAACCATCCGAAGCCGCGGTCTTGCCGTCGAGCGTTGCAGCAATCTTCCAGATATAGAGCGGCCGCTGCTGTTCCATCACATGAAGCCAGGCACGATTAACGAACCGCGCTTCATCTTCACATACGCCGTAAATAACTTCTATGCCCGCGGCTTCAAGCCGAGCCTGGCCACCGGCGGCGACTGGGTTGGGATCCGTCACAGCAAAGACCACTCGCTTTATTCCAGCGGCGATGATTGCTTCGGTGCATGGTCCGGTTTTGCCCGTGTGATTACAGGGCTCCAGCGTCACGACAATCGTTGAGTCGCTCGGTATTGACCGTGCGTTCTTTATTGCGACAACTTCTGCATGGTCGCCACCGGCATGGAAACCATCCGAAATAATTGTTCCGTCCGAGTCAATAATGACCGCACCGACGACTGGGTTAGCGCCGGTGCGACCTTGGCCTTGCGCAGCCAGAACGATGGCGCGACGCATCGCAACCTCGTAATGATTCTGCATCTCGCCCATGTAAATCTCCGCCTCCGGTTAGGAATGCCCGGGGTCGTCAGCGCAAAAGGGATAGCGCAAGAGAGCACGAAAAATCGCGCTCTTATAGTTCCCTCTCATCCGGACTTTAACCGTCGGTCTTGGAATTACACCAAGTCCACCGTTAGCTGGCTGCCAACGGGTCGCAGACTTTCACTGCCGGTTCGGAATTACACCGACCCCGAGAACTGCCTTAAGTATAACTC
>Ga0214171_1000658_pt1 | contig 11435 bp, 8 predicted proteins | sample TroBogEpilimnion_40_FD_153009 | JGI IMG/M metagenome (GOLD analysis project Ga0214171, IMG submission 153009) | Freshwater microbial communities from Trout Bog Lake, WI - 02JUL2007 epilimnion | ecosystem: Environmental > Aquatic > Freshwater > Lake > Epilimnion/Euphotic zone | place: Trout Bog... | reverse complement strand
GCTTTAACAGCGTCATATAGTTTTGCATCCTCACCATCAGTTCCGCATGAGGCCATCCAGTTCGCAGACAACTTAATATCAGAGATACTTCTAACATCGCTACTTAATATATTGGTAATAGACTCGCCAACAGCCAATCTTGCAGCTGCAGAAGAATCGTAAATAGCTATAGGAGTTCTTTCGCCCATAGCCATAGACTCGCCATGGAAGTGAACATAATCTGACATCGTTACAGAACAATCAGCTACTGGAATTTGCCATGGACCAACCATCTGATCACGATGTGTTAAGCCTCCTACAGAACGATCACCAATGGTAATTAAGAATGATTTACTCGCTACAGTAGGATGTTGTAATACTTTATTTATCGCGTCAGTTAGGTCAAAAGAGGACCAGTCGGACTTCTTTCGCGGTGTTTCGATATGTTGAACAGTTCTGTGCGTCAGAGGAGGTTTACCAAGTAGAACTTCCATAGGAATATCGATTGGAAGGTACTCACTATTTGAAGAATCAAATTTAGTATCTAAAAGTTTAAGCTGTCTTTCCTTAGTAGTTCTTCCAACTACAACAAATGGACAACGCTCTCTTTCACATATTGATTGAAATAGGTCTAAGCTACTTTCTTGAATTACTAGAACATATCTTTCTTGTGATTCATTACACCAAATTTCTGCGGGACTCATTCCGGTTTCTTCAAGAGGAATCTTCCTAAGATCAAACACTGCGCCTAACTTCGCACTATCTGCTAGTTCAGGAAATGCATTAGATAAGCCCCCTGCTCCAACGTCATGTATGGAAACAATTGGATTATCTTTACCATATTGAATACAAGAGTTAATAACCTCTTGAGCTCTTCTTTCAATTTCAGGGTTTCCTCTTTGAACAGAATTGAAGTCAAGGTCTTGAGCGTTAGTGCCAGTATTCATTGAACTAGCTGCTCCACCACCCATTCCAATTTTCATTCCAGGTCCACCTAGCTGTATTAGCAGATCCCCTTCATGAATATCTTTTTTGTGGGTATGTTCATCTCTAATGCTGCCTATACCACCTGCAATCATGATTGGTTTATGGTATCCCCATCTCTTACCTGAAATAGTTTGTTCAAATACTCTAAAGTAACCACTTAAAATTGGACGACCAAATTCGTTATTAAATGCTGCTCCTCCAATCGGACCTTGAATCATGATTTCAAGGGGAGTTGCAATACTACTTGGCTTTCCATATGGATGCTTTTCCCAATCCATTGGCAAGCTTGGTATATGAAGGTTAGAAACAGAAAAACCAGTTAAACCGGCTTTTGGTTTACCACCAATTCCTGTAGCTCCCTCATCACGAATTTCACCACCGGCTCCTGTGGATGCTCCTGGGAAAGGAGAAATTGCCGTAGGATGATTGTGGGTCTCAACCTTCATCAAAGTATGGACGAGTTGTTTAGACTCTTCATATACTCTAGTTGTAGATGATGGAGACCATATGACAGATTCGGTACCCTCCATAATTGCTGCATTATCTGAGTATGCAACAACGGTTCCTTCAGGATGTAAACGGTGTGTATTTCGGATCATTCCAAATAAGGATTGATCCATATCTTGCCCATCTATTGTCCAAGATGCATTGAAAATTTTATGCCTACAGTGTTCACTGTTTGCCTGAGCAAACATAATTAATTCAACATCAGTAGGATTACGTTTTAGTTGTTCAAAATTTTCTTGGAGGTAATTTATTTCGTCATCCGATAATGCCAAACCTAAATTTTTATTCGCATGATGTAACGCTGCTTTTCCTTCGGAAAGAATATCTATTGTTTTAAAGCTTTGATCAGGAAGTATTTGATATTGGTATTGAAGATCTGAGGAATCTAAAAGTATAGATTCAGTCATCCTATCGTGAGTATGTGCATAAATTGTTGATAATTCGTCAACAGTTAATTTCTTGGAAGTTTGAATAACAAATTCTATTCCTCTTTCCAAGCGTAAAATTTGAAGATTACATAGTTTTGTTATTTCTGTAGCTTTACTAGACCAAGGAGATACTGTTCCAATTCTTGGTGTTACATAGTAATGGTATTTGCCTTTAGATTTATTATCTTCTGGGCTAGAAAGATTTAAAAGTTGATTAATCTGATTTAATTCATTTGGATTAAGATTGGCTTCAGTCCATATAAAATACTGGAAATAAGCATCTATGGAATCTACTAATATTTTGCTCTTACGCAAAGAATCTAGAAGATTTTTTTGGCGAAATGTGGATAGTGCTGAGGGACCGTGTAAATGTGTAAATATAGGCATAACAAGATTATACGAAATGCCAAGCGACTTCAGTTAAATGATGATTGGCTTATCAGGTAATTCATTCGGAGTAATGACCTCAGCTGAAAAGTGATATCTTAAAACCTGATGAATACGTTCAATTCCATGCAATACTCCCTCTTCGAAATTGCGGCCCCTTAATAATTCAGCCATTTCGTTTGAAACAGTTCTCCAATAATCTTCGCCAGCTAAATTATGGATATTACGATCTGCAACAATTTCAAAATCACGATCAGCCATTAATAAATAAATTAATACTCCATTATTGTTTGCAGTATCCCAAACTCTAAATAAAGAAAAAACTTCTAGGGCTCTTTCTCGAGGAGTTTGTTGGTTAAATAAGGCTTGAGGAGAAAGAGATGTTTCTACGATAAAACGAATTTGGCCGCTGTGAGAAACCTCACTTTTAGCAATTGCAGCTTCAATTTTTTTTAAAGATTCATCGGTAAATACATTTTTTGTTGCTCGATTCGACGCAAATAGATGCTTAAGTAATCTTTTGATAAATTGCATTACCATCCTCCAGATGAACCACCACCACCAAAGCCACCACCCCCACCACCAAAACCTCCGCCACCGCCAAATCCACCTCCAAAACCGCCACCACGACCGCCATAACCACCACTGGGGAAGATAATTGGTCCGCCTCGCCCTCCAAGACCACCTAATAATGAGGCAACAAAACCTATGAGTCCGGCAATGATAGCTATTCCAATAACTCCAGTAATTGTGAAAGCTAGAAAACCAACAACACCACCAGTAGTTAAGCCACCAAGAGTCTTTCCTAAAATTTTCTTAAGAATATTCCCTAAAAAGATTGACATCATAAAAGCAATTAGAAGAATACCCTCCAAATCGCTATCATTTTGTTGAGTATTAGCTTGAGGTCTCTGGGGGGGAGGAGGTAACTCTTCACCATCAATAACTTTAATTAATTGATCAACACCAGATTCAATACCTTCATAAAATTGACCGAGTTTAAAAAGTGGCGTTATTTTTTCTGCAATAATTCTTCTGGCTGTAACATCATTTACCGCCCCTTCTAGCCCATAGCCAACTTCTATCCTTAATCTTCTGTCGTCTTTTGCAACAAGGAGCAAAATACCATCATCAATTTTCTTTCTACCAACTTTCCATTTTTCAACAACTCTTAAGGAATATTGCTCTATCGCTTCAGGTTGTGTTGTTGGAACGATGAGAATTGCAATTTGACTTCCTTTACGTTGCTCAAATTGGCTTAATTTATTTTCTAGGTTTGATATTTGATCCGCACTAAGCGTGTTGGTTAAATCTGTAACTTGATGCTGCAAGACTGGTATTTTGACTAAATCTGCATCTCTTGCACTACTTTTCTCATATACAGCCCCACGATTTAATCCTGCATTTTGAGCGTATGCAACATTAAATACTATAAAAAAAGAGATTAAAAAAAGTGCTAGAAATCTTATTTCTAGCACTTTAGAGGCATTAAACATAATTTATTTAGAGTTATTAAACTGAACTGTAGGTGGCTTGGAAATTGCAGCCTCATTTTCTACAGTAAAGTTGGCCTTAGCTTTGTAACCAAAAATCATTGCGGTGATGTTATTTGGGAATGTTCTAACAGCAAGGTTGTACTCTTGAACTGACTTAATATAGCGATTACGAGCTACAGTAATTCTATTTTCAGTACCTTCTAACTGAGCTGAAAGGTCTCTAAAATTCTGGTCAGATTTTAAAGCTGGGTAATTTTCAGCTACTACCATTAATCGAGACAATGACCCTTTCAATTCACTTTGAGCAGCTTGATACTTTTTGAATGCTTCAGGATCATTGATTAACTCTGGAGTTGCTTGCATAGAGCCAACTCTTGAACGCGCTTCGGTGATTTGGGTTAATACTTCTTTTTCTTGTGTTGCGTAACCTTGAACCGTAGCAACTAGATTAGGAATTAAATCTGCACGACGTTGATATTGGTTTAAAACTTCAGCCCAATCAGCTTTGACTTGCTCATCAGTAGTTTGAAAGGTGTTATACCCACAGCCATGAAGAAATAAGGTACTTAAGGCTACTAAAAAAATTATTAAATTGCGTTTAATAAATGTATTCATAAATTTCCTATTTAAATAAATAAAGAACAGTCTTTAATTTATACCCTAATGATGACATTTAATCGTTTTTCAAACATTCGCTCATAAAAGCCCTAAAATCAGCTTGGTTTCTTCCCTTCCCGAGGCCAGAACATTCTTTCATTTTCATTTGTTGAGAAGTCAATTGTTTACCATTTTTATCAAGGTCATTCGGACCAGGTTTTAAATCTCCAATTTTTGCTCTTGCAGCAGCTCCTTCAGCAGCGGCTGAACCTTTAGGTAAATTTGCTGAAGGTGTTTTAACAGATTTTTGGACAGGTTCTTTAGCAACTTCAACTTCTTTTCTTTGAGGAGCTGTTGCTGTTGATTTTTCTTCTTTGGCTTTTGTAGTTTCTTTTAAAACTTCATTTTTTTTGTCGGCTGCAACTGAATCAGTTTTATTTACTATTACTTGTTTTTCATTTGTAACTTTTTCAGATTTCTCTTTAGCTAAATTTTCTTTATCTTCCTTACTCTTAGTAGCTTTTTCAACTTTATCTTCTTTTGCTTTAGTTATTTTTTCAGATTTTTCATCAGCTACAGGAGCAACTTTATCTTTTGTGGATTTACTTGCCTTATCCTCTTTTGTCTTAGCTATCTTATCTACTTTTTCCTCAGCTACAGGGGCAGCTTTTTCTTTAGTTAATTTACTAGCTTTTTCCTCTTTTGCCTTTGCGATTTTGTCAGCCTTTTCTTTTGCTGCCAATTCTTTATCTTCTTTAGCTTTAGCTAGCTTATCGGCTTTTTCTTTAGCTGCAGCCTCTTTTGCTTCTTTAACTTGAGCAGCTTTATCAGCTTTATCTTTTGCAGCAGCTTTTTTTTCTTCAGCGATGCGTGCTTTTTTGTCAGCAGCAGATTCTTTATTTTCAACTGCTACTTTAGCTTGTTGATCCGAGGGTTGAGCTGAGTCTTTTGCAAAACTTATTGAAGACATCATTGAAATTGCAATTATAAATAGTAACTTTCTCATCTTTTTTCCTTAATATTTAAAGATTTTGTCGATTAACCTAGACTAGCATTCCACTCTTTAACACTAAAACTTTATCACATTGTTGAGAAATATCTGTGTCGTGGGTAACCACAACGATGGTGGTGCCATATTCACTATTTAAATCAAATAATAGCTCGACAATGCGTTGCCCATTTTCAAAATCTAAGCTTCCTGTTGGCTCATCCAAAAAAAGTATTTTAGGTTTAGTAATAAATGCCCTAGCAAGAGCGATTCTTTGTTGCTCTCCCCCAGATAAAGTATTGGGATAATGCTTGGATCTGTCTGATAAGCCTATTTTATCTAACAACAATTGAGCATTTACTTGCTCAGTAGGGTTGATCTTTCCGGAAATTTCTAAAGGAAGACAAATATTTTCTAGAGCATTTAATTCTGGAATTAATAGAAATGATTGAAAAACAAAACCAACATTGTTTTTTCTTAATGATGATCTTTCATCCTCACTCAAATCTTTTAATTCATTCCCAAATAATTTCACAGATCCATCATATTCCGGATCTAATCCAGCCATAATACTCAACAGTGTAGACTTTCCAGAACCTGAAGCTCCTAAAATGGCTAAAGTTTGATTACTCTCAATGGTAAAGTCTAAGTTACTTAGTATCTTCAATTCACCAGAAGGTAATTTAACGGATTTACAAAGATTGTTTACTTCTAAAAGATTTTCTACGGGCATATATTAGGAATGAAAAAGTCTCAACTCATTATCTTACAAAAAATAGTATTTTTATCTTTATTATTGCTATGCGTATTTAAAGTACATGCTAATAGTAAGCAAGAACAAAGAATTCTTGTACTTGGGGATAGCATTTCAGCTGGCTATGGTTTACCAGCTAATACCGGGTGGGTAAATCTTTTAGATCAATATTTAACAAAAGAAAAATATACATTTTCAATGTTAAATGCAAGTATTAGCGGTGAAACATCAGCAGGCGGAAAATCTAGAATTAAGAAACTGATTCTGGATTTTAAACCCACCGTCGTTGTCGTTGAATTAGGGGCAAATGATGCTTTAAGAGGATTTCCCTTAAAAGCCAGTAAAGAAAATTTATTAGATATTATCAATATTTGTAAAGCTAATAAGGCACAGGTTTTATTACTCGGTATGAAAATTCCTAGTAATTATGGAGCTGAATATACCAATCAGTTTTCAAAAATGTTTGTAGATGTTAGCAAAAGCACCCAATCTACACTTGTACCATTTTTTCTTGAGGGAATTGCTACCAATCGTCAATTATTTCAGGATGATGGCATTCATCCTAATTTAGAGGCACAGCCAATATTACTTCAAACTATGCTGCCAAGTTTAGTAAAAATCTTAAAATGATTTCAAGATTTTTACTTGGGAATTGGTACGCATGTTTGCGAAATATGCAGACAATTCATTCTGGATGTTTAATTCAGCAATTTGCTTAGTAAGTTCTATTTGAGCCTTAGTATTAACTTCCTGAGAAGGTCTGATTTGATTAATACGATAGATGGCAATACCTGAGCCTGGAATTCTTGCATTAACAACAATAGGAAGCTTTGATGTATCAACATTGAAGACTTTATCAAAAGGTTCACCTGATAAATCTAAAGGTTTTATGCGGGATACCCAAAATGATTTTGAAAACTCCTTACCTTGAATTTTGGTATTTGGATCTTTGATTAAGTTATCAAAATTGGTATTTCCATTTTTTAATGCTAAATCTTCAGCTTTTTTCAAACGAACAATTTTTTCTATATCACTTTTAACTTCGTCAAAATTCTTTGTTTGAGGTGGGTGAAATTCACTAACGTGAACAGAAATTAAATCACCATTTTGCAATTGAAATGCCTCTGAATTTTTACCAGATTTTAAGATCTCATCCTTAAAGATATTCAATAGCGTTTTTTGTTCATTTAGAGGATGGTTTTTAGGCAAGGATTTCTTACCAGAAGTTGTCAGTTCATTTTCTTTAAGGATAGATAGCTTTAGCGCTTCCGCAGCAGGCTTGAGACTGTCCGGTTGTTCGTATACTAAGTTAGCAAATAGATCTGCTTTTTTAGAAAATTCTTTATCATCAGATGAATCACGATGAAGGATAAGATATTCAACATTTGCTGTAGGATTTGTTTGAAAATCACTTGGATGAGACTGATAATAGTCTTTTAAATCAGCATCATTGATTTCAACTTGTTTCAAAAAGTCACTTGCTAAGAAAAATAGGACTTGAACTTCTCTTTCTGTTGAGTAAGCAGATATTAATTGTTCTGCAACTTTACTTGAATGAATTATTTGCTGATTAGGGGCAATAGCATTTTGTAAATCACTGCCCATTAATTCAGATCGCTTTATATTTTGAAATTGGGAAATACTTAAACCATTGCTTTGAAGAAGTTGACGATATTTATCAGCATCGATTGTTCCATCAGATTTCTTTAATGCTTGAATTTCCGGAAACTTATTTAATTCTTTAGCAAGACGATTATCAGAAACTTGCAATCTTAAATGCTGTAATTCATTTTTTAGTAATTTTTGTTGAATAATTTGATTAAGTACATTAACTTTAAAAGATGGGGAATTCGCTAACTCCAACGGGATTCCAGATCTTTGGGCTTGATTTTTTACTGCGTTGTCTAATTCGTTAACAGATATAACATCCTGACCTACTTTTGCTACGTCAGTTTCTTTACTACCCATATTGGTGTAACTTTGAACTCCAATAAATACAAACGATGGCAGTATCAATACCAAAAGGATAATTTGTAGGATTTTTTGGTGAGTGCGAACGTAATCAAGCATGAGGTAGGTTTCTAATTATTAATAATAAGAGTATAAATGAGGTGGGGAAGTATGTGGTGGGTGCTGACGGGATCGAACCGCCGACATTCTGCGTGTAAGGCAGACGCTCTACCATCTGAGCTAAGCACCCTTCTAATATTCTATTGATAACGAATAATAATTTATCTTTGAATACTACTTAATACGAATTTGAATAAATATATGTATTAAGAAAGTCTTCTATTATATATTAATTAGAGAGCTTTTCCAACTTTTTTAATGTTTGAGTACTTCCTCTGATTCAGTTTTGTTGTTTGTATTTTCTTTGGCAACAACGACTTCTTCATCTGCCAAGGGTTTGGGAATTGTCTCTAGAGCCATCTCTAAAACTTTATCAATCCACCTTACAGGAACAATTTCAATTGAATTTTTTACATTGTCAGGAATCTCAGTGAGATCTTTAACATTTTCCTCTGGTATCAATACTGTTTTAATACCGCCGCGATGAGCAGCTAACAGTTTCTCCTTAAGTCCTCCAATTGGGAGAACCTCTCCTCGAAGAGTAATTTCACCAGTCATCGCAACATCTGCTCTAACTGGAATACCCGTGAGGATTGATACTAAGGCAGTTGAGATTGCTATACCAGCAGAAGGACCGTCCTTAGGTGTTGCTCCCTCTGGAAAGTGAATATGAATATCTTTTTTCTCAAACATTTCCTCACGAATGCCTAGTTGGCGAGAACGTGACCTGACTACAGATCTAGCAGCTTCAACGGATTCTTTCATAACATCACCAATAGAACCCGTTCTAATGATGTTACCTTTACCAGGCATCAGAGCAGCTTCAATTGTTAATAAATCACCGCCTACTTCTGTCCAAGCAAGGCCAGTAACTTGGCCTAGTTGATTTTCTTTATTAGCAAGACCAAAATCATAACGCTTAACTGAAAGGAATTTTTCAAGATTACTTGAATCAACAATAATTGGAGCTTGTTCTTTTTTCAAGAGCAATAACTTAACTACTTTACGGCAGATCTTGCTTATTTCTCGCTCGAGAGCCCTAACTCCAGCTTCTCTAGTGTAGTAACGAATGATGTCCTGAATCGCAGATTCTTTAACTTCTATTTCACCGTTCTTCAGACCATTATTTTTAATCTGTTTAGGAAGCAAATATCTAGTTGCAATGTGTGTTTTTTCATCTTCTGTATAACCTGCAAGACGAATAACTTCCATCCTATCCAATAAAGGACCAGGAATATTTAAAGAGTTCGAAGTGGCAACGAACATCACATCAGATAAGTCAAAATCTACTTCAACATAGTGATCTTGAAAGGTATGATTTTGTTCTGGATCCAAAACCTCAAGCATGGCACTCGCAGGATCGCCTCTGAAGTCCATACCCATCTTATCAATCTCATCTAATAAGAATAAAGGGTTTCTAACACCTACTTTTGTTAAGCTGGTTAATATCTTACCGGGCATTGAGCCAATATATGTCCGACGATGACCACGAATCTCTGACTCATCACGAACACCACCCAATGCCATGCGTACAAATTTTCTATTTGTAGCACGTGCGATAGATTGACCAAGAGATGTTTTACCAACTCCAGGAGGACCAACTAAACAAAGAATAGGTGCTTTTACTTTTTCGACGCGTTGTTGAACTGCCAAATACTCCAAAATTCTTTCTTTTACTTTATCAAGTCCATAGTGATCATCGTTTAGAACGGATTCAGCATGGTTGAGATCATTATTAACCTTACTCTTCTTTTTCCAAGGAAGATTAATTAGGGTATCAATATAATTTCTAACCACTGTGGCTTCTGCTGACATTGGTGACATTAATTTGAGTTTTTTTAGTTCAGACTCCGCTTTTTTAAGAGCGTCTTTTGGCATCTTAGCTAATTTGATTTTCTTCTCTAACTCTTCGAGGTCAGCACCCTCTTCACCTTCACCGAGTTCTTTTTGAATAGCTTTAACTTGTTCGTTTAAATAATATTCACGCTGACTTTTCTCCATCTGTCTCTTAACACGGCCGCGAATTCTTTTTTCGACTTGGAGAATATCAATTTCACTTTCAAGTTGCCCCAAAAGACTTTCTAAACGTTTAACAACGTCATTCATTTCAAGTAACAACTGTTTTTGGTCAAGCTTAATTGGTAAGTGAGCACAAATTGTATCTGCAAGACGACTTGCGTCATCTATGCCAGTCAATGAAGCAAGAATTTCTTGAGGAATTTTTTTATTTAATTTAACGTATTGGTCAAATTGGGCAACAATAGCTCGTTTCAGAGCTTCAGTTTCTGACTGATCGATGCTTGGAATACTTTGTGGTGTAGCCTCACAATTAAAGTAGCCTAGAGAGTCTTCGATTTGACTTACATCTGCTCTTTGGGTTCCTTCAACTAGTACTTTTACAGTACCATCTGGCAGCTTCAGCATTTGAAGGATGTTAGCTATACATCCAACTTGGTACAAATCTTGTACGGTTGGTTCATCTTTAGAAGCTGTTTTTTGAGCAACTAAAAGAATACTTTTCCCAGTTTCCATGGAAGCCTCCAAAGCTTTGATAGATTTGGGACGACCAACAAATAATGGCATTACCATGTGAGGAAAAACTACCACATCTCTTAAAGGTAGTAGAGGTAACTGAATTGGTTCAGTTGGTAATAGTAAATTGCCAGGCATATTTAAAATCTCCAATTAGGCGAAAGCATCAACATTCATTGTATATCATCAACTTAGTGCCAAATTTCGCAATTACAAGCCTAGAATACACTTTTTTATTTACTTTTAGAATATCAAACCTCGTAGTATCTGTTTTTTCTCTATTTCGATACTGAAATCATGCAACTGAGGTAGAAGTATGATGGACGATTGTAGGTGAACCACCTTCAACACAATTTGCATCAATGATGACTTTTTCAATTGTTTTTTGAGATGGTAATTCATACATAACGTCTAGCAACATATTTTCCAATATGGAGCGTAGTCCTCTAGCACCAGTATTTCTTTCCATCGCTTTTTTGGCAATTGCCTTCAAAGCTTCATCTCTAAACTCTAAAGTAACATTTTCCAATTGAAACAATGCTTGATATTGCTTAACAAGTGCATTTTTAGGTTCTGTAAGAATTTGAATAAAGGCAGCTTCGTCAAGTTTACTTAGCGTTGCAGTTACTGGTAAACGTCCGATAAGTTCTGGAATCAAACCAAATTTAATTAAATCATCAGGTTCTACATTTTCAATTAGATCAGCTAAA
>Ga0214171_1000652_pt1 | contig 11483 bp, 13 predicted proteins | sample TroBogEpilimnion_40_FD_153009 | JGI IMG/M metagenome (GOLD analysis project Ga0214171, IMG submission 153009) | Freshwater microbial communities from Trout Bog Lake, WI - 02JUL2007 epilimnion | ecosystem: Environmental > Aquatic > Freshwater > Lake > Epilimnion/Euphotic zone | place: Trout Bog... | reverse complement strand
TAAGCAATCAAACCGCCCCCGCCTGCGGTTTGTATCTAGTCAGTGTGAGCTACCCATCCGCGTGATCCTCGGATAAAAATCACCTCAGCTTGTAATTTATCTTTCCTCCGCCTGCGGTCATTTCATAGCCTGATCGGTCACCCACCGACTCACCCAACCGCAAAGCGCATGTCCATCCTCAACCACCCCATCCTCGCCGAATACTCCATCCTCCATGGCCTGGAGCTTTTCGCCGTCTTCGGCTTCGCCGGCATCCTCATGGCCATCGCTGGCTACAAGCTCTTCGACAAGATGACGCCCGGCGATCTCCACGCCGAAATTTTTGAGAAGAAGAACATGGCCGCAGCCATCCTGGCAGGCAGCGTGATCATTGGCGTGTCGCTGATCCTGGCAGCCGCCATGACCAGCTAACCCGCCGCCACTACGCTGATGAAACGAAGCAAAGTCATCATGCTGACGCTTGCTGGCGTCAGCCTGGGTGTCACCGGCTGTCGCCGCGCACCCACACCTGAACCAGTCCCTATTCACAGCACGGCCGTGCTGCCACCGAGTGCCTTGAGTCCTGAGCTGCGTGCCAGCCTGCCTGCCTTTGTGGCAGGAGAGGATGTGTCACGCCAGTCCCCGCCGCACAACGCCTACGATCCCCATCTCGGCTACTACCACCAGCCCTGCGCTGGCTGGTTCCCCTACCCCTACGATTACTATGATTCAAACTGGGGCTACTACCGCTGCGGCAGGTGGTCACGCTACCACAGCACACGGCGCTATCCTTTCACCTCCACCTATTACCGCAGCGGGCCGTATTCCACGACCACAACGTCCAGCGCCTCCCCCTCCACCCTGAGCGACTACACCACTCAGCCCTCGGGCGCACCCATTCACACCGGCGTGCCGCAGAGCCAGGCAGGCATCACGCGCTCCGCCTTCACCAGCCGTGGCGGTTTTGGCCTCACGGGCTTTTTCTCCGGAATGTTCTCCGGCTCCTAATCTCTCCGTGTTCCGCATCACCGAACAACCACGCACCGACTGGCAGGCCCAGGTGGAAGCCCTGGGCCTCACCTACCACACCATCGACGGCCAGCTCTATTGGGACGAATCCGCCCACTATCGCTTCTCCAACCGCGAGATCGACCAATTGGAAGAGGCCACCGCCGAACTCCAACGCATGAGCATCGCTGCCGCAGAACGCGCCATTCGCGACAACTGGCGCGACCGCCTCGCCATTTCTCCCCAGGCCTGGCAGGAAATCATTCACTCCTGGGATCGCGACGACCTCTCCCTCTACGGCCGCTTTGACCTCATGTGGGACGGCACCGGCACTCCCAAGCTGCTCGAATACAACGCCGACACCCCCACCGGCCTGCTAGAGGCCGCCGTCGTTCAGTGGCAGTGGCTTCAGCAAACCCGCCCCCACTACGACCAGTTCAACTCCATCCACGAAAAGCTACTCGCCTCCTGGCCTGCCTGGCCAGAGCCGCAGATCCACTTCTGCGCCCAGCGCGATGCCGAAGAAGACTGGCGCACCCTGCTCTACCTCATCGACACCTGCCAGCAGTCCGGCAAAAGCACCATCGACCTCGCCATCGAAGACCTCGGCTGGAACGAACGCATGCAGCAGTTCGTCGATCACGCAGACCGCCCCGTCACTCGCCTCTTCAAGCTCTACCCCTGGGAATGGATGTGGCTGGAGGATTTCTCCTGCCATCTCCCCGGCAGATGTCAGCGCTTCCTCGAACCCGTCTGGAAAATGCTCTGGAGCAACAAAGCCTTCCTCGTCCTCCTCTGGGAAATGTTCGAAGGCCACCCCAATCTCCTGCGCGCCTCCTTCAAATCCGACGGCATGCCCAGCTACGTGGAGAAGCCCTACTTCGGCCGCGAAGGCACCAACGTCCGCCTCATCCAAAACGGCACCCTACTGGAAGACAGCGAAGGCCCCTGGCAGTCCCAGCCCAAAGTCTATCAAGAGCTGCACCCCGAAGTCAGCTTCTCTGGCAACCACCCCGTCATCGGCTCCTGGATCATCGGCGGCGAACCCGCCGGCATCGGCATCCGCGAAGACGCCTCCCTCATCACCTCCAACGGCAGCCGCTTCGTCCCCCACTGCTTTTAAAGCATAGCCAATCCTGTGGCGAATATTCGCACAGGCCATCGCCAAGGCGTCAGCAAAGTGGTCCGCACAGTCCTCTGTGCGGTGTCTGGGCAACCGCAGACACTGGGAACCGTAGAGTGACCACTACGAGCCTTCATTTGCGCCAGCCTTCAGCTTCCGCTCCCCAATACAAACGTTAATCGACCATAAAGGTCATTCGCCAACAAATCCAAAAGCAAACCCAACGCTTCTCACTCACACGGCGAGCACCAGCAGTGTCTGCAAAAGCTCCGCCACACGCCAGCCGCGAGCGCTCCCTGGACCCACCCAACTCCCTCACACCCGAGGCTCTCCCAACAACCGTTCAGCCACAGTCAACAACCGTAAACCACCGTCAACTCTCCCTCCGCCCCCTCACCCCCATTCGTCATTCGGATTTCGTCATTCGTCATTTGAATCCCCCCCCGCTCTGCGGCATGAAGACCACCCCCCCCTGTCCCCCCATGCCCCACGAAGCCCAAATCGCCCGCCGTCGTTCCTTCGCGATCATTTCGCATCCCGACGCCGGTAAAACGACGCTCACCGAAAAGCTCCTGCTCTACGGCGGCGCGGTCGCGCTCGCGGGTTCCGTGACCGCTCGCAAAAACCAGCGCGCCACCACCTCCGACTGGATGGAACTCGAAAAGCAGCGCGGCATTTCCGTCAGCTCCACCGTCCTCCAGTTCGAATACAAAGGCAGCGTGGTAAACCTCCTCGACACCCCCGGTCACAAAGACTTCTCCGAAGACACCTACCGCGTGCTCACCGCCGTCGATGCCGCCATCATGGTCATCGATGCCGGTAAAGGCATCGAGGCCCAAACGCGCAAGCTCTTCGAAGTCTGCCGCCGCCGTGGCGTCCCCATCTTCACCTTCATGAACAAGCTCGACCGCCCTGCGCGCGAGCCCCTCACCCTCCTCGACGAACTCGAAACCGTCCTCGGCATCGGTGCCTGCGCCATCAACTGGCCCCTTGGCCTCGGTCAGCAGTTTCGCGGCGTCTATGACCGCCGCAAAAACGACGTCCACCTTTTCGAGCGCACCGTCCACGGTGCCTACCGCGCCCCCGAAAAAGTCGGCGGCCTTGATGATGACTTCGTCGCCAAGCACACCGTCCCCGAAGCACTCGAACAGGCCAAGATGGAACTCGAAATGCTCGACGGCGCAGGCCACGCCTACGACCGCACCAAGATCGACCGTGGCGAGCTCACACCCGTCTTCTTCGGCAGCGCCAGCAACAACTTCGGCGTCCAGATGCTCCTCGACGGCTTCCTCGAACTCGCCCCGCCACCCGAGCCACGCATGGCCGCCGATGGCCGCGTCATCGAGCCCACCGATGAAGGCTTCTCCGGCTTCGTCTTCAAGATCCAGGCCAACATGGACCCCCGCCACCGCGACCGCATGAGCTTCGTGCGCATCGTCAGCGGCAAGTTCGAACGCGACATGCAGGTCACCCACACCCGCACCGGCAAGATCGTCCGCCTCGCCAACTCGCAAAAGCTCTTCGCCCAGGATCGCGAGACCGTGAACGAAGCCTACGCAGGCGATGTCGTCGGCATCGTCGGCAATCACGGCTTCGGCATCGGCGACACCCTCGCCGTCGATCCCAAGCTCAAGTTCGACGAAATCCCCCGCTTCGCTCCTGAAGTCTTCTGCTACCTTCACAACCCCAGCACCGCGCACTACAAGCGCTTCCGCGACGGCCTCGAGCAGCTCCTCAGCGAAGGCGTCGTGCAGCAGTTCATCCAGCCCCATGCCGGTCAGCGCGTCCCCTTGCTCGGAGCCGTCGGCCCCCTCCAGTTCGAAGTCGTGCAGTTCCGTCTGGAAAGCGAATACAACGCCCAAAGCCGCCTCGAAACCGCCCCCTACACCGTCCTCCGCTGGGTCCGCACCAAAGACGGCGGAGCCATCGAAGACTTCGACATCCCCGGCGGCGTCACCACCGCCCAGGACAGCGCCGAACGCTGGGTCGTCTTCTTCAGCGACCAATGGGCCATCAACTACTTCGAACGCCGCAACCCCAACGCCGAACTCTCCGAGATCCCGTGGGATGAGGTGGAGAAGAAAAGTTTAAGCTCCTAAAGAGTTGACTCTTGATCTTGTCCGCCCGTTTCATGTACTTAGTCCATGGAACTGAATCAACAGGTGCTGCTCAAACACCGGTCGGAATATCTCATCCATACGCCCGATTACCTGAGGAAGTTCTTTGCCTGCATTCTTCCCAAAGTTCTCAAAGGCAAGGATCAAGCCCCCAGACACCGCGCCTATCCCTATGAAGGCGACGGCGTTTTCGGCAAAAAATCCTGCGACACCCCCGGCAGCTACGAGTTCACCTACCGCGGATGGAGCGATCTCGACACTGACCTGTATATCAAGGTGACTCTCGAGGAGATGAAGCAGATTGCGGAAGGTAAAAAAAGCATGCTCAAGTTCTGGCGTTGCACCTTTCCCGAATGTGATCGCTCCCTGCATTCTCCGGATGCCACAATGCCTGGTTGTTGCAGTGACAAATGTGAACGGGCGCAATGGTCAAAGAAACAGATCGCTGCCGACCGCCGCAGAGAAAAAAGATTCCAAAAATGGGGCTTGGAAATGATGGAGGAAGCGGAAGCAAATGCCCCCGAGACCAAGCCGAAAAAATATCCTGTCAGAGTCATCCGCTACGATGAGTCCCCAAATCTGGGCCGCCTTTTCGATATGGGACGCAAAAAATGCGCTGCCCAAATTACGGCCTTTGATGGCACTGATGGCAAGCCCGTCCGCTTTTTGCGCTTGGATCAAACCTCACGAATCGTGAACGCCGGCGGCACGACTTTGAAATTCTCTGACGACCGCATCTCCGTGGGAGCAATCGCCTGGGAAATTGCCAATCTCAAGGTGACATGGGGAACGCAAAACCGCCTTCGCTATGCCCCCGAACGCCCGATCCCAGGCGTGCGCGATCTGTGGCTCCACTCCATGTCTGCCGACATCAACTACTGGTGGGAACCGTTGATATGCCGCCCAAAACAGATCCCTACCGTCGACGACTTCGACATAGCAGTCATGATGGGATTCAAAGACCGCAAGGTGCCAAAGCCATGACCACCGACGAAATCGCCGCCGCGCTCACACTCGTTCGCGAAGAAACCGACTTAAACTCCAAGTCCCTCCTCCTCGCCGGACTCGTCTCCGAATTGTTTCGCGAGCGCGGCTTCGAACCCGTAGTCGTCGGCGGCTCCGCCATCGAGTTCTACACCGACGGTGCCTACATGTCCGGCGACACCGACATCTGCTGGACCGGTTGGCCGCAGCCCAGCAATGAAGAGCGTGGAGAAATCATGCGCCAACTTCCCGGCATCAAGTCCCATGGCGGCAGCAAAAGCTGGGGCATCGAAGGCCTGTGGATCGATTTGCTGGGCGAGATCGATTATCGGGCTGACAAAGAACTATCACGGTTCGACACGCCGCACGGAGAAGTCAGGTTGATTCCTGTGGAAGATGCGCTCGTCGGTCGGGTCTATGCTGCCAGGAAGTATTGCAACGGCTACGATGAAAAAGACGATGACTGTGCCAAGAAACTCATGGCAGGCGTGCTGTCGGGGCGCATTCCTATCGACTGGGACGAAGCCTATCGCGTGGCTGCCTGCTCGAAATACAACTGAGTGCCGGAATTCAATGCCGTGAAGGCCGAGGTGGAAGCCGAACTGGCAAAATCCAAGTCCTGAGCTACATTCCTCCGCGATGACACCCTCGAAACTCAAATCCAGCCCCGAGCGCACATGGACTTGGGAGCAGTGGCAAGCTGGCCGCGCCGAGCGCCGTCGGGTAGGCAATCTCGTGGCTCCCAAAAACATCCGCCGCGCGAAAAGCGAAGGCGATGAATATCTCCGCGAAACCTACGGCGGCGAGCGCGGCCCGCCCTTCAACAAGGCCTTTGATCCTTCCGCAGACGAGAAGTAAACGTTAAGCGGTGATCAAATCAAAAACACCATGGTCCTCCCAGCGCTTCGTGCTTCTGAACTTCCTCGGGAGCCTGCTGTCATATTCGGTCATTCCACTCCGCGACACACCAGCTCCAACGGAGCTGTGTAATCCAGCCCAGGGTCAGCCGAGCCTTGGCGAGGCGAACCTGGGTAAGCGCCCACACGACCGGAAGCAAACCCATCGCTGCGCCACAATCCACGCCCACCAGCAGCGTCTGCAACGAGCTCCGCAACATGTGCTCCGCAATCAGCCAGCGCTCCTATATACCGGTCCAGACTGTCGATGATTGTTCTTAGCTGAGTGCCATTCGTTGATTCCCGTCAAAGATGCGTTCGCCGGATGGGTGGCAAAATCCAAATCTTGAACTAACGCTACCTCCATGACGCCGACAAAGCTCATCATCAAACCGGAGCGCAGCTTCACTTGGGAGCAGTGGCAGGCTGGTCGTGCCGAGCGTCGGCGAATTGGAAATCTCGTGGCACCCAAAAACATCCGCCGCGCGAAAAGCGAGGGCGATGAATACCTCCGCGAAACCTACGGCGGCGAGCGCGGCCCTCCCTTCAACAAGGCCTTTGATCCTTCCGCAGACGAGAAGTAAAGGTTAGGGGAAATGAAACCCAAAACCGTCGTCATCACCGGTTGCACCCGTGGCCTCGGCCGCGCCATGGTGCTTCTCTTCGTCAAAGCAGGCTGGCACATTGCGGGTTGTGGACGCAACGCCGCGCAAATCGCCGAACTCTCCCGCGAGTTCCCCGCCCCTCACCATTTCCAAACCTGCGATGTCTCCCTCGAATCCGACATCGCCGCCTTCTGCGCTAGCATCCTCGAAAAATTCGGCCCACCCGATCTCGTCCTCAACAACGCCGCCATCATCAACGCCAACGCCCCCCTTTGGGAAACCAGCGCCGAGGACTTCAGCCGCATCGTGGACATCAACATCAAAGGCCCCGCCGCCATGATGCGCCACCTGCTTCCTGCCACGCTCAAACGCGGCAGCGGCGTCATCGTCAATTTCTCCTCCGGCTGGGGCCGTTGCACCGCCGCAGATGTCGCCCCCTACTGCGCCACCAAATACGCCATCGAAGGCCTCTCTATGGCCACCGCCCAGGACACCGGCGGCAAAGTCGCCGTCATCCCCATGAATCCCGGCATCATCGACACCGACATGCTCCGCAGCACCTTCGGCGAAGGAGCCGGCGGTTTCCCCGACGCCGATGACTGGGCCAAACGCGCCGTCCCCTTCTTCATCAAACTCGGCCCCAAAGACAACGGCCGCTCCCTCACCGTGCCAGGCGGCTAATCTTCCTCCTCCTCTTACTCTTACTCATCCTCCCCGAGTCCGGAATCCTGGGACCACACCCTTGATCTCTTGACCAGTTGATTTACGTCCCCAAATGCGCCTCCTCATCACCGCCGGCCCCACACGTGAACCCATCGACCCTGTCCGTTTCCTCTCCAACCGCTCCTCCGGCCGCATGGGCTACGCTCTCGCCGAAGCCGCCCACGCTGCCGGTCACGAAGTCATCCTCGTCTCTGGCCCCGTCGCCATTCCCGCACCCTTCGGCGCGCAACTCATCCAAGTCGAAACCGCCCGCGAGATGTTCGAAGCCGTCCGCACCCACCTCCCCGGCTGCGCCGCCGCCATCTTCAGCGCCGCCGTGGCCGATTATCGTCCCGCACAGGTCGTCTCCCAAAAAATTAAAAAGTCCGCCGACACCCTCACCCTCCAGCTCGAACGCACCGAAGACATCCTCGGCTCCGTCCGCTCGCAGTTCGGCTTTCACGGCTACCTCGTCGGCTTCGCAGCCGAAACGGAGAACCTCATCGCCCATGCCCAGGACAAGCTCACTCGCAAAGGCTGTGACCTCATCATTGCAAACGACGTGTCACAGTCGGGCATCGGGTTTGACAGTCCAGAAAACGAAGTCACCCTCTGCCTCCCCGGCGGTCAAACGATGCCTCTCGCCAGGCAGTCGAAAACCGCCCTCGCTCGCGAATTGATCCAATTCATTTCATCCCGACTGCCCTTCCTAGCCACAGCAAAGAACGAGCATCCAGCATCTAGCATCAAGAATCCAGCATCCAGCCCCCAGTGAACGAACTCCTCGCCACCGCCACCGAAGCCGCGCACGCCGCCGGCAAAATGATCAAAGAACACTTCGGCTCCGAGCTTACGGTGAACGAAATGCAGCGTCACGACATCAAGCTCGAGCTTGATGTCCAGAGCCAGCAGCTCATCACCGACATGATCCTCGCCCGCTTCCCAGACCACGCCATCCTCGGCGAGGAAGGCGGCGAAACCGGCGGCAACGGCGATGTCGAATGGATCGTCGATCCCATCGACGGCACGGTGAATTACTTCTTCGGCATTCCCCACTTCTGCGTCTCCATCGCCGCCCGCAAACGCGAATCCAAAGAGCTCCTCATCGGCGTCATTTTCGACCCCACTCAGAACGAAACCTGGACCGTCATCCGTGGCGAAAAAACCAAGCTCAACGGCAAAGTCGTCGAAGTCAGCAACCGCGCCGAAATGGCCGAAGCCGTCGTCACCGTCGGCTTCTCCAAGAGCAAAGAAGCGCTCGACCTCGGCTTCGCCCGCTACAAGCGCATCGCCTACGAAGTCCGCAAGACCCGCATGCTCGGCAGCGCCGCCCTCGCCATGGCCTACATCGCCACCGGTCGCCTCGATGCCTACGTCGAAGAACAAATCAGCCTCTGGGACATCGCCGCCGGACAGCTCATGGTCGAAATGGGTGGCGGCAAAGTCACCCTCAAGCCCAGCACCACCAAGCCCGGCACCATGTTCATCTGCGCCTGGAACGGCAAGCTGCCCATCGAAGAGTATCTCTAAAAAAACGCTGTTTCACACCACAGTGGAGAAAGCCGCAGAGAAATGCATTCAAACTCCGGCCTCTGCGGTCTTCTAATCTCTCGCGGTGTAAATCATTCAGTGCTTCCCTAACAGCGCATGTCCGACGCCACCGATACCCGCGAAGTCATCCTCGAAGCCATCGATCTCACCCGTGAGTTCGACGGCGTGAAGGCGCTCGACCGCTTCAGCTTCAAGCTGCATCGCGGTGAGGTGCTCGGCCTGCTCGGTGCCAACGGTGCCGGCAAGACCACTGCCATGAACTGCCTCCTCGGCCTCACACTGCCGACCTCAGGCGAACTCAACGCGTTCGGCATGCCACTGCAGGCCAACCGCATCAAAATCCTCCAGCGCGCCAATTTCTCCTCTGCCTACACTGCCCTTCCCGGCAACCTGCTCGTGTGGCAGAACCTCCTCGTCTTCGCCCACATTTACGGCGTGCCCAATCCGAAGAAGAAAATCGCCGAGCTGATGGAACTCCTCGAAATTTCCCACCTCAACAAAAGCGTCACCGGCCAGCTCTCCGCAGGCGAGTCCACCCGGGTTAACCTCGTCAAAGCCTTCCTCAATGACCCCGAGCTCCTGATGCTCGACGAGCCCACGGCCAGCCTCGACCCCGACATCGCCGACAAGGTCCGCAAAGTCGTGCGCAAAGTCCAGCGCGAGCGCAACGTCGCCATTCTCTACACCTCCCATAACATGCGCGACATCGAGGAAGTCTGCGACCGCGTCATCTTCCTCCACAAAGGCAAGATCGTCTGCGAGGGCACCCCGTCAGACATCGTCGCCCAGTCCAGCAGCGACAACCTTGAGGATGTCTTCATCAAGATCGCCCGCGATGGCGAACTCCTCGACGAACCGAAGAAAGCTTCCGCCGTATGAATTTCCGCATCATCAGCGCCCTCGTGATGCGCTACCTGTTTCTTTACGCCCGCAGTCCCATGCGCCTCGTCGAGTTGGCCTTCTGGCCCGTCGTTGACCTCGTCGTCTGGGGAAACGTGACCGTCTTCATCCAGAAGAACACCAATCCCGAATTCGGCAGCTACGTGCTCTTCTTCCTCGGTGGCATGATCCTTTGGGACATCATGTTCCGCGCCCAGCAGGGCGTCGCCATTTCCTTCCTTGAAGACGTGTGGACACGCAACCTGCTCAACATCTTCGTCGCCCCCGTGCGCTCATCGGAGTACATTAGCGCCACCTTCATCGTCGGCATCCTGCGCATCCTCATCACCGCCGTCGTGCTGAGCTTCATCTCCTGGTTCGGTTATGCCTTCAATGTCTTCCAGCTCAGTTGGTGGCTCATTCCTTTCTTTCTCAACCTCATGCTCTTTGGCTGGTCACTCGGCATGATCTCTACCGCGCTCATCCTGCGCTGGGGCCTCGCCGCAGAATCTCTCGCCTGGGCCATTCCCTTCTTCTTCCAGCCCGTCGTCGCCGTGTTTTACCGGGTCGAAGACATGCCCGCCTGGTCCCGGCCCATCGCCTGGTGCTTCCCACCCACTTATATTTTTGAAGGCATGCGTTCCGTCATGAAATCCGGCACCATGAACTGGGATTACCTCGGGTACGCAGCCGGCCTCAACGTTCTCTACCTCGCTCTCGCCGGCTGGCTCTTCGTCTGGGTCCTCAATCTCACCCGCAAACGCGGCCTTCTTACCAAGTTCGCGACGCAGTAACCTGGGAGCGCGGCATTCCAATGCCGCTGATGGGAATTTTGTTGATCAGGAACGTGTCGCTGCACCAGCCCGGTGGCTATGCAGAGACGCTCTCTCAGTTCATTTCCCCCACGCCCCCGCCGCCCGCAGCACCGTTTCATGCACGCTGATGTCATGCGCCGCATCCCAAGCCAGCTTCTTCTCCCCGCGCACCACCTTCGCCAAGTCCGTAAACTCCCCCGCATACCGGTCCTTCGGCACCGTGAGCTGAAACGACTGCGTCCCCTTCTTGTACGCACCACACGCCTTCGTCAGCGATAGGTTCACCTTCCCGCTCTCCATCGGCACAATCTCAAAGGTCCCCTCTGTCCCCGTCACGTTGAAGCGCCTTCTCGGCCCGCCAAACGGGTCCGCATGATTCACCCGCACCACCGCCGTGGCCTTCGCGTACTGCAGCACCGCCATCTGGTTGTCCTTGACGCCATCACTCTGCGTCGGCGTCGAAAAAGCCGACACCGCTTGCGGCTTGCCCAGCAGCGTTACCACCGCATCGATCACATGGCAGCCCAGCTCAAACAGCCCCCCACCCGGCAGCGCGCCGATGATGCCACGCTGCTTCGCATCCCCCAGCTTCCCCATCGCCGCATCGATTTCCGTGATCTTTCCCAGCCACCCTTCACGCACCGCCTGAAACAGCAGCTCAAACGCCGGATTGTAGCGCAGCATGTAGCCCATCTGCACCGTCAGCCCGCGCTTCTCCGCCTCCAGCCGCATCGTTTTAAATTCGTCATGCTTCAGCGCCCCCGGCTTGTCCAGATGCACATGCTTGCCCGCCTCGATGCACCGCAGCGCCGTCGCACACGAGG
>Ga0214171_1000650_pt1 | contig 11496 bp, 7 predicted proteins | sample TroBogEpilimnion_40_FD_153009 | JGI IMG/M metagenome (GOLD analysis project Ga0214171, IMG submission 153009) | Freshwater microbial communities from Trout Bog Lake, WI - 02JUL2007 epilimnion | ecosystem: Environmental > Aquatic > Freshwater > Lake > Epilimnion/Euphotic zone | place: Trout Bog... | reverse complement strand
ACCCAAGCCGTTGCGACGCGGGTGCGGCTAACAACAATGTCGTTCTGCGCACCGAGCGCAACACGCTCCGCATCAAGCACGGTGAGGAAATCGGCAATGCCGTCCTGGTAGCGTTTGCGCGCCAGAGTGGCGGCTTCACGCGCGGAGGCGGCGGAGGCTTCCAGATGGTGCAGCCGGAGGCGCTCACGGTCATACACCGTGAGCGCATTTTCCGTCTCTTCGAGAGCGAGAAGCACGGTCTGCTCATAGCGGGCAAGGGCGGCATCGGCGCGACGCCCGGCTGCGGCGATCTGCTGGCGCACGCGGCCAAGATTGAAGGCGGCCCAGGTGATGCGCGGGCCAAAACTGAAACCGTCGGCATTGGGCCGGTCTGTCATGTAGGAGAGCGTGGCGGCTTCGAAACCGATGCGTCCGTTGAAGGTGACCCGTGGGAACAAATCCGCCACCGCGACTCCGACACGGGCGGTCTCAGCTGCCAGGATGTTTTCAGCGGTGCGAATGTCAGGCCGTCGGCGCAACAACTCCTCAGGTTTGACGATGCCGATTTGACTTGGCACCGCTGGCTGCTTTTTGCTGATCTGCAGTCGCGCACGGAGTGCGGAGGGATTCTGCCCGCACAAGACGGCGATGCGATGGATGGACTTGGCGATATTCTCCTGGTAGGTGGGGATTTGCGCCAGGGTGGCATTCCAGAGTGCATTGGCCCGCGCGACATCGAGCTGGGTGCCACGGCCGCCCTTGAGGGAGGCTTGGGCAATATGCAGGGCATCCAACTGATTGCTGGCGTTTTCATTCGCCACGGTGAGCTGGGCCTGTGAGCCGCGCAGTTCCATGTAGTTGGCGGCCACTTCTGACTGCAACGTGATCAACATATCGTGCAGATTCGTGTTCATGGCCCCCGAATTTGCTTTGGCGGCTTTGACGGAGTTGCGAATGCGCCCGAAGAAGTCCAGTTCCCAGTCTGCATCAAACCCCGTACGGTACAGCTCATAATCCCGGGTGCGCAGCCCGGAGAAAGAGGTGGCACCATTGCGGGTATTTTCATAGCTTGATCCCAAAGTGACCGTCGGCGCATAGTTAAAGCGCGATTCACGCCACAGCGCGCGCGCCTCCAGCACACGTGACCGTGAGGCGCTGAGGTCTTTGTTCTGCGTTTCGGCCAGGCCTACCAGTTCGTTCAGCGTGCTGTCGTTGAGCTTGCGCCACCATGCGGCATCCACTTCGGCTGCCCGCGCAGCATTCGCCCGTGAGGCGAAGTCGTCAGGCATCTTGGGCTGCGGTTTGACGAACTTCGGCCCCACATTGCAGCCGGAAACCACGCAGATGATAAACAGGAAAGGTTTAATGGGCTTCATGCAGCGTAGGGGAAGTTGCAGCGGTTGGATGACTTGCACGGCGTTCAACGAAGGCGCGGAGGATGACATAAAACACGGGCGTGAAAAGCAGGCCGAAGATGGTGACCCCCAGCATGCCGAAGAACACCGCCGTGCCGAGTGCCTGGCGCATTTCTGCACCCGCACCCGTGGCCAGCACGAGCGGCAGCACGCCGAGGATGAAGGCAAAGCTGGTCATCAGAATGGGGCGCAGCCGCAGGCGGCAGGCTTCCACTGCCGCTTTGACGCGGTCCATGCCCGTGTCCTGCAGTTGCTTGGCGAATTCGACAATGAGGATGGCATTTTTAGCCGCGAGGCCGACGAGCACGACGAGCCCGATCTGCGTGAAAATGTTGTTGTCCTGCCCCCGCAGCCACACACCGCCGATGGCGGAGAGCAGGCACATGGGCACGATCAGGATGATGGCCATGGGCATGCTCCAGCTTTCATACTGCGCCGAGAGCACCAGGAAAACGAAGATGACGCAGAGCGGGAAGATGTAGAAAAGCGTGTCACCAGCGAGGATCTGCTGAAAGGTGAGGTCGGTCCACTCAATGGCAAAACCGACGGGCAGGTTTGCTTTGGCCAGGCGCTCGATCTTTTCGATCATCTGCCCGGAACTGACGCCCGGCAGCGTGTTGCCATTGATGTCCGCAGAGTAGTAGAGGTTGTAGCGTTGCACACGATCAGCCCCCCCGGTCTTGACGACTTTGACGAGCGCCGCCAGCGGCACCATCTCACCGGCTTGATTGCGGATCTTGATGCGGCCAACATCCGTCGGATCTTTGCGGAATTCTGCATCAGCCTGGGCGGTGACTTGATAAGTGCGGCCGAAAAGGTTGAAGTCGTTCACATAGACGGAGCCGAGATAAATTTGCAGCGCTTCATTGAGATCAGCCAGGGAGACCCCCATGGTTTTTGCCTGCGCACGATTGATTTCGAGTTTGAACTGCGGCGTCTTGGCGCGGAATCCGGTGATGAGGGAAATCAGACCCGGCTCCTGCTGGGCGGCCGCGAGCAGCTTTTGCGTTGCGGCTTCGAGCGCTGGAAGACCAGCGTTGTTGAGATCCTGCACCTGGATTTTGAAACCGCCGGCATTGCCCAGGCCACGCAACGGTGGCGGTGGCAGCACCAGCACCCGGCCCTCTTGAATCGTCGCGAATTTTTGGCGGATGATGGCGAGGATGCCTTCACCTTTGAGCTCGGGAGACTTACGTTTGGCAAAGTCATCGAAAACCAGGAAGGCCGCACCGACGTTGGGCTGGTTGGCTTGCAGCACGGAGGAGTAGCCAGAGATGGCAAAGGTGTGGGCGATGCCGGGGATTTCACGCGCCATGGCATCCATCTTTCTCACGACTGCATCTGTGCGCTCGAAGGCCGCTCCATCCGGCAGTTGCACCAGCACAATGGCATAACCCATGTCTTGAGAAGGTATGAAGCCTGCGGGCACATCTTGGAACAGCTTGCCGGCCAGGCCGATCAAAGCAGCATAGCCAATGATCACGACAACAGCCAGTCGGATGAGTTTGCCGACCAGCCCCGCATACAAATCGGAAGTGAACTGGAATACGCGGTTAAAGCCCCGGAAAAACCAGCCGAACACGAAGTTCAAGAAGCGGCTGAAACGATCCGGCGGTACTCCGTGCGGCTGCAGCAGGATGGCGCAAAGCGCGGGGCTGAGAGTGAGGGAATTGAACGCAGAAATGACGGTGGATACCGCGATGGTGAGCGCAAATTGCCGGTAGAACTGGCCGGTGATGCCGCTGATGAAACCCGTGGGCACAAACACCGCGCACAGCACCAGCGCCACGGCTATGACGGCACCGCTCACCTCATTCATGGCCTGCACGGATGCGTCATGCGGGGACAGACCCTTGGCGATGTTGCGTTCCACATTTTCGACCACGACGATGGCATCATCGACGACAATGCCGATGGCGAGCACCAGGCCGAACAGGGACAGATTGTTCAGCGAAAATCCCAGCAATTGCATCACCGCCAGCGTGCCGATGAGCGAAACAGGGACGGCCAGCAATGGAATCACTGAAGCGCGCCAGCTTTGCAGGAAGATGATAACAACGAAGACGACGAGGAGGATCGCCTCCACCAGCGTATGCAGCACCGACTCGATCGAAGAGCGGACAAACTTGGTGGTGTCGTAGTTGATTTTGTAATCGACGCCCGGCGGAAAGCGCAGCTTCAGCTCCGCGAGACGTTTGTAAACGGCGTCGGCGGTGGCGATGGCATTGCTGCCAGGAAGCTGGAACACGCGGAGAGACACCGCATTGTAACCGTCCATGTAGGTGCGGCTGGAGTAGTCTCGCGAGCCGAGTTCAATGCGGGCGACGTTGGCCAGACGCACCACATCTCCCTGCCTGCCAGTCTTGAGCACGATGTCACCAAATTCTTCCGCCTTCTTCAGTCGGCCAGGTGCTGTGAGGGTGTATTGAAACTCAGAGCCTGCGGCGGCCGGTGGCTGGCCGAGAGAACCAGCGGCCACCTGCACGTTTTGTTCACGGATGGCGCGGACGACGTCACCTGCGGTGAGTCCCAAGCCGGCAATTTTTTCGGGATCAAGCCAGATCCGCATTGAGTAGTCCATCCCACCGAGGGCGGAGGCTTCCGCCACACCGGGAATACGGGCGATTTCATTTTGAATCTGCAGGATGCAGTAGTTGCTCAGATACGAGACATCACGCGAACCGTCAGGACTGTAGAACTGCGCCGACAGGGTTAGGTCGGGCGAGCGCTTATTCACGTTCACGCCCAGTCGGCGGACCTCTTCAGGCAGGCGCGAAATGGCGCTGTTCACACGGTTTTGCACCAGCACCTGCGCCTCGTTCAGATCCGTGTTGAGACGGAAGGTGACGGTGATCTGCACACGACCATCGCTCGTGGACGATGAGGAAAGGTACAGCATGTTTTCAATGCCGTTGATCTCCTGTTCCAGCGGTGTGGAAACGGTTTCAGCCAGCGTCCGTGCATCCGCGCCAGGATACATCGCAGAGACCACCACCGTGGGCGGGATGACCTCGGGGTATTGCGCGATGGGCAGCGACACGTAGGCGAGTGCCCCCAGCATCGTGATGACGATGCTCAGCACGGCCGCAAAGATGGGCCGATTCACGAAAAAGCGGGCGAAATTCATGATGATTTACTTGGTGGCCGCCGCAGGCAGCATGTCCGTCAATGTGGCCTTCACCTTGGCTCCGTTGCGCACGCTCATAAGACCGAGCACGATCACGCGATCATCCGCCTTCAAACCGCTGCGCACCACCCGCAGTCCATCCAGTAGCGGTCCGAGAGTGACGGAGCGGTACACAGCTTTGTCTTCCTCATCTAGCACCCAGACGAAACTGTTGCCCTGGTCATCTCCCACGGCGGCATCGCGAATGAGCAGGCCATCGTATTCACCACCGCCGGGAATGCGGATTTTGGCGAAGAAGCCGGGTGCCATCAGACGGTCGGCATTCGGAAACACGGCACGGGCACGAATGGTGCCGGTGGCGGGGTTGAGCTGATTGTCCACGAAATCGACTTCGCCGTGATGGGGCCAGCCTTCCTGATTGATGAGCGCCATTTCGGCGGGAACTCGTGCAAACATCGCGCTCACTCGCTCGCCAGTCTTGTGCATCTCACGGTATTTGAGCACCGAGCGCTCATCGGCCTCAATTTCACAGTAGATTGGGTCAAGTTCGACAAGGGTGGTCAGCAGCGTGGTGTTTTGAGTGCCGCCGCTGACGAGGTTGCCCTCGGTCACGCGTGCATCACTGATGCGGCCACTGATGGGTGCGCGAATTTCGGTAAATTCGAGATCAAGCTTGGCGGCGCGCAGGGCCGCCTCTGCTCCTCGCACTCCGGCCTGTTCTCCTGTGGCACTTTTGATTCGGCGCTCGGATTCCTCCACCGAAATCGCCTGCCCCTGGCGCAGGGCTGTGGCGTTTTTGGCTTCGACGCCGGCGAGTTCAGCTGCCGTTTTCGCCTGGGCCAGCATGGCCTCGGCGCGCTCGACGATGGCTTCATAAGGGCGTGGATCGATGGTGAACAGCAGGTCCCCCGCCTTGACCTCGGTGCCTTCTTTGAAGCTCACCTTGGTGATATAGCCGGAGACGCGTGAATGAATCTCGACGCGTTTGCGCGCAGTCAGGCGGCCGGTGAATTCATCCCAGTCCTTGAGATGGCGTGGTATGGGTTTGGCGACGGTGACTTCCGGCGTGGCAGTGGCTGGCGGTCCACCTGGGCCAGCGGCGCTGCGTTTGCAGCTGGTCAGCGAACTCATGATGAGCAGGCCTGCCAGGGCCTGCCTCCAGGTGAAGATGTGAAGGGTTGGAAACAGCAGTGCGCGTTGCATGGCCAAGAGTTACGAATGTGTTGGCATCTTAAACAGTGCATAATCGGCATATCGCTTATACCATGACTGCATGACCAACCTGAATGACCTTCAACAGATCCGTGAGTTCGTCCAGATCGCCGACTCAGGGAGCATTTCACGTGCCGCCAAGGTGCTTGGTATGGCTCAGCCCACCTTAAGCCGTCATCTGGCGGCTTTGGAGGCGCAGATCGGTGCGCCTCTCATTCGTCGGGACACACATACGATGAGTCTGACCACGGCCGGGATCATTGTGCTGGCAGACGCCCGCGAACTCCTCACGCTCGCGGACCGCATGGGCAGCCGCCTGCGGTCTGAACGCCACTCCCTGCGCGGGCATCTGCGCATGGTCTCCGTAGTTGATGTGGGCCAGTGGATTGTGTCTCGGGTGCTCTCACGGTTTCAAAGGCTGCATCCTGACGTCACCACCGAACTGCATCTCATCAACCGCCCGACCAAATTCATCAAAGAAGGCTTCGATTGCGGCATCATGGTCGGAGCTGCCACGGATCGCAGGATGACGATCCGCAAGATCGCTCAGCTCCAGCGGCGGCTGGTGGCGGCACCGTCGCTATTAAGAGATCACGCTTTGCCCGCCCGCCCGGATGACCTGAAGCAGTTGCCCTGGTTGGGGATTTTGCAGCCGCATTTCTATTCGCGTGACCGGGTTGATCTGGAACGCGCAAAGCAGATGCAGAAGCTCAAACTCCTGCCGGCCATGCTGCTTGACACCGTCACTGCCTTGCGTGAGGCCGCCATTGAGGGCGCTGGATTTACCATTCTGCCGGAGTGGATGGCAGCGCGAGACATCAAGGCCGGGAGGCTGGTGCAGTTGCTGCCGGACTGGCATCTCGCTCCCCTTGATCTGCAAATCACCCACGCCGCGCACGAGCACCTGCCCCAGCGGGTGAAAAGCCTGATCGAATACCTTGAGCAAGAGCTGCCCCTCGAAATCCACCGGCTGGATATCAATGAACGATAGGCTTCGCGCCTATCCATTGAGCCAGTCCCGCAAAAAATTGCATGCGCAACGAGCACGCTCTGTGCTAGGAATCCGCCCCCACGCCGCCTTGCGGCCAGTTGACCCTTATCAAAAAAACACCATGCCCAAGCAGACCATTCGTGACCTCGACCTCGCCGGAAAACGCGTCTTTGTGCGCGTCGACTTCAACGTGCCTCTCGAAGAGAAAGACGGCCAGATGGTCATCACCGACGCCACCCGCATCCAGGAGACCCTGCCTACCATCAAATTCCTGATCGAAAAAGGTGCCAAAATCATCCTCGCCAGCCACCTGGGACGTCCGAAAGGCAAGCCCGATCCCAAGCAGAGCCTCGCCCCTGTGGCTCCGGCTCTCAGTGCCTTGATCGGCAAACCGGTCGCTTTCTCCAGTGACTGCATCGGCGAAGAGGCGAAAGCCAAGGCTCTTGCGCTCGGCAACGGTGACGTGCTTCTGCTCGAAAACACCCGCTTCCACGCCGGTGAGGAGAAGAATGATGCCACGTTGGCCAAAGGGATGGCGGACCTCGCGGAAATCTTCGTGAACGACGCCTTCGGCTCCGCTCACCGCGCCCACAGCTCCACAGCGGGCATCGCCGATTACCTGCCTGCCGTCTCCGGTCTCCTGATGGAGAAGGAATTGACCTGGCTGCACGACGAACTCGAAAACCCCGAGCGTCCGTTCGTGGTGATCCTTGGCGGTGCGAAAGTGAACGACAAGATCGGCGTCATCAATCGCCTCCTCGAAAAGGCTGACACCATCATCATTGGTGGCGGCATGGCCTACACCTTCCGCAAAATCGTCCAGGGCATCACCATTGGCAAAAGCCTCTACAAGCCCGAGTGGGAGCCGATCGCACAGGCTGCGCTCGACAAGGCCAAGGAACGCGGCGTGAAAATCCTCATCCCTGTGGATGCGATGATCACCGACGCCTTCGACTTCGACACCAAGAAGCTCGGCAACATCAAATTCACAGCCGTCGGCGAAAGCATCCCGGATGGTTGGGAAGGTGTGGACATCGGCCCTGAGTCCGTGAAGCTCTTCTCGGATGAAATCGCCAAGGCCAAAACGGTGATCTGGAACGGCCCGATGGGCGTGTTCGAAATCAAGGAAAGCTCCAAAGGCACCTTCGACGTCGCTGAAGCCGTCGCGGCCAATTCCAGCGCCAAGACCATCATCGGTGGTGGCGACAGCGTGAAGGCCGTCAAAAAAGCCAAGCTCGGCGACAAGATGACCTTCATCTCCACCGGCGGCGGTGCCTCCCTCGAACTCCTCGAAGGCAAAGTCCTTCCCGGCGTCGCCTGCCTGAAAGACAAATAACCCGATCCGTTGACGGTGGTTTACGGTTGTTGACGATAGTTGACAGTCGTTTTCCCAACCACCGTCAACCACTGTAAACAACCGTCAACAATCGTAAACTTCCCCACTATGGCCTTCACCCCCTTCCGCAAACCGATCATCGCCGCTAACTGGAAAATGCACATGACACCGCAGGAGACGGATGACTTTCTCCGTGCCTTCGCTCGTCTCGTGCCTGACAAGGTTTCCGTGCAGATCGTCGTGGCTCCGCCCTTCGTCAGTCTGGCCAAGGCCCAGGATGTGCTCGTCAATGCCCGTGAGCAGAGCGTTGAACTAGCTGCTCAAAACATGAGTTCTCACCCCGCTGGTGCCTTCACCGGTGAGATCAGCGCCCGCATGATCAAGGAATGCGGCTGCAAGCACGTCATTCTCGGACACAGCGAGCGCCGCAGCCTCTATGGCGAAACCAACGCCATCGTGAACGCCAAGGTGCTCGCGGCACTCGAAGCCCGTCTCCATCCGATTCTTTGCATCGGCGAAACCCTCGCTGAGCGTGACAACGGCCAGATCGAAGAAGTGCTGGGCAGTCAGTTGCGTGAGTCGCTGGCTGAAGTGGGTCCACGCCGCATCACCGACTGTGTCATCGCCTATGAGCCCGTCTGGGCCATCGGCACCGGTCGCAGCGCCAGCCCCGAGCAAGCACAGGAAGCGCACGCTTACACGCGTCAGGTGCTGGGAGAGCTTTTTGGCAGCGACGTCGCAGCCAAGATTCGCATCCAATACGGCGGCAGTGTGAAGCCCGGCAACATGGCCGAATTGATCAGCCAGAAAGATGTGGACGGTGCCCTCGTCGGCGGAGCCAGCATGGAACCCGGCAGCTTCTGGGAAATCTGCCGCGCCGCTATCGACTGGGCGAATGCTAACGCCTAGTGCACTTGATCTGACTTGTCCGCATTTGCCCATTCATTGGGCAGATGCGGAGCAGGAACTCAAGCATCAGCGCGACGCAGTACGCAGAGGCACTCCCGGCCTTCCCGGCCCGGATAAGCCGTTGTCGGCACATAGCTTTCCACCACTTCAAAGAATGGAATGAACAGCGCGGTGAGTTCATCCATCGAGATGCCGAAGGGTGGCCCGCTTTCCCCCGGATCCATTTCCGGATTGATGAAGAACACCCCCACGAGCAGTCCGCCCGACTTTAACAAGGATGCCACGGCATTCCGATATTTCGTGCGCCATTCCGGCGGCAGCGCACACAGGCAGGTGTGCTCCACGATGGAGTCATACTGGCCGCGAAACTCAAACAGATCCGCGCATACAAAGCGCTCCGCCAGTTGCGGGTAGCGCTCCTTGGCGCGCGCCACAGCCGTCGGCGCAATGTCGAGCCCGTAGGCTTCAATGCCGCGCGACACCAGATACGCCACATCATGGCCTACTCCGCATCCAGGCATGAGCACACGGCCTGAGAGTTGGTTTTTGGTCAGCCATTCCACCAGCGGCGGTGAGGGCAGCCCTTTGTCCCATGGGGTGAAGTTCTCCTGATAGGCCTGATTCCAGTCGGTGATGGTCACTACGGTAGTTTCTCTTTCTGATGTTTGATCACGCCTTGCAGCGTGGTTAGCCCGGTGTCTCCTGTGAAGGTGACTTTGCTTTCGATGACCTCTTTGACATCGCCTGCGAAAGCTTCGTTGATGGTGATGCTGCTCTGCCCGCTGCCGGTGATGGCCTTGAGTTCAAACGTGAGATTAACTTCCGATACATGGCCTTCAAAACGGATCGTTTGCGATCCCTCCGCACCTGACAGGATGGCCTCGTAGCTGTCCGCGCCTTCGTTGTAAGTGATCGTCCATTGAAACGGCTGCGTGTCGCCATTGATCGTGCGTGTGCCTTTGACCACAAAGGAATTGTCACCTTCGGCAGCACCAGTCCATTCTTCCTTGATGACGAGAACGTTGTTCTCCCCCTTCAATTCGCCCGCAGCTTTCCAGGTGCCGACGTAATGTTTGAAGACTGGATTCATACCCAGGTCCTTGGCAGGCAGGCTGGTGGCAAACAGCAGGTAGAGTGTGGCGAGCAGTGTCTTCATGCGATGATCTCCTGAATGACTTTGCCGTAGCTGATGGGCACCGGGCGGTTGACCACGTCCCTGACTTCCGTGTCTGGCTGAATGCCTAGCAGGTGATACATCGTGGCCGCTAGATCATCCGGCTTCACGGGTTTGTCCGCAGGATGCTCGCCGTTTTTGTCAGACGCGCCATGCACGTAGCCGCGCTTCACTCCACCACCTGCCAGCAATGCGGTATAGCACTGCGGCCAGTGATCGCGCGAGACGTTCTTATTGATCTTCGGCGTGCGGCCAAACTCACCGACCCAGACCACCAGTGTTTCGTCCAGCAGACCGCGCTCATCGAGATCGGTCAAAAACGTCGGCAGCGTCTGCTCGGTGATGGGCATGTGGTATTTCTCGATGATCGGGAACATGCGCGTGTCATTGAAGCCATGCGTGTCCCAGCCGCCCTCAGTGGTGCTTTGGCCACCGATGCCCTGCGCAAAATTCACCGTCACAAACTTCACGCCTGCTTCCACCAGACGCCGTGCCAGCAGCAGACTCTGTCCATAGGGCGAACGTCCGTAACCGTCGCGCACCTTGTCCGGCTCCTTGGTCAGGTCAAAGGCCGCACGCAGCTTCTCGCTGTGCAGCATCGACAAGGCCTTGTCATAGTAGCTTTCGATGCCTCGTGCCTCGGCCGAGTAATCCAGCATCCGCGTTTGGGAATCGACCAGCTTTTGCAGTTCGCGTCGCGCATTCAGTCGCTCAAAGCTTACCCCGTTGGGCAGACTCAGTTCCGGCAACGCAAAGCCCGGTGCGCTCGGATCACGCAGCACGATGAAAGGATCATGCTCTTTGCCGAGGAAGCTCGCCCGTTGTCCCGGGGTCAAAGAGCCATCGCTCACAATGTAGGGGAAGGTGGCTGCGGTCGGTATTTCGCCCTTCAGCGGCGCTATCTTGTCCACCACCGATGAATAGGCAGGAAACAAATCCGGCGAATCCTTGAGGCGCTGGTCATCACTTGGCGGCGCATGGCCGCTCAGCGCGTAATAGCCCGCGCTGTTGTGATTTTTCATCGTGTGATGCACGGACCGCACCAGCGTGACCTTGTCCATCACCTTGGCCGTCTTCGGCAGCTTTTCAGAGACCCAGATGCCGTCGGCGCTCGATTTGATCGGCTTATGGAATCCACGGATGCCCTCCGGCGCATCCGGTTTCATGTCAAAGGTCTCCAGATGGCTTGGACCACCCCACTGAAAACAAAAAATCACCGACTTGGCGCGGGCGACGAGCTTCTCGATTCCCTGATTCTCTGCTCCTTGCAGGAAGCGCGGCATCGTCAGCCCGAACATCCCCAAACCACCTGCAGAGAGCAGTTGGCGGCGGCTGATGCGGGTGCAGGCACCA
>Ga0214171_1000648_pt1 | contig 11516 bp, 8 predicted proteins | sample TroBogEpilimnion_40_FD_153009 | JGI IMG/M metagenome (GOLD analysis project Ga0214171, IMG submission 153009) | Freshwater microbial communities from Trout Bog Lake, WI - 02JUL2007 epilimnion | ecosystem: Environmental > Aquatic > Freshwater > Lake > Epilimnion/Euphotic zone | place: Trout Bog... | reverse complement strand
ACGTCTCTCACCGTTTTCGTGTAGGGCTGCGCAAGATCGTATGCGCAAAGCGAAAGCGCAAAATCGTGGCTCACATTGCGCCTCTTGCGCTTAGCGACCCGCTGAACTGCCCATCCTTGCCACCACCTGCCCACCCTGGAACCCTTGTATTTCCTTGGTTTATGGCATGATGGGAAGATGATCTGGAGTTTGTAGGCAGAGAAAAAAGGGAGCCGATGCGCTGAAGCGCGGAGGGGAGGCGACAGGATTGCGCAACATCTTCCCATCTTGCCACAAGACGCGCAATGACGGGCTTCCCAGGGTGGCAAGTATGCCTCCGAAAGTTTCGACAAGCTCTAGTCGTGTGCGGGCGAACCCTGGATTCCAGCCATGAGCATGAACATGCTGCCCGCGATGATGGAAGTGCATGAAAGCATGATGCCGTTCGTGCGCTGATTGAGCAGGTCCAGATTTGCCACCGACCGACCGGCACTAACATCGAACTTCACAAAGAAATACAGTGCCCCAAGGATTCCAAGACTGAAAAACAGAATACCCATCCAAATGGTGATCTGCTGAGCAAGTGAAGTGCGCATGATGAACGGACGCTTGACCGAGCTGGCGTGCCCGTCAAGGCTGGCTTTCGGCCACGCTACAAAGGACGATACGCTTACTTATGAATAATGAAGCATAGGGTGCCCCAGCATGCGGAGCGACGAAGAAAAGGCACCAGACAGCCTCATTTGGAACCCGTGCAACGGTCCATTGCACGGGTAGCCTGTGATTTCGATCCTGAAAATGCCCGGCTTGGCTGTCTGCGAATGGCTAAAGCCGATTTACCCGTGCAACGACCCGTGCAATAAACCGCGCATTTTCCTGCATTTTCGCGCATTTTCGCGCATTTTCGCGCATTTCGGGGCATTTTCACCCTTCGACAGAAAAGCACAAAAAACCCCTGTAAACCGTTGATTTACAGGGGTTTGAGATTGGTTGCGGGAGTAGGATTTGAACCTACGACCTTCAGGTTATGAGCCTGACGAGCTACCGGGCTGCTCCATCCCGCGATTTGATGGGGGATTAGGATCGGCGGTCTCAGGGGATTGGCAACCTGTTTTTCGAATACTTCACAGCTTGCGTTGCAACATCGCCTGTGGCTTCTCGTTTGCTGCTTCCCGCATGAAACACACCGCTACCACCCTCCTGCTCGCGCTGGCGAGCTTTCCGGCCTTGGCTGCCGACTCCAAACCCGCCGCTCCTGCGGCTGATAAGCCTTCACCCATCGGCTACTCGGACACGCCGCTCATTCCTGGCACCCAGTGGAAGGTGCATGACATCGACCGTCCACGCCCAGCAGCGGTGGCCCCTGGCGTCAAGCCTGGCGATCCGCCCGCAGATGCGATTGTGATTTTCAACGGCAGCAACTCGGACGCCCTGCAGGCGAAGGAGAAGGACGCGAAGGGCAAGCTGACCGGCAAGATCATTCCCTGCCCCTGGCAGATCGAGGACGGCGTGATGAAGATCTCCGGCGGTGACTGCTGGACGAAGCAGGAGTTTGCCAGTTGCCAGTTCCACGTGGAGTGGATGAGCGATCCCAACACGAAGGGCAATTCTCAGAAAAAGGGCAATGCCGGGGTGTTTTTCATGGACCGTTACGAGTCCCAGATGCTGGACTGCGACAACAACCCCACCTATGCCGATGGCATGACGGGCGGGGTATACGGCCAGACGCCACCGCTGGTGAACGCCGTGCGTCCGGCTGGTCAGTGGCAGGTCTATGACATCGTCTTTACCGCACCCAAGCTGGAAGGCGGCAAGGTGGTGGAGCCAGCCTACATCACGACCTTTGTGAATGGCATCTGCGTGCAGAACCACACGAAAATCATGGGGCCGACCCAGCACAAGAAGACCACGGACTACACTGGCGAGTTCCCTGAAAAAGCGCCGATCCGCATTCAGGACCACAAAAACGAGCCGCCGGTGCGGATTCGCAACATCTGGATCAGGCCGCTCTGAGGCTGAGAAAAGCGTCATTGTTACACTCGCAAGGCCGGAGGTGAACCCTCCGGCCTTGCTGTATTTAGGAGGCAGAGGTCAAAGGTAAGGAAATCGTGAGAATAATACAGTATTTATGATAATTTCATTGAAGTTAATAAATTGCCCCCTAAAATGTGAATGTTCGCTGCAATTGCCAATTTTTCATAACTTCCAGACCTGTGAGCCGCTCTCGGTTGAGAGCCTAAGCTTTCCTTTATTCTTTGATTATGCCGCTCGCCCTCTACTCGCGCTCTATCAAAGCCGCCGCCCTTGTTGGTAGCGGGTTGGCGTCGTTTGCACGCACTCGGCGCTCTGCCGAGGCCACGATATTGACTTTTCATGGCCTTTGTGAGGACACCAATGACCGAGACATTCTCGATTGGTCGCTGCATCTGCCAGTCGATGTGTTCCGCAATATCTGCTCCATGCTGGCTAAAGAGTACCACGTGATTCCGCTGGCTGATCTCGTCGAAGCACGCAGCCGTGGCACCCACTTGCCGGACAACTCAGTCGTCATCACTTTCGACGATGGGTATGCTTCCAATTACGAACTGGCCTATCCGATTTTGCGGGAGTTTGGCCTGCACGCCACCATCTTTGTGGCTACGGGTTTCCTGGATGATGTAGAGATATTTTGGTTTCAGCGCGTTGATCTCGCGCTGGGGCGGTCGCAGAAGGAACTGCTCGATTGGAAAATCAACGGCAGAAAACTGCGGCTTTACCTTGGTACGTACGAACTGCGTCAGCAATCGCTCAGGCAACTGCTGCCCGAACTCAAGGAACTGCCGGATGCAGACCTGCTGAGTGAGGTGGACCGATTGGAGGCAGCGCTGGACGTGAGCACGCCCAGCTTTGAAGATCTCCCCAAAGCCATGCGCCCAATGACCTGGGAGATGGCGTGCGAAATGTCTCTCAGCGGTCATGTGGACATCGGCGGCCACACTCACACACACCCCATTTTGGCCCGTTGCGATGTTTTGGCGATGCGTGCGGAAATTGCCACCTGCCGGGACCGCATTCACGCTGAGATCGGTGAACTGCCGACCACGTTTGCGTATCCGAACGGGGGCAGCGATGATTTCACACGCGAAACACTCAGGCTGGTGCGTGAAGCAGGGTTTAAAGCCGCCTGTACCACGATGAGTGGCCGCGTTAACAACAACGTCTCCATGTACCAACTGCCACGCTACGGTTCTCCCGAATCCGTCCTGGATGCGAAGGCGACGGTGTCTGGTGCGTTTGAAACTCTGAAGGACTGGCGCCAGTGCTGCCGGAAAGTGATGTCGATGATATGAGGACGATCACGCTTGGCACGAGTGACACGCTGCAACTGCCCCTCCGGCAGTCTGTGCGTGCTTTTGTGCCGGAGCGGTCCTTGGTGGCACCCGCGCGTGATCGGCGTCCGGTGGTGCTGCACTTTACTTACAGCATCGGTGGCGGCGGCGCGGAAGCCATGCTCATGAACCTGGCTGAATCGCTCGATCCGGCCCAGTTCCGCAGCGTTGTCGTGGCCATCAACGCCAAGCCCTGGAAGCATCAACTCAGCCGACTGCATGAGGCGGGGGTGGATGTCCATGACCTTGAAAGCACCACCTACCTCAACCCACGCACCCTAGCGCGACTGCATGCCGTGCTGCGCGCAGAGCGCCCTGACATTGTCCAAACTTGGACGCATCACGCCGATCTCGTGGGCGGTTGGGCCGCATGGCTCGCGGGAGTGCGCCACATCGCCTGGAGTATCCACTGCCGCGAAATCCACCGCAACCCGGGCGATAGCGATAGCAAGATGGCGTTCATCCGCCGCGCGCTGGCGTTCAGTTCGCGCTTTATCCCAAAGCGCATCATTTCCTGCTCTGCGACAGCGATCGAAGACCACGCGGCTGTCGGTTATCCACGCGAGCGCATGCGTTGGATTCCCAATGGCATCAACGCCGAACGCTTCGTGCCTGATACAGATGCTGGACTCGACACGCGGGCGGAGCTGAAACTTCCGGCCAATGCTCCGGTGATCGGCTACGTCGGGCGCTTTCATGAGATGAAGGATCTGGCGACTTTTCTGCGCGCAGCGGCCATCCTTCAGACTCGGGTCCCTGAGGCGCACTTTGTCTTCTGTGGTGGGGTCGAAGTCGAACTGGGCGAAGTGGAGCGTGAGCTGCTGGCACAATTGCCACAGCGCCAGCAGGTGCGCTTTGACTCGTTCCGAGCCGACCCATGGCGTTTGTACCCGGCGCTGAGCGTGTTTTCGCTTTCTTCGCGTACGGAAGCCTGCCCGATGACCATCATGGAGGCGATGTCCTGCGGCGTGCCGTGCGTCACCACGGATGTGGGTGACTGCGCGCGCCTGCTTGAGGGAGTCGGTCGAGTGGTGCCCATGCACGATGCCGCGGCACTGGCCGCTGCCTGGGAGCAGACGCTGCAACTTGACGCCCCAGCGCGTGAACAAATCGCCCGGCAGTCGCGTCAGCGTGTGCTGGAGAAATTTACCATCGCCCATGCTGCACGGCAGTATGCAGAAACCTACGCTCAGCTTCTGGAGGTAAAGTCATGAAAGCATTGCTGCTCCTCCTGGCATTGACCATTCCTGCGGCGGCTCAGCCGGTGAAAGTGGCGTTTTGCGATGGCATGACCCGTGTTTCGCGCAACGGCGCAGCACCAACGGCAACCAACCACACCGTGTACGCAGCACGGGGTGAGTGGGAACCCCTGCAGATCGTCGTCACCGCTACGCCGGAACAGCTCAAAACGATGAAGGTGGTCGCAACTGGGATCGCCAAGGATGGTTCTGACGTCTTGCTGCCAGCCCCCAAAGTGCTTCGTGAGCACTACGTGCGCGTTTCCACGTCCACACCAAGAGCGCCGCTGCCGCCAGGTGATTATCCCGATGCGCTGGTGCCGCTCGACATGCCAGCGCAGGAGATTAGCGGTGCCGAGGTGGTCAATCAGCCGTACTGGGTGGATGTTTTTGTGCCGTACACAACTGCGCCTGGCACTTATGCCGGCGAAGTGTGGTTCCAGTTTGCCGATGGCATGAAAGCCATTGCCTGTTACACGCTCAAGGTATGGGACTTTGACCTGCCCGTCGTGCCGAAGCTGCGCACCTCGATCATGACCACGGTGCGTCACGTCGCCCAAGTGCATGGCTTGGATTACCAAGACAATGCGCCGTCACCTGAGCACGCTGGTTTGCTCAACGCCTATTACGATTTGCTCGCGGAGCATCGCCTCAGCGTGGACCAGATTTACGGTAGCTACCCCGACGCTACTACGGGCAAGCTGGATGAAGATAAGGTTGAGCGGGCGCTGCGAAAGCATCTGCTGCACCGCCATTGCAACAGCATTGGCCTGCCAATCTGGCCGAAGTGGCCGTTCCAAGATCCTCTGGGCCAAGACCGCGAGGCGGCGATGAGCTACGTCGCGCAATGGATGAAGCTCCTGGCCAAGATTCACTGCGAGTCACGCGGCTACGTCATCATGGGAGATCTGGATGAACCGAACGACGCGGCGGCCTATGCCACGGTGCGTCGCTGGGGCGAATTCTTCAACGAGGTGGAAAAAAAGCACAGCGTGCGTGTGCCGCTGCATGTCACCGAACAACCGACACCTGAAAAGGCGACGTGGGGTTCTCTGAACGGTGCGGTGGACATCTGGGTGCCGCATTTCAGCGAGGTGTGGAAGGACATGGAATGGGCCGGTGGCAAGCACGACATCGCCCTGCGGCGTCAGGCTGGTGAGGAAGTCTGGGCCTATGCTGCCCTCGTGCAGATGCCAGGGGCCTGGGAAGAGCAGCACGGCAGGCCCAAGCAGCTTATCAGCAGTTTTCCGCCCGTGTGGGCGCTCGACTATCCACCGATGGCGCATCGTATCGTCGGCTGGTTGTTTCCCAAGCACGGCATCACCGGCTTTGATTATTGGGACACGATCTTTTCTGCTGAAGGCGTCGACGTCTGGGAGGATGCGGGCACGTTTAAAACGCCCGATGGAGCCACCTACAATGGGGACGGCTCCTACATTTATCCTGCCACCGAAAAGCGTCAGGGCCGCAATGCACCGGTCGCGTCCATGCGTCTGAAGTGGCTGCGTGAGACGGTGGAGGACTACGATTACCTGATGCTGGCACGCGAGCTCGGTCTCGAAGAGGATGCGCGTCGTCTTACCGGCAGTTTTGCCCGTGGCTTTGGTGATTGGGATGACAATATCGGCGCTTTGTTGAATGTGCGCCAGCAACTGGGTGCGTTGATTGAATCCGCACAGCAACGCAAACAAACTGCCGCATTGCAGAAGGGGGGGACACTGTGACCACGACCTTGCTCAGTCCCACACCACGCAGTGCTGCGGCCCCTAATGCCACGGCGCGGCGTCGCGGCCTGCTCACGCTGGACATTGTGCGCGACGAAGCTGGTTTTCATGCGCTGCAGCCGTTCTGGGATAACCTGGTTGACCAAATGGCCACGCGTTCGCCGTTCCTGCGTTGGGACTGGTTGAGCTTGTGGTGGGATGAATGCCGCAAAGAGGCGCAACTGGTCGTTGCCGTACTGCGTGATGCTGAAGGCGTGCCGCATGCCATCGCGCCACTCATGCTCGCGAGTGAGCCAGATCCGGCGCGCAAGCATCTCGTGACTTTGAGTTTTCTGGCCGGTTTTGGCGATGCGCAAGGCGAGCGACTGGACCTTATTGTGCCAGCCGGTCAGGAGGATGAGCTGACGCCGCAGCTCTGCGGTGTTTTCAAGCTACTGCGGCATGAATGCGACAACGTCCGGCTCAATCACCTGCCGGAAGAGTCACCCAACGCGCGCCATCTTCTCGCGGTGCTGCAAGCGGCCTACAGCCATGCCGGAGTGCTGAACCGTCAGGCCAGTCGGCTCATTCGCCTGCCTGCGTCTTGGGAGGACTTCGAAGCGCGCCATAATTCCAAATGGCGCAATGTGCTGCGCCGCCGTCGCAGAGCGTTCACAACGGAGCATGCAGGCATTGCCACACATGCGGGTGTCCGCGTTTCAATTCCCGAAGCTATGAAGGAGTTCCGCGTGCTGCATGCCATGCAGTGGCCAGCGGGAGTCAGCAGCTTTACCACGGACGCCTCCTGGCGCTTTCACCAGCGCCTGGCAGCACGCTGGCTGCCGACGCAGCGCGCCTGGATGCCCATGCTGGAAGCCGACGGCAAAGTGATCGCGGCTTTGTATGGTTTTGTCGAACGCGACGAATTTTTTCAGTTTCAGACGGGTTGGGAGCGGTCCCTTGCCAAGATTTCTCCGGGCAAACTGGTCATGCGTTGGGCCATTGACTGCAGCATTCAGCGCGGCTTGCGGGTGTATGACATGCTGCCCAGTGACTACGAATACAAACGCCAGTGGTGTGACGGCGTGCGCTGGCTGCTCGATCTTGAAGCCTTTAACCCGATAAGCTGGCGCGCTGCTGCCTTCCGCACCCTGCGAGCCATGCGCCGCTGGTTTCCCCGCAGCACGGTTGCGGAACCCAGCAACGAAGTACAAGAGGAGCATGAACCCGCCCTCTGCCCAGCTGCTTAATTCATCTCTATGGCCATTTCCTACAGCATTCAGCCCTCTAACACCGCCCCACCGGACGGCTTTGGAGCGATGCTTGCTCTCCCACCTGCGCGTGGCCTGACACCCTTGGCTCCCTCCATGACCATGCCGGCGCATCCAGGGATGTCGCCTGTGTTTGATCCGCGTGCCTTCCTGCCGCCGATCAATCCGCAGGATTTTGAGGTGCAGTCGCTCATCAGTCTCGTGGATGTCATTGGTTACATCCGCAAACGCTGGCTGCGGGGTGCCTTCCTGGGCCTCGTGCTGGCTGCCTTCACGTTTTATTTCCTCGGCATGGGCGCGAAGATCTATGAGGCGGAGTCGCAACTGCTGCTGCGCATTCAGGATTCCAGTCTGGTGAACATCGAGGGTACGATTTCTCGTGGACCTGGTGAGTTAAGCGCGGTGCAACTCATCAACAACCACCGTGCCGAGCTGCTCTCCCGGCGCTACCTGAGCTATTTTTACGACCATTTTCCTGCGCCAGAGCGTGATGCGCTGCTGGATCGTGAGGCGCACTCGCTGGGTCGCAAAGACGAGTTGTTGAAGCTGCTGGGACTCTACAAACCGGGCAAGCCTGGTGATCCACGCGAGCGGTTCATCAACCTGCTGATTGCCAATGCGCGGGTGGAGCCGCTCAAGGAATCCCATGTGCTGCGGGTGCAAATGCGTGATCGCGACCCGAAAATCGCGGCCGACTTGGCCAACCATTTTGTCGAAGAGTACACTCGTTATGTGGCAGACGAGGAAGGCCAGCTTAGCGCCAATGCTTCCAGCTATCTCGAAACAAAATCCGAGGAACTGTTGAAGCGTTTGCGTGAGTCCGAGCAAAAGCTCGCCGATTACCGCAAAAAGGAAGGACTCATGGGGGATTCGGAGTCCAAGGATGTCTCCAGTGAGAAGGTGCGCCAGCTCAATGCCGCGATCACGGAAGCCGATTTGAAGCTCACCAAGGCCAAGAGCGACCTCAATGATCTGGCCGCAGCGCAGAAGTCAGGCCGGGACCTCACGGAACTCCGAATTTTCGCGGACAACGCCGATGTGAACTTCATTCGCAAGCAACTGGATGCCAAGATCGCCGAACGTGCGCCGCTCGAAGCCACTTGCGGGCGCAAGCATCCGCGCATGCTTGGTCTGGCCAGAGAGATCGAAACTCTGCGGGGTGCGCTGGATCGCGCGATCAACTCCGTCGTAGTCATGATTCAGGCCGAGGTGGAGTCCCAGCAGCGGCAGATTACCGACTATCGTCGTCAGCTTGATGAAGCGCGCGGCGTGGCGCTGGATCTGAGCGGCAAAAATGTCCAGCAGAACTTGCTCAGTGACCAAGTGCGCATGGATCGCGATCTCTATGAAAAGATCGAGATGCGCCGCAGCCAAGCAGCCCTGACAGGCCAGTTTCGTGATAGCGGCCTGCTGCGCGTGGCCGATGTGGCGATGGTACCGGAGAAACCGGTGAAGCCCAGCAAGCCCATCGCCGCTGTGGCCGCGGTGCTGCTCTTTGGTCTCACACTGATCGGGCTGCCGGTGGGCTGGGGCATCTTTGATGATCACGTGCGGAAACTTTTCACCGCCAAGACTGAAGGTCCAGATATGCAGGATCTGACGCAGCATACCGCCTATGGTTACGGCTATCCGGTGCAGCAACCAGCTCCGTCCACACCGCCTGTCTCGCCTTTCGCCATTGCCGCATCCGCACCCTCAGCACCAGTCCAGCCAGCCCAGGAGCGCCGACCAGCACCACCGCCAATGCAGCCGCAAACGCGCCAACTGCCGCTGATCAAGCCTGCCGATGCAGAGACCACCGTTTTGGCTCGTTTGCCCTATGTGAGCGGCTCCACGCCTGAGGCGATGCTGTCAGAACTGCTGAAGCCGGAACCCATCGGTGCCTCTAGCGCGCTGCATCAGCTCACCAGCACGCTCGAAAAGCAGGCGATCAATCGCAGCAGCACCGCCGGGGTGATCCTCATCACCAGTGCGGGAACCGGCGAAGGAAAAACGCTGGTTTCAGCTGCGCTGGCCGCCGCATTCTGCCACCAAAACCGCCGCGTGTTCATGATGGAGTGCAATCCGTCTTCACCCACGCTGCATCAGTGGTTCCCACGGGCCGTGCAGGGTTGCGGTGCGTATGCCAACAACCTCGAAGCGCTGCGCTATGGTCACAGCAATCTCTTCCTGCTCCCTGGCTGTGACTTGCCTCCGCACGCCACCAACGAACTGCTCGATGGCTATCGCAATTGGATCGAACGCGCGAAGACGGAGGTGGACTGGATCATTCTCGATGCCTCACCGCTGCTGAAGAGCTTTGCCAATGTGGCTCCGCTCGCCCCTCTCGCGACGGATGTGCTCATCGTCAACAATCCCGCCAAAACCACGCCCGCCCAACTGCGAGCCGGTGTGGCGCTGCTGCAGCCGATGATGTCTTCGAGTGCGCTGCGCGGCTTGGTGGTGAATGGCGGGTAGTTTCAGCGGGCAGCCTGCTGCCGTTTTAACTCATCAATCAACGCCGCAGGTTCGCTTACACTGACCATGACCGTGTAACCCTCTGTGGTCGGAATGCGTGCCACGCGCGTGTTATCCGTGACATACATCAGCGCTTTCTCCCCATTGCGCAGTTTGAACCAACCGGCGGCGTAGCCAGGCAGCGCTGTGCCCATGGTGCGCCATTTCGCCTGGTGATCCTTGTCGGTCTTGAGATCGGTGACGACTGCCTCGTCGAGTTTGAGTGACTTGAACGGGATCAGTCGGCCATAGAGGTCGCCTTGGAGTCGCAGGCCCTCGTTAGAGACGGTGAAACGCACATGCTGCATGGACCACGCCAGCCAGACCATCAGCACCAAAACCCCGACGAGGATGAGGCTGATGATAGCGAAGAACCACAGCGATTTGCTCGCAGCGGGAATCATGGGAAAGACAGTGGAGGTGTTCATGATGATGAAATCCGAATGTAGAATGATAAAGGGGTTACCGTGCTGAAATGGCAGTTTTTTCAGCGAGGGCCTTGATATGCGTGAGCACGCGCATGTGGATTTGGGAGACGGTATGGCGGGTGACAGGTTCCCAATTCCATTGAGGCCAGAGATCATGGATGAACCAGCTGGTGCCCTCGATCCGTGTGCGACCGTCCGGAAGCGGAACAAGCGCGAAACGGCCGTAGCGGGCCTCGAAGTAACCTTCGAGGTGAGGCGCATGCACCTCACCAAATGGATTCGTTTCCACCATGGAGGGTGGTGTGTGCTTGACTTCAAATTCGAGCCGTTTGCCGGGTTCCCATGCAGTTACGACCTCCGGCATCGTTCCTGTGGACACAATGCAGCGTCGTTTGGCACCGATACCGCTGCCGTCGATCTCGGAGGCAATGGGATAGGCCAACCCACTCGCCAGCCAGCCCGACGGAGGCTGTTCAATTGGCGGGAACGACGGAATGAACCGCCACACGACTTCAGGCGGTGCATTGATCTCGATCGTCGTGGTCTGCTCAAGCATCGGGGGTGTTGACCGATGCGAGGCTTCCCAGTTCATCGCCAGTGGCAGGCAGAGTATGGCGATGCAGTGGAGCTTGTTCCGATGCGCAAGACTTCGAAACAAGGTGTCCAGGGCCCAATAGATCAGAACGCCCAAAAGAGTGAGCGTTGCGACCAGCGCTGCAGCCATCAAAATACAGACAAAGCCTTCAATCTTGCAAAGGATCAGCCAAATGGCTGCCAAGGTGAGAACATAGACGACGAGGCTCAAGGCATGCGCCCATTTCCAAACACGTCCCCGACGATAAAGGAGAGCGAGCAGAATGCCCATGCTGAACGGCACACCGATGAACAACGAGTAGCCGTAGTGACGAAATCCATTGGTCGCAAACACCACCGCCATCGCGGCCAATGTCGAGACGATAAAGCAGATCAAGCCAAAGCTGAACGGCTTGGGTGGCAGAGGGTCAGGAGCGTGCGCCATAAAAACTTTTCTAAT
>Ga0214171_1000641_pt1 | contig 11576 bp, 8 predicted proteins | sample TroBogEpilimnion_40_FD_153009 | JGI IMG/M metagenome (GOLD analysis project Ga0214171, IMG submission 153009) | Freshwater microbial communities from Trout Bog Lake, WI - 02JUL2007 epilimnion | ecosystem: Environmental > Aquatic > Freshwater > Lake > Epilimnion/Euphotic zone | place: Trout Bog... | reverse complement strand
CGAAGTATGTGCGCGTGCCCAGCCGCATCCTGCATCACGTGCCAGATCAGCTTCCCTTTGAGCAGGCCTGCCTCACCGAGCCCTGCTGCGTGGCCTACAGCGCTGTGGTGAAGAATGCCCGCATTGAGCCTGGTGACCGCGTCGTCGTGCTCGGCCCAGGCACCATCGGCATTCTTTGCGCCGCCATGGCGCGTCTTTGTGGTGCGCAGGTCGCCATTGTCGGCCTGCCACAGGATGCGCATCGTCTAGAAATCGCTAAGCAGTATGGCTGCGAAGTCATCATTGGAGATGCCAAGCCCTGGGCCAATGCCCGCGACGGTCTCGGCTGCGATGGCGTCATCGATGCTGCTGGTGCCAGCGTCACGCTCAAGATCGCGCTCGACATCGTGCGCCCTGCGGGATGGATCAGCAAAGTGGGCTGGGGCCCGCAGCCGCTCGGCTTCAACCTTGATCCGCTGGTGCAGAAGAACATCACGCTGCAAGGCAGCTTCAGCCACAACTGGCCGATCTGGGAGCGCGTCATCGCCCTGCTGAGCAGCGGCCAGTTTGATGTGAAGCCGATCATCGGTGGTGTCTGGCCCGTGACCGAATGGCACGAAGCCTTTGAAAAGATGCACAAGGGCGAAGTCGTGAAGAGCGTACTGCGTCCGGTCTAATCGCCGGATCACCTCCATCCCTATCAATCGCATGAGCATTCGACTCCTGACGGCTCTGGCGCTGTCTATTTGTGCCTGCATGGCTTCATCCCAGGCACAGACGCCGAAGCCTTCGGTCTGGATCAGTCCTCCGGGCCAGGACAAATGCCTGGCATTTCGGCAGCTTTTTGAGCAACCGGACGCATGGAAAGAAACTCGGGCTGTGACGGACGTGCTGTTCATCACCGACCTGAATCTGCAGCGCCATTTTACGGACGACGAACTGCGCAAGTGGTTTGGCATGATGAAGGAGTGGAAGCTGAAACTGGCGATGGAAGTCGGCGCAGTGAAGCCCTGGGGGCAAACCGGCGAAAAATGCTTCAACGCCGAGCGCAAGAACTGGGAGCGGCTGCAGAGCCTGGGGGCTAATCTGTATGCCATCGCCATGGATGAGCCGCTGGTCTGCGCACGCGAGCACATTCATCAAAGCGATGAGTATGCGATGAAGGAAACTGCCAACTACATCGCGCTGGTGCGTCAGCATTTCCCAGATGTGCTGATTGGCGACATCGAGGCCTATCCATCCTTCAGCATCGAAGAGCATCGCAAATGGATCGAAGGTCTGCAGCAGCAGCTTGCTGAGAAAAAGGTGCGAGGTCTCGACTTCTACCGCCTCGATGTGGACTGGTTGCGCTTCAATGTGCAGCAGAAGGGTTCATGGAAAGAGGTGCGGCAACTGGAGCACTTTTGCCGCCAGAAGAAGCTGCCCTTCTCGCTGATCTACTGGGCCTCCGGGTATCCCTCCATGCAGAAGCGTGGCTTTGCCGACGACAGCACCTGGTACACCTCCATCATGCAGCAAGGCTACGACTATGCCGCCGTGGATGGCAGACCAGATCAAATCGTGATCGAGAGCTGGGTGAGCGCCCCATCTCAGTGCCTGCCCGAAACGGGCAGTTGGACCTTCACCCGCTCGGTGCTGGACTTTGTGAAGAAGTTCGTCAAATAGCCTGTGTGATGGACGGTGGTTGAACGGTTTTGTTTACTTCACCCACCACCCGCCATGAAATCCATTCTCTGCTTTGCCCTGCTTTCCGCCACCGCGTTTGCGGTTGATTATCCACGCGTCATTTTTTCGGATGACTTCGCCGCCGACGGTTTCGGCAAAGCCTGGGGCCACTACAAGAGCTCCAGCGTGGTGAAAGACGGCGTGCTCGTGGGCATCACCGCGCCGGAGTCGGATCATGCGGCGGTGGATGTGATCAAAATCGCCCCTGAGACTGATTTGGAGGTTTCTGTGAAGTTCCAATTTGTCAGCGATCAAGCAAAGGGCTTCAATGTCTGGCTGGATGACAAGGAATACAAAGGCTCGCACGCAGGGCACATTTGCAGCATCTCGGTGAATCCGAAGGCAGTCGTGGTTGCCGATGCCAAGGCTGGCACCTTCAGCAATGACATTTACGCGCGCAAGAAGACGGTGCCCCCAACGCTGACCGACGAAGACAAGGCCAACATGCTCAAGTGGACGAAGTCGGTGCCGAATACGGTGTCGCTCAAAGAGTGGCATACACTCACGGTGCGCACTCAGAACGATGTGGTCGAAACCAGCATCGACGGCAAGGTCGTCAGCAGCTTCCAGTCCCCGGGTGTCGCGCATGATCACAAGACGGTCGTGAGTCTCACCACCAACCGCGTTGACGTGATTTACGACGACTTCAGCATCAAGGGCGTGGCGAAATAACAGGCTCCCAGAAATGGATGATTTTGACGCCGAGGCTGGCATTGGCCTCGGCGTTTTTTTGCAAATGGAACTGACATTGATTCCAAGCCTTGCGGTGTTGGCGCATTTCACACAGACTTTGTCGTGGAACAGCAGGCGGGGCCTCCGTTATGCTCACCGTCATGAATCCCAACCCAACCAGCAGTGACCAAAGCACGCGGCGTGCCTTCGTGAAGGCGTCTGCCGTTGCGGCGGTGGCACCCATGGCATCTGCGGTGGCGGCGGATCAGGTGCTTGTGAAGGCACCGATGCGCGAGATCGAAACGGATGTGCTGGTGTGCGGAGGTGGCTGCGCGGGCACTGCGGCGGCACTGAGCGCGGCACGGAATGGAGCAAAGACAATGCTGGTGGAAAAGGCTCCGTTCGCGGGCGGCATCATCACCAGCGTGGGGCTGCCCTACTTTGATGGCATTGCAGACATCACAACGCACCGGGTTGTCGTGCGTGGCATTGCGCTGGAGTTGCTGGCAAAGACAGGCGTGTGCAAAGCGGATGCAAAGGAGATCAAACCGCACAACCCGACCATCCCGAACACCTTTGAGTTCAAAGTGCTGCTGGACCGCGAACTGCAGGCCTGCGGCGACAAATTGACCGTGCTGTTCAATTCCTTCGTGTGTGATGCGGAGTCTGCGAACGGCCGCGTGACCTCGGTCGTGATCGCCAACAAGGATGGCCTGGTCCGCATCAAGCCCAAGGTCGTGATCGACTGCACCGGCGATGCCGATGTGGCTGCCCGTGCAGGTGCGCCGACCGAGCAAAGCGCCGAGGTGCAGCCGCTGACGCTGCATTTCCGCATCGGCAAAGTTCAACGCGTGCCAGACATCAGCAAGCTCTGCCGCGCTGCGCTGGTGAAAGCACAGGAACAGGGCGAACTGCCGCATTTCTATGGGCCAGGCGTGATGTTCATGTATTCCAACGATGAAGTTTACATTCATGGTGTGCGTGTGCCTGCGAATCCCACCGATGCCGCCGATCTGAGCCGTGCCGAGATGCAGGGCCGGGCCGATGCGCTAGCCATGCACCGCGCGTGGAAGCGCGACATTCCAGCCTTTGCGGATTCTTATTTTCTCGAAGCCTATCCGTGGATTGGTGTGCGTGAATCGCGCCGCCTCATCGGCCAGCACATTTTGAACGAGAAGGAGATCATGCAGGGGCGGCGCTTTGATGACGCCATCGCCACCGGCTGCTGGTATCTTGATCTGCACCCTAACAAAACAGTCGTCGGCAGCGCGAATGACTTCGACCCCAAGAAGGTGCAGCCCGGGCCTTATGACATTCCGTATCGCTCGCTTGTGCCGCAGCAGATCGAAAATCTGCTCGTCGCGGGCCGCTGCCATAGCGCCACCCGGGGAGCGCATGCTTCGACCCGCGTAACCGTCACCGCCATGGCCCTTGGCGAAGCGGCAGGTTGTGCGGCAGCAATGAGTTTGAAGCAGAAAACTTCGGTCGCATCCCTGAATGGTCAGCGCGTACGTGAAGCACTCTCCCAACAAAATTCCGGTCCTTTTACTGATTCTTAAAACATGTCGCGTCTTCAAAACAAAGTCATCATCGTCACCGGCAGTGTCACCGGCATTGGCAAAGCCATCGCCAAACGCTGCGTCGCAGAAGGAGCCCGCGTCCTCATTCATGGTCTGGAGCAGGATCTTGGCGATCAAACCGTTGCTGAACTTGGAGCTGAAAACGCCACGCTCGTCATCAAGGATCTCGCTGACGAAGTCACGCCGCAATTGCTGGTGGATCAGGCCATCAAGGCTTTTGGCAAAATTGATGCCGTGGTCAACAACGCCGCACAGGTGGGCGCGGGGAATCTACAGACCACGGACGGCGTGTGGTTCCGCCGCATGCTGGAGATCAACTGCGTCGTTCCTTACCTCATCATTCGCGCCGCGCTTCCGCACCTTCGAGCAACGCATGGCAACATCATCAATATTGGAAGCGTCAATGCCTACAGCGGCGAGCCCAACCTGATGCCCTACAGCGTCAGCAAGGGTGCGCTCATGACCCTCACCCGCAACCTTGGCGACACACTCATGCGTGAAGACCGCGTGCGGGTGAACCAGATCAATCCCGGCTGGGTGCTCACGGAAAACGAGGCCAAGCGCAAACGCGAACACGGCCTGCGCGAAGACTGGTATGCTGATCTGCCCAAGGTCTATGCCCCCTCAGGACGCATCATCTGGCCTGATGAAATCGCCGCATGCGCCGCATGGCTGCTCGCCGACGAATGCGGCCCTATCAGTGGCCAGGTGTTCGACTTGGAACAGTATCCCTTCATCGGCCGCAATCCGCCCAAAGACACCTCCACCATTCCCTCCAAATAACCACCATGCCCAAACTCGCCGCTTTCCCCAAAGCCTTCATGCAGGCCCTCTGCAAAGAAGGAGCCATGACCGTTTCCGAATGGATTCAACTCGCCTCCAAGCTCGATGTGCAGGGCCTCGAATGGTATGCAGGTTTTCTGGAGATGGCCGATGAGAGCAACTGGCCGCGTTTCCGCAAGGAAGTCGAGGACACTGGCAAGGTGATCCCGATGATGTGCTGCTCGCCCGACTTCACCCACCCGGATGCCGCTTTCCGCGAGAAGGAGATCGCCAAGCAGAAACGCTGGATCGATATGACTCATACGCTCGGCGGATCGTACTGCCGTGTGCTGAGCGGACAGCGTCGTCCAGAGTTGACGCTGGATGAAGGCGTGAAACTGGCCGCTGAATCGATCTATGCCTGCCTGCCTTATGCTCAGGAGCGTGGCATTACGCTGATCATTGAGAATCACTACAAAGACGACTTCTGGGATTATCCCGAATTTGCCCAGAAGATGGATGTCTTCTGCAAACTCGTGGATGCAGTGAATCACCCGAACTTCGGCGTGAACTATGACCCTTCCAACACCTACCTCGCGGGTGAAGACCCGATTGAGCTGCTGAAGCGTGTCTCGCACCGCGTCGTGACCATGCATGCCAGCGACCGCTATCTAGCGGAAGGAACCATTGAAGATCTGCGCAAAGAAGAAGGCGGCGCTCAGGGCTATGCCAAGCGCCTGCGCCACGGCGAGATCGGCAAGGGCCTCAATGACTACGACGCGATCTTTAGCGAACTGAAGAGCAAAGGCTTCAACGGCTGGATCAGCATCGAAGACGGTGTGGATGGCATGGAACAGCTCGCACGCAGTGTGGAGTTCCTGAAAAAGAAGATCGCCATTTACTGGCCGCAGTAGGCGATTCCGCCCCTTCCATTTTGTTATGAAAACCAACCCACGCAATTTCCTGGGAGGTATCTTCCTGCTCACCTCTCTCTGGCTGAGTGCTGCAGCGGACGCCGCAGACAAACCGCTGCCAGCCTGCAACCGCATGCGATTTGAGGCGCTGCCTGGAAGTGAACAAGCCATGGTGGGAGCCAAGTTGGAAGGGTCAAATACCTCGCGCACCGCGGGCTACGTCACGCTTGCAACGATCAAGGACGCACCGGCGGCCAAGACCTGGACTGAGGTGAAGTTTGACAATGCCAAGCTCTACCGCTGGCTGCGTCTGTCGATGCCTGCGGGCTCAACGGTGAAGATGGGCAAGGTGGAGATCTTTGCCAATGAGCAGCTTCTCGCAGACGACGGTAAAGGGGTCAAGTTCACCCCTTTCGTTGAAGGCAAAGATGCGGTGAACGACAGCGCGATTGGCTTTGATTTATTCGCCACTGCAACTCCCAACCGGCCTGCCTTTTCACCAGCGGAAAGTGATTTGTTCGGCCCCACGGATGTAACACTCAGCGGACCACGCAGCGCAACCATTCGCTACACGCTGGATGGCAGCACACCCACTGCAGATCATGGCGAGACTTATACAAAGCCGATCCACATCGATAAGAACACGACGATCACGGCCATCACGATAGCGCCAGACCGAGCCGCGCCGAGCCTGGCCGTACCAGTGACGTATTTGCTGAAAGAGCAGACCAAGCCGGGGCTGTTCACCGCGCACATTGGCAACAGCCTCACAGGCACCTGCGGCAACTTCTGGCGCTACGCACGCACGGCAGGATACGCGCATCATCAGGAATCGTTTTTGCGTCCGGGTGCGCTGACGCGCGAGAACTGGGCCGTCGCGACCGGTGACTACAAAAATGACAAACTGGCCAACGCCAAGGAGATGCAGTCACAGAAACGTGGCACACCGACATGGGACGAATATTGGAGCAAGATCGGCAAGGTGGATCACGTCACCCTGCAGCCGCGTGACTTCGATTTGGACAAGGAGATCGCGGCCGAGATCTCCTTCATCCGCAAATTCCGTGAGAAGTCGCCGGAGCTGCAGCCATGGCTCTACTGCGAGTGGGTGGAGATGAAACGCGCACGCCCCAGTGACAGCGGCACGGTGCCGAGCTTTCAAATGAAGAAGACCTTCCCGGCTTTGACCTGGGAGGAATCGATGAGCGCCATGCTGCTCTATGTCGAGGAACTGCAGCACCGGCTCGGCGAACAACTGCATGAAGGCAAACCAGCACATATCATTCCGAGTGCTCTGGCGATGGGATGGATCAAGAATATGATCGACCACGGCCAGTTTCCTGGTGTCAAGGCCGGCTCCTTCTACCCGCTGCTGTTCAATGATCAGGTGCATCCCGCCAGCGGCCCGATCCACAATTCGGCGAATGGCGCGTATCTCGTTGATCTCACCTGGTATTCTGCCTTTTACCGTGAGGCGCCAGAAGGAAAAACACAGCCCATCGAGACCACTTTCACTCCCGAGCAGGCACGCATCATTGAACGCCTCGCCTGGGATGTGGTGAAGAACTACCCCGACTGCGGCCTTTACGAAGAAGGCAAAGAGCCCTGCGGCAAACCGCAGTTCAGCAACGATGGCAAGATCATAACGCTCAAGTCTTCGACACCCGGTGCGTGGTTCCGCTACACGCTCGATGGCACCACACCGACGCGCACACGTGGCTATGTCTATTGTGGCGTCATCAGCGTTCAGCCCGGCATTCAAGTGCAGGCTATCGCTTACAAAAGCAGGATGGCTGACAGCACCGTTTCTTCCCAGTAAAAATCTACTCACATGAAACCCATTGTACTTTTCAGCTTTCTCGCACTTGCCTCATTCGTTCATGCAGAGAGTCCGCTGCAGCCTGTCTTGCAATCGTTGGTGGACAAGCACATTGCACCTGGTGTGGTCGCACTGGTCGCAAACAAGAACAAAGTGCTCGACCTTGAGGCGGCGGGCTATGCCAGTCTGGCCAACAAGACCCCCATGCGCAAAGACGCAGTATTTTGGATTGCATCGATGAGCAAGTCGCTCACGGGTGCGGCGCTGATGATGCTCATCGATGAAGGCAAGGTGAGCTTGGATGATCTGGTGGAGAAATTTCTGCCTGAATTTAAAGGGCAGCAGGTGAAGGCGGCAGATGGCATTCTGCACGCACCGAAACACCCGATCACTGTACGTGAGGTGATGTGCCACACCAGCGGGCTGGTGCTCGCGAATGAGAAGGGACTGAAGATGACACAGTCTTTGCAGGATAACGTGAAGTTGTTTGCGACTTATCCTTTGCGTCAGGAGCCCGGAACCAAATATGAATACAACAACTGCGGCATCGATACGGGTGGTCGTATCATCGAGGTGGTAAGCGGCTTGAGCTATATTGATTTCATGCAGAAGCGTCTGTTTGAGCCGCTGGGCATGAAAGACACGACCTTCTGGCCGAATGAAGAACAGGCGGCACGGCTGGCACACACGGCACGCTTCACTGCAGACAAGACAGGGCTTGAAGAGATCAAGCAGGACAAGGATGTCGAGCAGCGCATCATCGACAAATGGAGCGAGGGCGTCCATGTGCCGCGTGCGCTCACTGCTGACATGGGGGTAGGGGTGGCTTTCAGCTACGCCAAGCACTACGGCGAACCAGCCGGCGGCTTCTACTCCACGGCGGCTGATGTGGGCGCATTCTGCCGCATGCTGCTCAATGGCGGCACACTGGATGGCAAACGTTATCTCTCCGAGCAGGCCGTGAAGCAGATGTCCGCCATTCAAACTGGTGACGTGCCAGTGAATCCGAACGAAGCTTATGGCGTCGGCTGGTCGGTCAAGATCAAGGACGATGAAGGCCCGAGCATCGGCAGTTTCGGCCACCGAGGTGCAGGCCGAACCGCGATGTGGATCGATCCAAAGAATGAGCTCGCCATGGTGATTCTAGTCGAGCGTTTCGACATGACCGGCGAAGAACAGAAGATCATGTATGGTGGTTTCATGAAAGCGGCGGTGGCGGCCTTTGGGAAATCGAAACCTTGATCTCTGGACACGAAGCCAACCCGCAGTGATGAACAAAGCCTTCCGCCACCTTCTAGTGAAGATCGTATGCCTTGCATCATGCTTCGTGCTGCACTCTTCGTTTTCAGCCACACCGCCGCCGAACATACTCTTCATCCTTGCAGATGACATGGGCTGGAGTGATCTCGGCTGCTATGGGGCGGATTTGCATGAGACACCGCATATTGATCGGCTCGCAGGCGAATCGGTGCGCTTCACCAATGCCTATGCCATGTCCGTCTGCTCGCCAACGCGCTCGACATTGATGACGGGCAAGCATGCGGCACGGCTCCATTTCACGATCTGGGCTGAAGGTGCTGAGAGTGGCGGCCCCAAGAACCGCAAACTGCGCGAAGCACCGTCCATCTGGAATCTACCACACACGGAAACAACCATCGCCAAGCATCTGCATGATGCGGGTTATCTCACCGCGCTCGTTGGCAAATGGCATCTGGGCGACTGGCTGCATTATCCCGAGTCGCATGGCTTTGACATCAACATCGGCGGCACCAACTGGGGAGCGCCGCAGTCCTTTTGGTGGCCTTACAGCGGCAGCGGTCGTTTCGGAGATGAGTTCCGTTATGTGCCACACCTGGAATTCGGCAAGCCGGGCGAGTACCTGACGGACCGGCTCACCGATGAAGCGATCAAAGTGATCGACCATGCTGGCAAACAGCCGTTTTTCATCTATCTCGCGCATCATGCTGTGCACACGCCGATTGAAGCGAAAGAGGCCGATGTGCAAATCTTTGATGCCAAGCTGCGTGATGGCATGCATCACAAACACGCTGTCTATGCGGCCATGAACAAGAATCTCGACGATGATGTGGGCCTCATTCTGGATCATCTGAAGGAGCGCGGCCTGGACAAGAACACGCTCGTCATCTTCGCGAGTGACAACGGTGGCTACATCGGCTCAGACAAGGCCAGCGGCCGCGACATGCCGGTGACGAACAATGCGCCGCTGCGCTCTGGCAAAGGGTCGCTCTATGAAGGCGGCATTCGCATTCCGCTGATCATCCGCTGGCCGGGCATCACCGGCACCGGCGGCATCTGCGATGAACCCGTGGCAACGATGGACCTCTTCAACACCCTGCTCAGCGCCGCCGGCCTTCCGAAGGAGGCAAATGACGGCCTGGATCTCACACCGTTGCTGAAACAGCCTTCGTCGAAACTTGACCGTGACGCGCTGTTTTTCCATTATCCGCACTACTACCACACCACAACCCCAGTCAGCGCCGTGCGCTCCCGCGACTGGAAGCTGCTGGAATTCTTCGAAGACCAGCATCTCGAACTCTACCACCTCAGTGACGACCTCAGCGAGCAGTACAATCTTGCGAAGGAGATGCCAGACAAAGCCAATGCACTGCGCGATCAGCTTCATGCGTGGCGCACAACCGTGGGTGCTGCACAGCCCGTGACGAATCCCGATTTCAAACCCGGCAAACCCAAGGCCAAGCCATGAACTATTCCTCGATTGCCCGCCTTCATTTTACAGCCTTGATGCTGGTGCCTTTTGCCACCCCCGCTTTCTGTGCCGAAGCCCAAACAAGCAAAGATGCGGTGGCTGAACGCTCCGGCCTGCGCTGCGTCAGCAGCAAACCTTTCCCTGTGGCTGCCAGCAGCCAGTTCATCTCCCTGATGGGCAATGATTTTGAAAGCAATGGCAAGCTCCCTCCGGGCTGGGGCCATGGCCTGGATGAAATCGTTTCCAGCACCGATGCGCCTCAAGGCCACGCCTACTTTCGCATGAAAGTAAAAAAGGGAGCAGGCCTCAACAGCCCCATTATGTCGGGCCAGCCTGGGGGATTTTATTTTCTGAGCTTCTGGCTCAAGGGACCCATTGAGCCCTGGGGCACGATTGCGTTTACTTCGGATGAACGAGAGCCCAGTTTCACCGTCATCCATACACCGCTCTATTATCCGGTCGTCCCTGCCGAAACGTGGGTCCAGTGGCGGCAGGTGGGTTTCTATTTCATGCTGCCCCCGCAATGCAAAACGATTCAGCTGAATCTGAATCCTCGGGAAGACGGCGCTGAGGGACAGTTCATCAGTCTTGATGACATAAGGCTGCGCACCGTTGACGCGGCTGAGATGTCGGCCGCTTACCAGAACGAGCGGGCGAATCTGCCGCCTTACGATGTCACGCCCCGCCCGGGTGACGGCAAAAACCTGGCGCTCTCAGTGGCCAAGTGGGATGGCAGGGCCGGCATACCAGGCAAACCTTTCGTGGTTTGGGCGCTGGGGTCGAGCTTTACCGACTGGCAGGGAGGCGGCTACGAGTTCATGGAGGCGATTCGCCAGCGTTTCCCCAAGGCACCGCAGATCATCTATCGCAAGCATGGAGGTCCCGGCACTCCTTGGGAATTCGTTGATGGCTGGATCATACAGTTCGTGGCTGTCGAAGAGCCCGACCTCATTTTCAGCTACACCAGCGGCACGCTGGAAGGTCTTGATGCCATGCTGACAGAGATACGACGGCACACCACCGCCGAGGTGATCGTCCCTTCGCTGCACTTCAAGCCGGACAGCAAGATGACCCCCGATGACATCGAGCACGGTGCAGGCGTGGCGTGGGACAAGGTGCGGGAGATCTGCCAGAAGCACGGAGCCGAATTCGTCGAGAACCGGCGGGAGATGGCTGATTACATTGCACGTGAAAAGCTGAACCCTGACGACCTGCTGCATGATCACAATCATCAAAATATGCATGGGCGCATTCGGATCTGGGACAATGTGAGCCGCCACCTCACGAAGTCCGATCAGACCACCTACAAGCCCGAGTCTCGGGAGCGGCGCATTGCAGTGCTGCAACCCATGGAAAGTGCCACCGAGAAACTGAGTCTCTCCGGCGGCTGGACCACG
>Ga0214171_1000638_pt1 | contig 11620 bp, 11 predicted proteins | sample TroBogEpilimnion_40_FD_153009 | JGI IMG/M metagenome (GOLD analysis project Ga0214171, IMG submission 153009) | Freshwater microbial communities from Trout Bog Lake, WI - 02JUL2007 epilimnion | ecosystem: Environmental > Aquatic > Freshwater > Lake > Epilimnion/Euphotic zone | place: Trout Bog... | reverse complement strand
AATCAATCGATGCGACAAGTGATCGTGTCCACCCTGGAATGGTGAAACCCCCCGCCGTAGACGCGAAGTAACCGCAACCGAGGTATCAAGAATCGGAACAGCAAGAAGCAGCGCTGCAACGAATAAATGTGTCCAGCGTGGTTGTGAGGATGGATGCAAACGAAGCGTCAGAGATGCAATCAATATGCCCAAGAACAACGCGCCGGCGTCACCCATATAAATACGCGCTGGGCTCTTGTTCCACAGCAAGAATCCAATAGTTGCGCCGGCGGTAACTGCGGCAAGAGAGGCAACCAAGAATTGACCACCGCGGAAAGCAATAACAAAGAGCATCGCGGATGAGACTGCGACCGTGCCGGCCGCGCCACCATCGAGATTGTCGAAGAAGTTAATCGAGTTACAAATACCAACCGTCCACACCACCGCAATAACCGAGTAAATCGCCTTGGATTCAATCGAAGTCACAACAGGATTGGTGGCAATCAAGAGCCATGCGGTAAAGACACCAGCCACCGTCTGAAAAACAAAGCGGGGCGCGGGGCGCAAATTGCGGAGGTCATCAATCAAACCGATGATACCCAAAACCAAGGCAGGTCCAAGAACAGAAGTCTCTAGCCAAAAATTGTGCAGCGTGAATCGCTTGGCAATCGTCGCTCCATACGAAACGAGGAGAACGCCAAGAATTATGGCAACGCCGCCCAGATAAGGAACCGGCTCTTTATGAGTCTTGTGGGCCGCGGTGGGTGCATCAAAAATCTCTTGTCGGATCGCTATCCGTCGCATCACCGGCGTCAAGAAACCAACGACCGCGAACGCGCTTACAAAGAGTAAGAAGTATTGAAAATGCGTGATGCCCATCGATTACCCCTGCGCCGAATCTGAATCATCGCGACCGAGCAACGCCTTGACCTCGGACTCCTTGTAACGGCGGTGGCCACCGAGCGTCTTTATCGCCGTTAACTTGCCGGCCTTTGCCCAACGCGTCACCGTCTTGGGATCAACGCGGAAAAGGTTTGCGACTTCGGATGGAGTCAGGAGTACTTCTTGCGGCTCTGCAGTCATGCCGAGAATTTTAGGCGATATGTCCGAATTGCGATAGCCCCTACATCGCTCCTTCGAGCGCAGCGACCATGCGCCAACGTGAAATTAAGCGCTCGTATCCATATCCAGCGGCCGCACCATCACCCGATGCCAAGCCCGCCAACGATGTATTGATGTCCTCGATAGATGTGTCTGCTTCTAGGCCGTTCTCGCCGGATTCAATCAACGCCTTTTCGAGATAGCCAGCCAAACCGCCGTAATCAACTTCAACAATCGAATCGGCGTGGAATAAATCCATCCACTCCAGCAAATCTGCGATCTCTTGTTCAATCGGTCCGTTTCCGAACGATGCGACAACCGCCTGGTGCGTGAACATGCAGCGCGCCTTGGCATTGGCAATCGACGTGCGCATCACGACAAATGGACCATCGGTGGATTCACCACGGATCCGATCTTCTGGCTTAAAGAGCGAGAACCAGCGCGGCGGAATCATCCATGTCTCAGAAATAATGTGTGGGACTTTATCTTCAATGATTTCCGAATTGACCTTGATTGCTTCTTCAACATTGTCGGGCACAAACATCTTGGCGACCGGCAACGGCAACGATCCCTTGAAATTCTCTAACGCCGCCCAGACGCGCGCCGCGGTGGACCACGGGCAGACATAACGCTTGCCATCCCATTCGAGAATATGCGCGCCATCTGGGCGCAGCGCGGGTGGCTCGGTAACAATCACACGTTGCAACGCTCGGTGTTGTTCATCCCAACCCGTCGATGACGTCAGCGGAATCGCGTTCCAGCGCAATTGTTCTGCGGGTGAAAACGCGGAGATGGGCTCGTAAATACGGAGCGATGCAACGTAAGGCGTGGGACGCATTACGAGACCTTAAGCACGGGCGATGTAGTTGCCCTCTGCGAACGGGTCATCATCTTGATCATTGGTGGTGGTGTTAATTTCACCGTGTAGCTCTTTAGATAGGCGATCAAGGTCCATATCTTGTGATGAATACTTGAGATCGCGCGCTACTCGAGTCGCTTTAGCTTTCTGCCGGCCTCGCCCCATGAGCCAGACCTCCTTCGCTATAAGTTCTTTTATTGTCTCAGGGGCGTAGGTTATCGCGCCCGGTAGGTGCCTTCCAGCGAAGCCGACCCGGGGGTGCCCACGGACCCTGTGTTCTGGATAACGCCAGCGACCCATGCCTTCATTCCCCGCGCAGACAGGCTCTTGAGCGCCCGATCGGCGTGGTCTGGGGCGACGATGGCGACCATCCCGATACCGCAGTTCCAGGTGCGCTCCATATCGGCCTGGGGGACCGAGCCCTCGTGGGCCAGGAACTCCATCTCGACCGGCAGCGACCAGGTGGAGCGGTCATAGACCGCGGTCAGTCCTTCGGGCATAACCCGGGCGGTGTTCTCGGCAATGCCACCACCAGTGATGTGGCTATAGGCATGAAGCTCTTCGCCCAATCCCTTGTGGAGCGCCAAACAATCGAGCGAATAAATCTCGGTGGGACGCAGAAGAACTTCTCCCAACGATGCGCCCAATACATCAGCGTGTGCATCGAGTTTCAGATTCTTTTCTTTCAGAATATGTCGAACCAACGAATAACCATTCGCGTGGAATCCCGACGATGGCATTGCCACCAACACATCCCCTGCGCGAACGCGATCCGCACCTAACAATCGTGGTGCATCCACCACACCCGTCGCGGCACCCGCGATATCAAACTCATTAATCTCCATCAAACCCGGATGTTCTGCGGTCTCGCCACCGACCAACGCCGTGCCCGCCTTATGACAACCGCGAGCGATACCCGCAACAATCTCGGCAATGCGCTCTGGAAATACTTTGCCTACCGCGATGTAATCGGTCATAAACAACGGCTCTGCGCCGCAGACAACCAAATCATCAACAACCATCGCGACTAAATCTTCACCAATTGTGTCGTACTTACCCAACGCACGTGCAATCTCCGTCTTCGTGCCCACACCATCTGTGGATGTCGCCAGCAACGGACGCGTCATCGTCTTTAACGCCGATGCGTCAAACAAACCAGCAAAGCCACCGATATCGCCGACGACCTCGGGCCGGCGCGCTTTCTTCAGATGCGCCTTCATTAATTCAACCGCGGTATCCCCCGCGTCGATATCTACACCTGCTTGTGAATATGTACTCATTCGTGGCGATTCACAACTTCTAATAAATTCTTACCCGCTGACAAATCAGCAGGAATCTCAATTGGATACTGACCCGAGAAACATGCGGTGCAGAGATTACTCTCTGCAATCGTCGTCGCCTCGACCAAGCCCTCCATCGAGACATAACCTAATGAATCCGCGCCGATCGAACGACGAATCTCTTCTACCTCTAACCCCGCCGCAATGAGCTCTGCGCGTGAAGCAAAATCAATACCGTAGTAACACGGCCACTTTACGGGCGGTGAAGAAATCCGGACGTGAATCTCCAACGCGCCAGCCTCGCGCAACATTCGCACCAACGCGCGCTGGGTATTGCCACGAACAATCGAATCATCGACAACCACAATCCGCTTACCTTCGATAATCTCGCGCAGCGGATTTAACTTCAGGCGAATGCCTAGCTGGCGAATCGTCTGCGATGGCTGAATAAATGTGCGACCAACGTATGAATTCTTTACCAAGCCCGCGCCGTATGGAATCCCCGACGCCTTGGCGTAACCAACCGCAGCCGGCGTGCCGGATTCTGGAACCGGAATAACCAAATCCGCCTCAACCGGATGTTCCTTCGCCAACCGCTCGCCCACCGCAACGCGCGTCGCGTGAACATTGCGACCAGCAATCGATGTGTCCGGGCGCGCTAAATACACATACTCAAAGATGCAGCCCTTGGGATCGGGCGTCGCCCAATGGTGCGAGCGCAATCCGTTCTGATCAATCGCGATGAATTCGCCGGCTTCTACCTCGCGCACAAATGACGCACCGACAATATCCAGCGCCGCACTCTCGGACGCCACGACCCAACCGTGCTCTAACTTGCCGATCACCAATGGGCGCACACCATTGCGATCTCGCGCGGCATACAAGGTGTGTTCATCCATAAAGACCAACGAGAAGGCACCCTTAAGCGTCGGCAAGACTGCAATCGCGGATGATTCAAAATTCTTACCTTCTTGCGCCGCAATCAGCGCCGTCATAATTTCAGTATCTGTCGTTGCGCGCATCGCGTCGGTGTTGGCGCCCTGAATCTTGGTCAGCGCTTCTGCTAAATCACCAGTGTTAGTCAGATTGCCGTTGTGGGCCAACGCCAAAGTGCCGTGGTTTGTTGCACGCAACGTGGGTTGCGCGTTATTCCATGTGCTGGACCCTGTGGTGCTGTAACGACAGTGACCAATCGCAAGATTGCCGGTCAACGTCGCTAAATCATTTTCAGTAAAAACTTGAGAAACAAGTCCCATATCTTTATAGACAAAGATGCGCTCACCATCACTGGTGGCAATACCAGCAGATTCTTGGCCGCGGTGTTGCAAAGCATACAAACCATAGAAGGTCAGCTTTGCTACTTCTTCACCGGGCGCCCAGACGCCAAAAACACCACACTCATCTTGCGGTGCGTGATCTTCTGGAAAGAGCTCGTGCGTTAACTTTCCATCAGGACGCCGGCTCATGAATGAATCCTAGTAAAGACCGCGCTCATATCTGAGCGCTCACCTGAAGCCAAGACCGCGCCGTTATAGACGGCATCGCTCCATGACAACGAACCGTCGGCCAACGCAAAGAGCGTCTCGGCCTTCATCTCGACAACATTGGGTGGCGTGCCACGGGTGTGCTTGGGGCCCTCCACGCACTGAATCGCGGAATATGGAGGAACGCGTAATTCCACCGCGTGACCCGGCGCCACCGCAGAAATCTGCGCGAGCACATCTTTTACTCGCTGCATGATTTCTGGATCGCGCATTATTTATCTATCCGAATAACTTGTGGAAGGTCTCGGTGTGGGCCTTGCGGAGCTCATCCAATGGAATATGCGCACCGTTGATCGTCAATACTTCGCCACCGGATTGACCCAATCGCGTCATTGCAATCTTGTGTTGTGCGGCAAGCTCCTTGAGCGCATCGGAATCCTTCGGCTCCACCGCAACAATCACTCGGCCTGGAGTCTGAGCAAAGAGCTCTGCAGCGATATTTCCGGCAAACTCAATCGTCGCACCGATGTTGTTCTTCAAGACCATCTCGGTAATACCCGCGGCGAATCCACCATCGGATAAATCGTGCGCGGCAGCAAAGAGTGATTGGCCTTCGAGCAATACCTTGACGAGACGAGTCTCGTGATCAACATCCGCCTTTGGTGCAGCATCACCGATTTGGCCATGGAGATGCGCCCATTCAGAGCCACTGAAGTTATCGTCCGTTGTACCTAGCTGATAAATATCCAACCCCGCCTTGGGCAGACCCATCTTGGTGCGAGTGCGCACATCTTGAATAACACCAAGCACACCAATCACTGGCGTTGGAAGAATCGCAACCGAACCAGTCTGGTTATAGAACGAGACGTTACCGCCGGTGACCGGCAAACCCATCTCGAGCGCGATATCGGCCAAACCGCGGACGGTCTCGGCGAATTGCCACATCACTTCTGGATCTTCCGGCGAACCAAAATTCAAACAGTTTGTAATCGCCAACGGCTTCGCACCAGTCACCGCAATATTGCGACAGGATTCCAACAGTGCCAGCTTCACGCCTTCGTACGGATCTAAATAGGACCAACGAGCATTGGCATCAGTCGAAATCGCCACACCCAGATGAGTTTTCTCATCAATGCGAATCATTCCGGAATTTTCGGGCTGAGAGAGCACTGAATCCCCACGAACATATCGATCGTATTGATCAGTAACCCACGACTTATCCGCGATATTGGGTGACGCCACAAGTGTGAGAATCGCATCTTTAATATCCGCTGGTGTCTGTGGCATCGGCACACTCACTGGCTTCAATGAATCCAAATAGGCAGGACGCTTCATCGGGCGGTTATAGACCGGACCATCGTGCGCCACGGTGCGTGGTGGAACATCAACAATCAACTCACCATTCCATGTGATGTGCAGACGATCACCTTCGGTGACCTGACCAATCACGGTCGCGGTGACATCCCACTTCTTGCAAATCTGCATGAAGCGCGCAAGCTTTGACGGCTCGATAATCGCGCACATACGTTCTTGAGATTCCGACATCAAAATCTCTTCTGGCGACAACGAAGGATCACGCAACGGAACTTTCTCGAGCTGAATATCCATTCCGCCAGAACCACCGGATGCAAGCTCGGATGTTGCGCATGACAATCCCGCGCCACCCAAATCTTGAATACCAACAACCAAATCTTCAGCAAAAATCTCGAGCGAACATTCAATTAAAACTTTTTCTGCAAAGGGATCGCCGACCTGAACTGCTGGGCGCTTCGCCGCCTTGCCGGATGCAAAAGTCTCTGACGCCAAGACCGAAACGCCACCAATGCCATCGCCGCCAGTCTTCGCACCAAACAACACCACCAGATTGCCGGTGCCGTGAGCGGTCGCTAATTTGATATCAGAATGCTTCATCACACCAACGCACAACGCGTTGACTAATGGATTGCCGGCATATGTCTCATCAAAAACAACTTCGCCACCGATATTCGGTAGACCCAAGCAATTGCCGTATCCACCCACACCAGCAACGATGCCTGGCAAAACACGACGTGTATCGGGAGCATCCGCAGGACCAAAGCGAAGAGGATCCATCACGGCAATCGGGCGTGCACCCATCGTCAAAATATCGCGAACGATTCCGCCCACACCTGTCGCTGCGCCTTGGTATGGCTCAACAAATGATGGATGGTTGTGGGATTCAATCTTGAAAGTAACCGCGTAGCCCTGACCGATATCAACCACGCCCGCGTTCTCACCAATACCCACCAGAAGCGCATCGCTCTTGACTGCTTTTTCACCAAATTGCTTCAAGTGAATCTTGGAAGATTTATATGAACAGTGTTCGGACCACATCACCGAATACATCGCGAGTTCGGATGATGTTGGGCGGCGACCAAGGATCTGGCGAATGTTTTGGTATTCGTCTTCCTTTAGCCCCAACTCTTTCCAGGGCTGGGCGTTATCGGGGGTGGATTGCGCAATCGCGACGGTATCGAGCGACATTAGCGACCCACCAAACTGTGCAAAATAGATGTGAAGAAAGTAAGGCCGTCTTCGCTTGGGCCTGTTAAATTCTCAATCGCTTGCTCGGGGTGTGGCATGACGCCGACGACATTGCCGCGCGCATTAGTAATACCCGCGATGTTGTTCTGTGATCCGTTGGGATTCTTATCGGCGTAACGCAGAACGACGCGGCCTTCATCCTCGAGCTCTTGCAAAGTATCGGCCGATGCTTGGAACGATCCCTCACCATTTTTAATCGGAATAACAATCCGCTGACCCTGCTCGTATCCGTTGGTCCATGGCGTCTTCGTGTTCTCGACTGTTACCGCTTGGTCGGTGCAAATGAAATGCAAATCTTGATTACGAATCAACGCACCAGGCAAGAGATGCGACTCGGTCAAAATCTGAAAGCCGTTGCAGATACCCAGAACCGGAAAACCGTGTTCAGCCGCGACAATGATGGATTCCATAATCGGCGCGAAGCGTGAAATCGCGCCGCAACGCAGATAATCACCATACGAAAAACCACCGGGCAGTACGACTGCTTGAACTTCTTTTAAATCATCGCTGGCGTGAAAGAGTGAAACCGGATCGCCGCCCGCCAAGCGAATTGCGCGCAGCGCAGATGAATCATCGAGCGAACCAGGAAAAGTGACGACGCCAATCCGCATTAGGACTGGACCTTCACGACATAAGTTTCGATAACTGGGTTAGAAAGAAGCTTCTCTGCGGCCTGTTCGACTTCGGCAAGCTGGGCATGTGTGGGCTCGCCATCGACTTCGATCTCAAAGCGCTTGCCCTGACGAACCGACTTGGCGAAGGTGAAACCAAGACGAGGCAGCGCGGAAGCGACCGCTTGTCCTTGTGGGTCCAAGATTTCAGGCTTCAACATAACCTCAACAATTATTGTCGCCATCTTGTCTCCCTCGGTTGATGTGGAACTATTGAGTTAATAAATCAAAAGCTGCTTGGTAACGCTCGTGCGTCTTTGCAACCACATCAGCGGGGAGTTCTGGTGGGGTGCTGTTTCTGTCCCATCCTGATTGCAATAACCAATCGCGAACAAATTGCTTGTCGAACGATGGTTGGACTTGGCCCGGGTGCCACTGCGCGGCATCCCAGAACCGAGAAGAATCAGGGGTGAGGGCTTCGTCGCCCAGACAAATATTACCGTCTGCATCGCGACCAAATTCAAATTTCGTATCAGCCAGAATAATGCCGCGCGTGGCGGCGAAATCATGAGCCGCGGAATACAAAGCCAGCGTTAAATCGCGGAGGCGTTCTGCATCGGCTTGGCCAATAATCTCGACCGCTTGGTCAAAGGTGATGTTCATATCGTGATCGCCATCCTCAGCCTTTGTGGCAGGCGTGAAAATCGGCGCCGGCAGCTTTGATCCATCCACCAATCCTGCGGGCAGCGAAATACCGCAGACGGTCTGCGTCTTTTGATATTCCACCCATCCCGATCCCGTCAGGTATCCACGAGCAACGCATTCAATCGGAAACATCTTCAACGGCTTAACAATCACTGCGCGATCAGCGACCACATCCGGCACATCCGTCGTGACAACGTGATTGGGAACAATATCTGCAAGTTTGTTGAACCAGAACGACGAGAGCTTGGTCAACAGTGCACCTTTGCCAGGAATCAAGGTCGGCAAAATGTAATCAAATGCGCTGATGCGATCCGATGCAACTATCAGTAATTCGCCAGAAGGACTTGTGTAGAGATCACGGACTTTTCCGCTGCGTTGATGAACCCAACCAGCGATCTCTTGCGTCATCGAATAGCGCCGGGACGATACTGCGCCGCCGCAGCATGAGCCTTGGTAATCGCGCCAATGCGATTCACCACTCGCTCGGTTTGTGCATGCGCATCGCCGGTGAACTCCAACGGCGTTGATAACAAATCATTAAGCGCCTTTTCGTCCAACGGAATCCGTGAATCCATCGCGATGCCGGCAATCATGGTGTTTGGCTTACCTTCGCGAATACCCAGCGCCGCGGCAACCGCGTGTTCTTTAATGACTTCGTGCGCGAGCTCGCGCCCAACGCCAGCCTTTACTGCCGCCATCAAAATTTTGGTGGTCGCAAGGAACGGCAAATAACGAGCGAGCTCGGCTGCAATGACTTCAGGGAACGCCCCGAATTCTGCAAGCACGGTCATAAATGTTTCGATCAATCCATCAATCGCGTAGAAAGCATCAGCAATCGCGACCCGACGAACCACGCTGCACGAGACATCGCCTTCGTTCCATTGATCACCAGATAACTCGCCCACCATCGATGCGTAGCCACGAAGCACGACAGCCAGGCCGTTTACACGCTCGCACGAACGAGTATTCATCTTGTGGGGCATCGCAGACGAGCCAACTTGACCAGCCTTGAAGCCCTCAGTCACCAGCTCGGCACCAGCCATCAAACGAATCGATGTAGCGAATGATGATGGCGCAGCAGCAATCTGCACCAAGGTCGTGACAACATCAAAATCAAAGGAGCGTGGGTAAATCTGACCAGTGGAATCCAAAACGTTATCGAAGCCCAAGTATTTTGCGACTGATTCTTCGAGCGAGGCATGCGAGGCAGATGAGCCGAGCAAATCAACCGAATCTTGCGCTGTACCCACCGGGCCTTTGATGCCGCGAATTGGATAACGGGAAATCAAATTATCGAGTCGCTCGTATGCAAAGAGCAGTTCTTCAGCCGCCGAAGCGAAGCGCTTGCCAAGCGTCGTGACTTGAGCCGGCACGTTGTGGGAACGACCAGCGATGGGTTGATCAATGTATTGCGTTGCGCGCTCGCCCAACATCGCGAGAACCGCGACAACGCGATTGCGAACTAAATTCAAACCATCACGAATCTGCATCGCTTCAACGTTCTCGGTCAGATCGCGCGATGTCATGCCTGCGTGAATCGCTTCGTGTCCAGCGAGTGCGTTAAATTCTTCAATCCGTGCTTTTACATCGTGACGCGTCACGCGTTCGCGCGCATCAATCGATGCTAAATCAACCTTCTCGATTACTTTCTCGTAATCCTTAATAACATTCTCTGAAATCGCGTGACCAAGTTTTGATTGCGCGCGCATAACCGCGATCCACAACCGGCGTTCGCTGATGATCTTTGATTCTGGTGAAAATATGGCGCGCATCGCGGCCGAGGCATATCGATCAGCTAAGACGCTCATAGACGTATTCTCTCCTAATTACCCTTCTCGGCGACAGCCGCATTCAGGGCGATATCGCTGCGGTAATGACTGCCGTGCAAGGTGATCTGCGAAATCGCGGAATAAGCCGCGTCTCGCGCGATGGTCAGGTCTGCGCCCATCCCGGTCACCGCGAGAACGCGACCGCCGGATGAATGGACGATGCCATCTTTTGATGTGGTGCCAGCGTGGAAAACCTGGGCCGTCTTCACGGAATCCAGCCCCATGATGGGTTCGCCGACCTTTGGCGATGCCGGGTAACCCTCGGATGCAAGAACCACCGTGACCGCAGAATCATCGGACCAATCCAGCGTCATATCCTCGGTCAGCCCACCGGTCGCTGCTTTATAAAGCAGCGTTGCGAGCGGAGTCTTCAAACGAGGTAACAAGACTTCGGTCTCAGGATCGCCGAAGCGGGCGTTGAACTCAATCACCTTTGTACCACGCGATGTCACCGCAAGACCTGCGTATAACAAACCGATAAATGGCGTATCGCGCGCGGCCATCTCTTTAACAGTGGGATTCAATACGCGCTCTAGCGTCTCTTCAATAATGTCGGATGGCGCCCAATGCAACGGTGAATACGCACCCATGCCACCAGTGTTGGGACCAGCATCGCCATCGTAGGCGCGCTTGAAATCTTGTGCGGGTTGCATCGCAATCACGGTGCGACCATCGCTGATGCCGAAGAGCGAAACTTCAGGGCCATCAAGAAATTCTTCAATCACGACGCGTGGTGATTGCAGCGCGTGTTCAATTGCGGCATCGCGATCATCGGTAACGACAACACCTTTACCGGCGGCCAAACCATCGTGCTTAACGACATATGGCGCGCCAAACGCGTCGAGCGCTTTCTCGACTTCTTCGCGCGATGTGCAGGTAAAACTCTTTGCGGTCGGGACTCCTGCATCACGCATGACTTGCTTCGCAAAATCTTTTGACCCTTCAAGCTGCGCCGCTGTTTGTGATGGACCAAAGCACGCGATGCCGGCTGTGCGCAATACATCGGCCGCGCCATTCACCAACGGTGCTTCTGGACCCACAACAACTAAATCAATATTCAGCCGTTGTGCCAGATCAAGAATTTGGTCATTCTTGTTGATATCGATTGCATGGCATTGCGCAATCAATACGATGCCCGGGTTGCCGGGCGCAACATGTAATTCGGTTAATGCCGGGTCTCGTTGTAGGGCTGTAGCAAGCGCGTGTTCAC
>Ga0214171_1000636_pt1 | contig 11630 bp, 8 predicted proteins | sample TroBogEpilimnion_40_FD_153009 | JGI IMG/M metagenome (GOLD analysis project Ga0214171, IMG submission 153009) | Freshwater microbial communities from Trout Bog Lake, WI - 02JUL2007 epilimnion | ecosystem: Environmental > Aquatic > Freshwater > Lake > Epilimnion/Euphotic zone | place: Trout Bog... | reverse complement strand
GGGGAAACACCGCGCGTCCTGGTTTGTCAGGATCAGGCACACCCGATGGGCTGGGCAAATCCTCCATCGTGCCCTGACGCAAATTCACCCGGCCCCATTTGTTCGTACTCGATGAATAGAATACAAGGGTGTCATCTGGTGCGAAAAACCAAAGTTGGGGGTCCACACCTGGAAATCGTCCTGGAATTGAACGGGCACTGCCCGCACCAAAACTTGAATGGATGACTGCTTGGTGGGCAGCATTGGTGGACAGCATCAATGAGGCCTCCTGATTAACGAATGTACCAGAGGATGGGCCATTCCAGCCTTGCCGCACACCGCCAAAGGCGAGCACAGGCGCAATGACCTCCGGTTTGTCTGGCGGCGGTGCGGTGGCAGACGGCAGCTTCCACCGGACAGGATCGTCATGCTCTTCGGAAAGGACTTCGGTGTCGTTGGCGATCAAGGACAAGGTCTGAAAGGTAGCCTCAATCGGAAGGTGTCGTTCAAAGCTCCGCAGCCAGGCACGCGGCTTTCTAGTAGCGATATCCCAGGCCCAGATCCCCTCCGCATCTGCGGCGAGCAGCGTTTTTCCATCTCCCGTGAAACGCAGCAAGTGAGGTCGCCACACATTCTGCTGCTGACGCTCGGCTTTGGTGGCATCCGTATCCCGCAGGCTGACGATTTGCAGCCCGTTTTCATGCTCCACCAAAAGATGACTGCCATCAGGAGAAAGGGTGCCGCCTGAGTTCTCATCAAGTTTAATCTGGCGGGTCTTTTTCGTCGCGATATCCACGACTTTGGCTGAATCTTTGGTGACAATGACCAGCCGCTGGCTGTCGGGGGTGAATTCGACGGCGCGTAGATTGCCAAACTCGGAATTTGGCGAGGATCGGAAATCATCATCCTCGAAAGCCACGCCCCATTTCCCGTTGCGAAACTCCAGACAAGTCAGTCCAAATGCAGTATGAGACTCGATGCGGCGCGCGTCTGGAGAGAGAGTAGCAAATCCACTGAGATCCTCCAGCGGCGGACAGTCAAAAGGCGTGGGCTTCAAGGTGTCCAGGGAGAACCGCCACAAAACCTGCTTTCCATTCTCCCTGTTTGGCATCCACAGCTCGCTGCCTCGGATCATCAATCGCGTGGTAGAGAATGTGAGCGACTTCGACCTTCCAGGGAAATCATGCTGCTGGAGCAATGCTCCGGAAGCTGCGTCCAGCAGACGCAGGCTCATCTGTTGATTCCAGGCACTTAAGACGGCCACCTTTTTATCGTCAGGAGTGAAGACTGCGCCGCTGATGGTCTCCCCCTCTCGTATGGGAAGCTTCCACAAGCGACTGCCATCCTGTACTCGGAAACAGCCAAAAGCTCCGGCAGTCCACGCCTTTCCGTTTTTCGCGGGATCCAATCCCGGCTCGTCGGTCATTCGGCGGGAATGAGTACACATCAGGTCGCCTTTCTGCGAGATGCACCAGGCATCCCCGACGTTCAGCAGCGAGACCCGCGCCGCCCGCATTGTCTTGGCGTCAGGCTGCCAGATGGAGACCGGGTCGATGCCAGATTTCCATGACTCCATAGCCACGATCTTTCCGCTCCGGTGCCATACCAAACCACCGCGAAGAAAGTTTCCGCAGCCCGGTACGCCGAGAAATCCCTGCAAGGCGGGATTGGTGGGATTAAACGGAGCCCACTTCACGTCTTCCTGAGCGACGGCCATGCCGGCCATGCTCAGGAGTATGCAGGCGGTTATCGATGCGGGCGATGAGGACAGGCGCATAAGGTCGGGTCGAATAGAGATGCGTTATTTTTTGATCAATGATGGAACCACGAGGCCGACATCGGTCTCTCCGCCATTTTCCCGCTGGATGTGCAGAAGCACGACGGCCTTCTTCGGAGTCAGCCGCCGCATCAGGCTCTCCGGCGTGTCTTCTTTCGACGGATAGAGAGAGCTGCCATTGACCTTGAGAATAAAATCGCCTGCGGACAGCTTGAGCACGCCTTCGTCCGTCTTATAATCCTCCTGCACGAGCAAGGCGTGGAAATCCCCACGCAGGAGGAGCTTGTTACGCACTTTTTCGTCTACCAGCGCCACTTTGAGTCCAGGTAACAGCTCCCATTCGAACGTTGGCGGTGGAGCGTTTACCGGCGCATCGATCAGCGTGGCCTCTGCCTCATGCTGCTGTGAGGCACGAAAATAGGAAATCTTCACCGCATCTCCGGCCTTCAATGTGGTCATGCGCATGAGAAACCGGGCGCGACTGGTCACGGCCTGGCCGTTCACTGCGACGATCACGTCACCAGGCAGCAGGCCTGCTTTGGCCGCTGGCTGCCCCTCCTCCACATGCATCACCACGGCACCTTTCACAGCAGAGTTCAGCTTTAATTCGGCGATCACGTCCGAGTCCACGTCCACCAATCGCACGCCGATCAGTCCACGCTTCACGCGTCCGCCTTTCAGCAAGTCATCCGCCACCTTGAGAGCTAGGTTGATGGGGATCGCCAGTCCAATGCCCTCCCCGCCATAACGTGCCGTGTTCATGCCAACGACGCGCCCGCGCCCGTCCACGAGCGGGCCGCCTGAGTTGCCAGGATTGATGGCGGCATCCGTTTGAATGAAATCCTGGAGGCTGCTTGCCACCCCGTGAATGTCCGCACGGCCTGTCGCGCTGACGATCCCCAGCGTCACCGTTTGTTCGAGTCCGAAAGGACTGCCCAGCGCTAGGACGACATCTCCAGACTGCATCAAGTCGCTATTGGTCAGAGTCGCCGCCTGCCAATCACCGCTTTTGGCACGCAGCAGCGCCACGTCTGTAGCTGCGTCCATGCCAACGATCTCCGCCGGCACGTCCGTCGTGCTGCCACGGACCCTGAGCAGGATTTCCTGGGCACCATTCACCACATGATAGTTTGTCATTACCAAGCCTTCCGCAGTCAGAACGATGCCGGTGCCAAATCCCGATTTGCGCAGATCTCTCTCCACCCTTCCCTGGGGCATCATGTCGTAAGCACTCTCATCCCACTGCGCCTTGGGTTTCCACTGTTTCACCAGGACTGTGACAACGCTGTCCTTGATCGCTGAGACAGCATCACGATAGCTTAAAACGACGCTTCCAGCGTTGGGCAGCGCGGACTCATCGCGTTTTAACCTTGGGCTTAGGGAGTCTGTCTGCGCCATGGACCTTTCCCCTAGCAAACCGAGCAGAACGATGAGAATTACACGCATTTTCTTTAGGCTATCAGACAGGATGACGGCTTGCAATGTCAGATTGATTTCAACACCACCCAAGTCGCTCCCCAGGAGCCGCTCGTTTCATCGGCAGGCCAGATGAACTGCTGAACTTCCGGCAACTGCCCGAGCAATTGATGCACGCCAGTTCACAGGGCACCGCTGCCTTTGCCATGAATGATGCGGACGCACAGGATGCCGCGCTTGCGGCATTCGGCGAAGTATTCGGGCAGCAGGCTGCCGATTTCATTCGGACAGAAGGTGTGCAGATCGAGTTCCGGGCCGATGGGGTGCTCCACCAACTAGGGGATCAGTTCGTCAGCGTCTGCGGGCATGGGGAAAGGTGATTCGGCACTGCCACGAGTCCAGCGGCAATAGTCGATGCACAGAGCTTGTGATCTGCGCTGATGCGTCTAGCTTGGTCCAAGCGTTTCCAAGGAGTTTGTCTTGCCTTCCCACCTACGAACCCGGCTCCAGCAACTGCGTGACTTCGCACGCCAGGGCCGGGCGTGGCTGAAAACCATGACCGCAGAAAGTGAGCTCGATCCCTTTCCGCTCCGGCAGACGCTGAAAGGGTACACCAAGGAGTTCTTCAAAGCAGACTTCAGGAGCGGGTTGGATGGAGCGTTGCTGGCCATCCCGCAGGGCATGGCGTTTGCCGTCGTAGCCGGGCTGCCACTGGCCTATGGCATCACCTGTTCAGCGGTGGCCTGCGTGGTCGGCGCGCTGCTGATGAGTTCCCGGCATTCCATCTATGGGCCGACCAATGCCACGGCCTTCATGGTGTCGTCGTACTTCGCCGCCTTTCCCAATTTGAACCAGTTGGCCTCAATGCCGATGCTCGTATTTCTCGTGGGGGCGCTGCTGATTTTTGGGGCCTATTTCCGCGTGGCGGACATGGCGCGCTTCATCAGCCGGGCGGTGGTGGTGGCCTATCTCACCGGCGCGGCTTTGCAGATGTTTGCCCATCAGCTCCCGGTGGTGCTGGGCCAGCAACTTGCCGACTCCCCTGGCAAACCTGTCGCGCGCACCCTGGTCTCCGATCTGCATGCGGTGCTGGGCCATCTTCAGTCCATACACTGGCCTAGCGTACTGATCACCGCCCTCGCCATTGGCAGCTACTACGGCTTCAAACGTTTCGGCAAACGCTTCCCGGCACTCACGCTCACGCTCATCCTGATGTCTCTCATCGCCTGGATGATGAACCGAGCGGGTTGGCAGGTCGCCACGTATTCCGATTTGTCGTTCACCTGGCGCACGCTGCTGCCGCCGTTCCCGGACTTCACGAGCGGCAGTGCCTCGGCGCAGTTCAGCCAGCTCTTTGGGCTAGCGCTCTCGCTCGCGTTTGTGGCGATGATGGAAAACTCCGCCATGGCGCGTACGCTGGCCAGCCGGTCAGGACACAGCGTGGATGCCAATCAGGACATGCTCAGCCTCGGCGCGGCGAATCTAGCCTGCGCCTATCTCAGCGGCATGCCCGCGTCTCATTCACTCACCCGCTCGCTGGCAGCGTATGAGAGCGGCGCAGTCTCTCCAATATCCGCCATTGTCAGCGGCGTGGTGTGTCTGGTGGCAGCGCTAACGATTGGCCCGCTAGTGGCTTATGTGCCTAAGGCCGCGCTCGGTGCGATGGTCATCTGCGTGGCCGTGGCCCTCATCAACCAGCGGCAGATCCGCATCTCCCTGCGCGCCACCGGATCGGACGCGGTGGCGTTTCTCACGACCTTCGTCGCTACTCTGATGGTGCCCCTGCACGTAGCGATTTTTACAGGTGTGGGCATCTCGATCATTCTTTATCTGCACAAGGCCAGCCAGCCCTCGCTGGTGGAATACGTCTTCAATGAGGAAGGCAATCTGGCCGAGGCGAGCCAGGGCGGACGCCAGCATCCGGCCATTTCGATTGTCCATGTCGAGGGCGATTTGTTTTTTGCCTCCGCCGATATCTTCCGCACGCAGATCCAGCGCTCCTGCGCCGACCCCAATCTGCGGATCGTCATCCTCCGGCTCAAGAACGCACGCCACCTCGATGCCACCTGCGCCATGGCGATCGAAGAACTGACGCGCACCCTGCGCGCCGACGGGCGTGACATCATCGTCAGCGGTGTGTTGAAGGATCTGTACCGCGTGCTGAAGGACTCCGGCATGGTGGAAGTCATCGGCAAGGACAACCTCTTCCCCGCCAGTCCGTCCAACCCCAATCTGTCCACCCGCAACGCCTTGCGCCGTGCGCAGGAGATTCTAGGTATCAAAGATGCCGATGTGCGTATCTACTACGATCCATCCAAATCTCCCAAGCCCTAGCTTCGTCCACATCTATGAAATGGTCTTTTCGCCTCTTTACCTTAGCTGGCACCGAGGTCCGTGTGCACGTCACCTTCTTGCTACTGCTGCTATTTGTTGCCAGCCAAAGTTATCTCAGTGGGCAGGGCCTTCCCGCTGCGCTCGAATCGACGCTCTTCATCACCATCATGTTCGCCTGCGTGGTGCTGCATGAATTTGGCCACGTTCTGGCCGCACGGGGCTATGGCATTCGTACTCCGGACATCACCCTGCTGCCCATCGGCGGTGTGGCCCGGCTGGAACGCATGCCGCGCAAGCCCTCGGAGGAGCTGGTCGTAGCCATCAGCGGCCCCATGGTCAATGTGATCATCGCGGCGGCTATCTGGTTGGGCTTCGGCATCGAGGCTGCGTTCCACCCCGGCTACAATTTTCTCAAAACGGGCAGCTTCTTCGAAAAGCTCATGATGTGGAATATCTTCATGGTCGCCTTCAACCTGATCCCCGCCTTTCCCATGGACGGTGGCCGCGTGCTGCGCGCCGTCTTTGCCATGTTCATGGAATACGGTGCCGCGACACGGCGGGCTGCTTCCATCGGCCAGGGCATCGCGATGATGGTGGCCATCTTCATGCTACTCAATCATACGTTTCATCCCATGATCCTGCTCATCTGCTTCTTCATCTTCATGGCCGCAGGGCAGGAGGCCGCCAGCGTCACCCAGGAGGAAGCCACGCGAAATCTGCGCGTGCGTGATGCCATGCTGACCGATTTTCGCACCCTGCCCCCCGATGCCACACTGCGGGATGGAGTCGAGCTGCTGCTCGCGGGCAGTCAGCAAGATTTCCCCGTGCTCGATACCCATGGTGGCATGCAGGGCATGCTCACGCGCCATGACCTGATCTCAGCCCTCGCGGAGAAAGGTCCAGGTCAGCCCGTGGTGGAAGTGATGCGCCCCTGCCCCGCCGCCACTCAGCCCGCCATTGATCTGACCCAGGCGCTGGAAACCTTGAACGCCAGCAACTGCCCCGCCATCCCGGTGCTCGACCCCATCGACGGCAAACTCCTCGGCCTGCTCACCACAGAGAACATTGGCGAAGCACTTATGGTGCGCGCAGCGCTGATGAAACTGCGCGCTTAGTCTGCGCCACCAGCCTGCGGCAAATGCACCGCCGGCAACGGCGCGACGATGTTCACCGGCCAGGGTGGAAACTTCTCAAAGATGCCGGGACCAAGCTCCTTGCTACTCGCATAGCCACGCCGGAACATTTCGAGCTTGGCATCAATGTTATCGACGTGATGCAGTGCCACAGCTTCCGGTGTCTTCGGCAGCACGGGGGAACCGAACTCAAGGCTACCATGATGCGCCGCAATGAGATGCAGCAGGTGCAGGCGCACGATTTCAGACGCAGGCTCCAGCGCGGTCCATTCCGCAGCGGCGGGATCTTCCAGCAAATCACGCCACAACTTGTTCACCAGTTCCAGCCCCAGCGGGATGTGGCCCAGCATCTCGGCGGTGAGGTTGTAAGGCATGGTGAAGCCGGACTCGGCATACACATTCTCCCAGAGCTTGCCGCAATCGTGAAACAACACACCCGCGATCATCAAGTCACGATTCAACTGCGGATACAAACCCGCCAGCGCCACCGCACAGCGCATCATCTGCGCCACATGCTCCACCAGGCCGCCACGGCGGGCATGATGGTTTTTGCGCGCAGCGCCAGTGCGGCGGAAGCGCTCGCCGTAGCGTTCAAGAAACAAGAGGCACAGCTTTTGCAGGCGCGGATCGCGCATGGAATCGACGAAGGCGGCGATGTCGGCGTAATCGGCCTGTTGACGAGCAGCGAGATCGGGATCTCCCAGCAGCAGCGTGCTTACTTCATCTTCGGCGAGCGTGCGCATTTGAACCTGTCGCGGTTCGAGACCGTATTTGCTGTCCACCCACTGTCCTGAGAGCTGAATGAAGGCGTTGCGCGCCAGTTTGGCCGCATCTTGGAACAGCGGGCTGTTGTCAAAGATGCGCCAGATGAACCCATCGGCAGCATCCACCAGCTTCACCTCAAAGAACGGACTGCCGGCGCTGGTGGCTTTTTCAAGGCGTGATTCCACCTGCAGATGCAGCCGGTAAGGCTGCGGTGTTTGATTCGCGACCTGCCGTAGCTGGGTGATCGTGATCAGGTCCAGATCGTCGGGCATTTGGTCACTCATGAGGCGGAGTCTTTGGTGTGGCCAGGATCGTTTTGCCAAGGAGTACCAGCGGTATCGGAAAGCGGAGTGCGGTTCTTTGGTGCCACTTTGGCGGGAATCCCGTCTTCTTCGCTAATGAGGAAAAAGAGTACAATGCCGATGACAGGGGCGAAAGTGATGACGAGGAACCAAAGAATGCGCTCATTGGTCTCAAAGCGCCTGCGATTAAGCAGGTAGGTCAGAGTCGCACAATAAATCAGAGTGTATATGACCCAGGCTGCTACCCAGAGCGGTTCTGTGCTGGTGAATTTGATTTCTGGCATACTGCCGCGAATTCAAGCGGCTGCGCCCAGAAATGCAATATCAATACCGGTCTACATGACCGGCTGCCCGATCTCGCGCCACGGCCCCTGCTTGAGCACGATGTCTGGCACGTAGGACTGCCACTGCGGGTCTCGGGCATGGATCATGTTGCGCACTTCGGCACTGGTGTGGAAGAGGAAGGCCTGGTTGGGCTCCTCCAGCGCGCGCACGCTTTGAGTTTCAATGAGGTAGCGCAGCAGATGTTTCTGCTCGGGAGTCACGCGGGCGTCATTGACCCCGAGAATCTGGCCGCTCGCCGGGATGCCCATGGGATAGACATAGACACGCACCTGGTTTTTGAAGAGCCGCCCAAAGGCTTCGAGCAGGCCGCCTTCGAGATCCGTACACCAGCGTTCATTGAACAACTCCTGGAACAAGGGCAGGCCCAGCACGATGCCGATCGGGCACTGCGTGTGACGCGCGAGGTAGCTGCTGACGCGGTGGAATTCAGGGTACTTCGAGATGAGCACGTTTTTACCAAGCGCCTGCAGCACATCGGCACGCGCGAGGAATTCGCTGTCCGGCACCTCGGCACCGCTGGCCAGGAGGTTGTGCATGGTGATTTCGAGAATCTCGATGTTGTCTCGGGCGGCATCCCCGAAGTCTGCCTTAAAAGCCGCCTGCCCGCGCTCGATCATGTCGAGATTGAGCTTGGTGATGGGATCAAAGCTGCCGCGCTTTAGGAAGACTGGTTTTTTGTACAACACATCCGATGCCTGCCAGATTTCACCATCGGCACCGAAGAGCGCAGCGTCAGCCAGTCCCAGGCGGACGAGTTTCAGCGCCACGAGGCGATCCTGAAACTCAGAGGCTGCGAAGGCGGGGCCGGTGAAGTCGATCATGTCGATTTCCACACGCTTGCGGCTCACATCGTCGAGCAGGCTTTGGAGAAAGGTGGAGAGGTCATCCCGCAGATGGAAGGCGGCGTAGATGAGGTTCACCCCGAGTTTGCCCAGGGCATCCGACTGCCGCGCATTGGAGTCGTCCAGCAGACGCACGTGCATCTGGATTTCGCTACTCGGGCCGCCGGGTTCAGTCTGGAAACGCATGCCGATCCAGCCGTGGCATTCCTCCTTGGTATCGCGATAGGAGCGGGCGCGCACGGTGTCTGCCAGCGTGAAGAAGGTGGTGGTGGCACCGCGTTTGGGGTTCAGCCGCTCAATCAGCATGGGGTACTCATGCTCCAACATGGCGCACATGCGCTGGCGCGAGACGTAGCGGGAGCACTTGCCGTAAATCTCATCGCTGATGGTCATGTCGTAGGCGGACATGGTTTTGGCCACCGTGCCGGACGCGCCACCAGCACGGAAGAACCAATTGGCAATTTCCTGACCTGCGCCGATTTCAGCAAAGGTGCCGTAGATGGTATGAGCGAGATTGATTTTCAGCGCTTTTTCAAGCGTGCCAGGGCGTTCGTTAACAGAATTCATGCAGTGATTGATGATGCGCATTCTAGACGGCGATGCACGAAGCATTTGAAGGCAGTTCCGGCTCCTTCGGAGTCGGTAAGCCAGCCTGGGGCAGCGTGTGAATGCAAAAATTCGCCCAACGTCTGGTACGAAGCCTCGGTGAGGCCGAGTTCTCGCAGCCAAGCGCAGTAGTCGGTGAAGTTGATGTCAGCAGTGATGTCTTGGCGGCCTGGATTGGCATAGATGTCGGCTCCCGTGAGTCTTTGGTGCAGCAGATAAGCACGCAGCGTGCCGTGTGGCCGCCGGTGGTAGAGCCGGGGGAACTCGTCGCCGTAGTCGATGGTGAGCATCGCACCGCGCTGCCAATGCGGCGTCCAGTGGTTCAACCAATCGCGTATGCTGGGATGCAGCTCGCAGCGCTGCCGGTCTGGAAAGCTGGTGTGCCGCAGCGCGCTGTAGTGCGCGGGGTTAAGATCATGTGGTTGCAGTTGCTCCGGCACCCACACCTCCAACCAGCGCTGCTCGGCGGCGCTCCACTGCACCAGCGTGGCGGGGAAAGCGTCGAGGAGTTCGTTGTGGTAGATGAAAGCGTGACCTTGCGCAGCAGCGAGCGCAGCTTCGAGATCCTGGTGCCATGTCACCTTGCCCCCCAACTTCTTCTGCTGCTCCTGACGCAGCACGGGAGAAGTCTCGACGATGTGAAAAGTGAAACGACGCCGCGCCCACCAACTCAGCGCCTTGCGCACCGTCTGCATGAGCGACGCATCGCCTGCCCCGACCTCGATGATGTGTCGCACCTGCGGCTGAACGCGCGATTCCTCTTGGAGCCAAGCTGCGACGGCGTTTCCCAACGCTGGCGAAAGCGTGGCAGAGGTGGAGAAATCCCCTGTCCTCCCGACGGTGCGAATGTGCCGGGTGTAGTAGCCGCGTTCGGGATCGAACAGGGCACGCGCCATGAATGCGGAAAAAGGCTCAGAAACTGCGGATGATTTCATCGGCAATGATTTCCAAGCCTTCACGCACAATGTGCTGCGGCTGCGAATAAGTGAGGCGCAGGCACTCGTGCGGATGCCGCCAGTCTTTCTCCAGGCCAAAGGCGAAGTAATGCCCCGGAATGACGAGCACCTTGCGTTCTTTGAGACGCCGATACAATTCGGCCGCAGGAATGGGCAGGCCATTGATCCACAGCCAGAGGAAGAAGGCCCCCTCCTGGGCATGCAAGGCCCACGGCACCCGCTCACCCAATGCGTCAGCAAGCACGCCTTTGGCAAAGTCGGATCGTTCACGGTAGAACGGGCGGATGACATCGGGGCCGAGTTTGACAAGGGTATCGTCTTTGAGCAGTGGCATGAGCAGTGCCTGCTCGAGATTGCCATTCGCCAGCGACACGATGGCGTTCATGTTCGACAGCGCCTTCACGATGTACGGATCAGCGACGATCATGGCCGTCCGCACTCCTGGCAGCCCGACTTTGCTCATGCTGATGCTAAAGATCATGCCCGGCTGCCACTTGGGCTGAAAGCCATTGTGAATGACCCCGGGAAAAGGATGGCCGTACGCGTTGTCGATGATGAGCGGGATGCCGTGCGCATCGGCCAGCGCATGCAGACTGTCGAACTCGTTTTGCGTGAGCACATTGCCCGTGGGATTCGTGGGGCATGAGACACACATCGCAGCGACATCCGGTGTGATGCGCAGTGGATCGAAATCGACGTGGTATTTGATCTCGTGCGGGGCGGTCTCGACAATGCGTGGCAGACAAGCGGTGAACTGGCCAGCGCTCAGCGCTTGATTGGCATAACCAATGTATTCAGGCAGCAGCGGGAACAAGATACGCCGCTTCGATGTGCCGGTCTGCCCGGCGAGAAGATTGAAGAGCAGGAAGAACGCCGACTGCGAACTGGGCAAGACCGCAATGTTCTCATGGGTCACATCCCAGCCGCATTCGCGTTTGAGGAAAGCAGCGAAGGCTTCGCGGAAGAGCGGATTGCCACCGGGCGGATCGTAGTTGAGCAGCGTGCGGTCCATGCTGCCGTCGTCGAGCATGGCGTGCATGCGGTCGCGCCAGAGCTGCTGCACGGCGGGAATCGCGGCTGGCTGGCCACCGCCGAGCATACGCATGTCTGGGTGCGTGGTGAGCGCAGCTCCGCAGTCATCCATGAGTTCTTGGATGCCGCTGGGGCCAGCCAAA
>Ga0214171_1000630_pt1 | contig 11717 bp, 8 predicted proteins | sample TroBogEpilimnion_40_FD_153009 | JGI IMG/M metagenome (GOLD analysis project Ga0214171, IMG submission 153009) | Freshwater microbial communities from Trout Bog Lake, WI - 02JUL2007 epilimnion | ecosystem: Environmental > Aquatic > Freshwater > Lake > Epilimnion/Euphotic zone | place: Trout Bog... | reverse complement strand
GCATCATCGCGTAGGGCATGATTTCCAATCAATTGAGGCTTCGTCTCACATCCTCGCCTAAATTTCACCGATTACGGAGAGAAGCATCTACATGCATGTGATTCTCCCTCGCTGGTTTACGGCGATTTCCAGTAAGGATTGAACAACTTGCTATTAATGAGCATAAATTAATTGGCTCATAACTCAGATGAGGGATTCTCTTCAATAGAGGAAAGTAGGGAGTTGAAAGGAACTGGTGAACTGAATTCGAATCTACTAACCACAACCCGAGGTGTCAATTGGGAGTCAATGCTGATGCTGCTCAAATCAATATCAGCGCTAGTTTCTTCACCGATAGTAAAAGAATTTGAATCTTCAATTAAATCAACGACATCTAAGCTGATCGAAGGAGCCCAATGCTTCTCCAGGAACTGACGGCCAGCAACTCGTAAGTCACTGAAAAAAGCGCCAGGTGAAAGAAGTTCAGTCCTCAAACTTGGTATTGAATCTTCTTGTGAACTCCTCGCCGGGTAGGCAACACGAACGTCTCCAACGATTTCATCAAGCGTTCGCTCCCCAAGGAATGTTTTGATTCTTTCAATAAGATCAGGGTCAATGATCTCGGAATAAAGACGTTTTTCAAGTCTTTTCGAGAAGAGCTTGCGGGGGGCATCAGGATCACTTGAAGTATCACTCTCAGGCGTGTATGACATTGAATCATCGCTCGGATTAATTAAATCATGAATTTGCTCTGTAATTTCGTCTCGCAACATCTGGAAGCGACGCGTTAGCCAACCTTGTTTAAAGGTTTCGCGTGCAAACCTATTAATCAATTTGAAATTATCGTCCTCACCAAGCAAACCATCTCCCTTCACGACGGAAAGAGGACGGGGCCAATCATAAGGTTCGACGGTTTTTCCTATGCTGCTGCCCGTACTCCAAGGTGAATGGACAACCAAACTAATCACCCGTTCCCAGTCATTCAACTCCACCAGTCGACGCTCGAACCGTGGTATGTCAGCAGCCAGAGTGGCTAAACGCTCTGCATGATTAGCCTTTGCAATACGCGCTTCCATTTCTTGATTTACCGCGTCTCGCTCTGCCCTCATTGCGCTGAAGGCTTGACGGATTAGGCGTCCAAAGGTTCCAAAAATCAATCCGAAGAATGAGATCATTCCTGCGACAGGGCTTGCGAAGATAGTTATGAGGCTCGCACCAACTAGTGAAATTGCACTTCCACCCAAAAGTGTCTGACGAAGTCGTCGGCGCGAATTTTCTCGGATTGTTGTCGAAGATACTTGTGTCTTTTTACGATGTCTAGACTTCCACAAATTTCCGAAAAAATTTCCTTTAGTATCCTTAGACTCTTCTAATTCCAATGAATTAACCCTAGATTTCAATTGAGCTTCTTCTTTGCTCAACGCCTCATGTTCTTTTGAAACCGTAGAGAGAAGCAATTCAAGTTGTGATCGGACCTCGCAAAGAAGGCTACTGGCTGACTTCGTCAGTGAGTCTTCGAAACCAGGTGAGACTGCAGCTTCACCCGTTTCACCAGCATCTTGGATCTTCCCATTGAGATTTTTTAAATTTCTCGAATCAATTGCCAACGGTGGCTCGACGATTTGAGTTCGAGTTGTTGCTATGACTCTGACACCACTGGATTTCAAAATACCATCAACTCCCCAGTCAAAGTCCGAACCGTCAATAAGCGAGAGTGAGGATCTCCATAGATTTGACCAGAGCTCATTTACAGGTCCATCATCAGCAACCCTTCTATAAACATGATGTTCAGATTCAACTCCAGTATCAGCGACTTCTTTTGCTATTGCTCTCCATCGCTTTACTTTTGCATCTCCAGGCAGCATTTTTTCAACAGACTCTGCAATTTTATTAAGTTTTTCTTCAAGCAATTTTTCAAATGAATCAATCGGCTTAAATAAGATTTGCTTCAGCAAATAGTTCCAGAGTCTGATCACGGCAGGCCACAGTCCTATTTCTTCTGGATCAACCGGTGAGAGTAAATTTGGTTCAGAGCGTTTAAGGGCAATTTGTCGAGTAACAAAGGCCTCGGCCAGATCCTTAAGGATGAAATCCAGATTTTGTCTGTCAAATTGACCGCCATCGGGTCGAGGAACTTCCTCTTGATCAGATATCGCTTCGATTAACGACCGCACAACAGTAGGTATTTCAAGAATTCTTGTAAATGATCTTGCCATTACAACTGAATGCTCCTGGTTCGGAGTCGAGCCAAACATTCTCTCGAGGACATCTTCTGACACATTTATTTCTGAACGGCGCCACAAATTACCAACTGAAGCAACCGCATTTGCGCCATAAGGCGCTACTAGTTCAGGAAGTAGTGCAGATGTGAGGTTTGGAGCACTTCTATCTTCAGGAGCCCAATAGACGATGTTTGGCCAATATGCGTCATCGATAAGAGTCAATTTCGCCCCAACCTTGTGGGGAATCATGACTCTTGTGTCACAGTGAATCATCTGGTCTGTATTCATTGACTCAAGGAGCTCACGAATAGTCTCGGCCGTGTAGTGACCTACATCATCTATTGGATCAGAATCATCTGAGGTTAGCGACAGCCAAAGTACAGTCAATTTCTCTGGTGAGTTAGCTAGGAGATGTCCGATGTCATTGTCAGTTACTTCACCTGAAACAACCATTCGACTTCGCAATGAGCCGTTTTTTTCCGAGGCATCACACCAGACAAAAGGGAGGATTAGTCCGTTTTTGCTCCACTCGACCAGAACTTCAAATAATTCTCCGCTCGCCTTCGAGCTGGATACACCAAGTACTAGCATCGCTACGCATTCGAAGGATCAAACAGAGACATCCCTGATTCGATTTCACCAAGAATTGACTGAATTGCCGATTCAATGATTTCGCGCATTTCCCATGAACGATCAAATTTGTCAAAATTTGATTCATCCAAGTCGAGAGCGCCAACTCCATTCATTAAGATTTCACGGCGGCGCTTAAGTTCGGTAATTACTGATTGCTTTCGATCATCTGGAGTTCCATTCGAAGAACCGGCAATCTTCGGATCTGGCGCTACCCCCGAGTCGTGTCCGGCGAAAGATCCAGAGGAAATCCATTCATTGATGAATCGCCCGCTATTACGTCCCAAGTTCCCGAGAGCCTTGTACGCCTCGAATGATGAATTTTCACCGCCAGATACATCGACAAGTGCAAGCATGAATGATTCCATTAGAGCTGGAAAAATAGTCGAAGGGTTGTCATGTTCTGCATGCAGCAATGGACTTGGAAAATACTTCGCTCCATTCGATGTCCAAATTGAGATTGCTGAGGTCCCTAATGATTCATTGAATGAACTTATTGATTCGCCGCTAATGAAGCCGAGGATCCGAGCTGTTTGCCAACCTTTAGCCATCTCAACCTGCACCGATTTTGCAAGAGGGATAAATGATGGCAACGTTCGGGCTCTGCGACCTTCCCAAAACTGCTTACGGCTTGCGGTGGCATCATTTGCACGTGCCCACTCCTGAGCCAATGGCTTCATAACGGAATCCATCACAACAGGATGTATGAAGGTCATAATGAATCTGGCTATCTCAACATCAGATCCACCAGCATTCACATCGAGAATTTCACTGGCATCTTGTGGAAGGAACCCAGCTGCTAGAAGGAGCTGTTTAACATCATCAAATTCCGGGAATCTGTCACTTAAAGGGATATTACCGATGACGGGAACACTTTTTATTTCATCTTCGCCATGAAAATACCGCAAAGCAGTGGCATTCAAATTCACCATTGGCTCCGCCATAGATAAAGCAAGCTTCATTTCATTAACAAATCTCAGTCGACGAGATGTCCCATCAGCTGCTGAGTCATCATTGAGATAATGAGAGAGGGTTTCATTAGTGAATTCCTCTATGCCAGTTCTACTTGTGGCCCACCGGCGAGCATCGCTCAGCAAATCATCAAGGGAAAAGTGCAGTTTAAATTGAGCTTTCTTGGCAACACTGTTTGGATCAACACGAGCTGATTGCTCCTTAGGCACCCAAGCATCACTTTCAATGAGTCGAACCTGCCCCTTAAGGTCAAATTGACGAGTTGGCCAACTTCCACCAACATTTTCAGTGAAACCACCAATCACTTCCTGTGATGCCTTAACAAGTGCACCACCTACATCTTCCAAATTAAAAGTTTTAGTGAGAATAGTTGCAAATATTGACGAGTAATCATCTGTTGGAGTTAAGAACCTTTCGTTCGGAGCAGGCTGCAGATGATCTGCAACGCTCTTATTTGACCAAGAAGCAAGAAGTGCCTTCTGATCAAGTTCAGAAATTTTTCCTATGAACTCTTCACGTGAGCGCTCTATCTCGTTTCGAAGTGGCCTAAGGAAGCCAACAATAAAGTCACTAATTAGTCCGCGAGCTAATTCACGAGTTCTGATTTCAAGCGAGCGACTCAAGCTTTCGCGAAGACCGTCAAGAAAACTCTTTGGTTTAGTGGAGTTGATTGTCATCGCTTCAACTTTGTCGAGAAGATCGAAAATCTTATCTATTGCCGCTGAAGTAGTTTGAATTGAGTTGGAGAATTTTTGAGTGCTTTGATCTAACTGTACGCAAGCGTCACCCAAATCTTCTTCGAGCCGCTCCAGATAGTGACGAGTTTCGGGCAAGCCAACCGCACTTATGCTCCGTAGAGTTTCGTTCGTCAATCTTAGGCGGACATCGGCAACCCACTGCTGCGCTGATTTTCCCAATTCCGAATCATTTTGACTTTCAAGGATAGGCGCATCACGTTTGAATTCATCAGTCAAGCTGCGTTTCCATTGCGCATCGGTCCACTTTTTAACTTCTTGAGCACGTGATTCAAAGCGTTCGCGAATTGATGAAACCAATTCATTGGTTTTCTGTGTCACTGACTTAAATTCTCTCAACGCATCTAGAACTTGATTATTAGCCTCGTCAGCAACATCAAGTTCAAGCAGTTGGCATCGAGCAGCAAATTGACGTGCCCTTTCGTCAACCTCTTGACGAGACTTAGTCAATTCTTGCTGAAGACCCGCGTCGCTTTTCATAATTGATTCTGCGATGTTGCGTGCTATTCGTTCTGCTGTGTATTCAGTGAAGGCATGCCTTCCAAGGCTAACTGCGGAATATCCGAACGAGGAGCCCGCTTGAATGTCTGGAGAATTGCCGCTGCGTCGACCCACCGCCACGAGTTCTTCTGGAGAACTGAACGAAATCGAGTTAATAATCGCCTTGTTGGTTAAGAATTCACCAATCTTGCTGTTTAACAGGAATGAAGTGAGTCCGCGAGCTGTTGATTTGTACACTTCATTCATTGATGAGAATTGAACTTCGCCATTTCTCGATCCCATGAAGAAATTGACTTGCGCAGTTCTATTTCCTTCGACTTTTTGTGAAGAACCAGCGCGATCCAAAATTCGGGCATCGCCATCATCAAGAACACCTTCGTGTTGGTGAGCTGACAAAATCTCACTCAAGCTTGCAAGGGTATTTGGTGCAATTCCGGTACGTGAGCCTGGCGGGAGACTTCCGAACACATCTGCAGGATATAAAACAGTGAAGTGTTGGTTAAGGAATTCATTTCCTGCTGTCGCATGGCCTCGCAATAGCAATGAGACATCTAGAAACATTCCTGCTCCCGCTCCTCCGCCCAGTGAAGAGATGAGTCCAACAATAGGAGGTGCTTTAGGATCTGCTTGTTCGCCAAGCAATGTAGCGAGTCGACTAAGCTGCGCCGCTGAATCAGCTCCGGAAAGTCTATTTATAGCTTGGTCCAATCGCTCTCCGACATCTTTCAAATTGGCCATTGTGATGACCCGACCAACGGCTCGACGCTGAGCTGCGCCTTTCCAAATAGGTCCCCAATCATGGTTTGGATCAGGGCGCCATCCAGCCAGGACATCAATTTCACTCGACAGGGTTTTGGCATACTCAGAGTACTTCACGCCATTCTTAGCAAGACCCAAGTAATGCTCACCATCACGAAGTTGAGACGGCACCGATCCATCATTTTCTTCTGCCAATTGAGGTGCGTCGATGTGGAGAAATTGCCACGCATCAGGCATCCCCTCATTCCATCCATGAGCTTTTAGTTTGGATTCAATTTCTTGCCACATGTAGCGAAGAGTGCTTCCACCTGAGCCGCCAACACCAATAAATAGACTTTTTGTCAGCACTCCGCACTCCTCATTTTCGCCCTATTAGTTCTAGAATTCTGGATTATCAATGCTCTGGTCAGTAGTGTACTCAGGAATAGGGGTTTCTTCATTGCTGCCTGTCATTTGTAGAGACTCACCCGACAATAACTGATCGATATTGCCTCGTAAGGCCGTAAAAGCGTGAGCTAGAAGGGGCCTCATCATGCTTGTTGAGTTGCCGTTTTCAAGAAGCAAAGTCAGATCACCCTCAACGGCTCTGCTGGGTGATTCTTCACTAGGGAAGCTGCCGCTGAAAGTCCCAAGTGCATTCCTGGGTCGGAACACCCACAAGGTGGAAATGCCCAGTCCAGGGATTTCTCGTGTCCCCGAGGTAACAAGTTCAGAGGTCGGAGTGCTTAGCCCCCCAAAAATAAATGCAGATCCTGACGTTTCTGTGATGAATCCAACGTTTCCCTCAATCAAAGATCGAAAAGCGCCACCAATCCCCTTACGTGCGCCTGCACTAAATCGAAGTCCGTCTTTCTCAAAAGCTTGAACTGTTCGAGAAGTCCCCTCTCCCGCAAGTTCGCTGAGCGATGGTGAACGGAGATCTGGCTCCTGATGGTTGCTTAATGAAGTAATAAAACCTTCACTGTCAACGGAGACTGCAACATGGTATGTCTTCATTCTTAAATCCTGAGGGGATGGTTGAAATCTTCCCATAAAACTATTAATAATTCTACCAACTAGAAATAGCAGAATGATGCCAATCAACAAGAGTGCAAGAAGAACAGATATGCTCCTACCAACGTTAACCGGCTTTACTGCTGTTATTGAATATTGCAATGAAACGGGTTCGAACTGATCTGTCTGTCTTCCCTGAACCTCAACAATCACATTCTCAGATATAAATCCGCCCACAGGATGGACCATAGAAGTTGCAATAGTGAATGTTTTAGAATTCCCTGGCTGAATAGACGTGCACATATCCGCCCTGTGAGGAACCTTTGATATTTGCTGAGTGATTTTCAACGAATTTGATGTTGTCGCCTTCACCGATTCTAGATAAAAGCACCCTGGAACCTCATTAGCTGTTATTCGAATTGATGCAACTGTTTTCTTTGTAGGGAGCAATGCAGACATCTTCGAATTAACAAGAGACACGGCCGGGTAGCCGGAAGAAAGAGGCGCACTTACTGACTGGACTGAAAGAACTGGAACTGATTCCCCATTTGGTCCAACGAGAACTTCGCCCTTCATCGTTGCAGATAATCTATTGAAAGGCAATGTGTTAACAAAACTATATGCATATCTATTGTTAGTTGATGGTTGAAGATCAATAGTGACTTGACCATCGTTCGTAAGAACATCTGAACCATTCAATTGCAATGATACGTTGGTCATTCGCAGTCCAGAAACCGGTTGACCATTTGCCAGGTTTACAACCCCGACATAACCAGTTAACAATGAAGAATTTCTAACGAAGACTGGATTGCCAATAATCTTCAATCCAATACTTGGTTGAAGTACTAATGCGTAATAGATTTTCGTAGGTGTCGACCCAATTGGTGGCAAAAATGCAATTGCCCATTGACCAGTTGCAGCAGAGGTATTTGTTATTTTAGCAAATAGATTTATTGACCCTGGAGAGTAACTTTTCAGAAATATATTCACGCCATCAACCACCTGACTTCCAATGTCAAGAAGGACATGCTTGCCCGAAGGAGACTGAAGGATTATTCGTGGAACTCCAATCGGATTGCCACTATTTGAAACAACAGAGAAAGATCCAACGCCGCTACCAATCCAAAAGGGATTAAGAGATGAACAGTTTATTTGAGCTTCACATTCCTCTAAAACAGAAGGACTACTAGTTAGGGCGGGATTGAGCGCACTACCCAATGCGAATAAAAGCAATGCTGGATTTGAAACTGAGAAGAGCGCGCCTGTCTGTTGTGAAACCTTTGTTCCACACGGCCCAAACGAGTTGGGTGATCCTTCTACATAAGACTTGAGTTCTGATGTAGCTTGTGAGTCCATTCCACCTGGAGTTGTCAATCCGATCGCAAAAGTAAAAATCCCATTTGATGCGAGTTCGTCTGCATACCCTCCCTTTGCACACATCTGCGCAACTGAAGAAGCTCGGGTCGAGGATCCACCAACATCAATTGCGCCATCAGTGAACCATAGAATTGCACGGCAGATTGATGGTTGGGATCCGGCATTCAACTGAAGCTGAGCTACGGTTGAATTGATTGCATCGGGAAAATTTGTAGTAGGGCCATTGTTCATAGTCCGAAAAACGTTCGCTCTATTAATCAAATTTTGGGTTGAAGAATCATTAAGTTTCGTCCACGGCTGGACTATCGAGGATTTGTCTGAGAAACCAATCATCGTAAAATCCACCGTTACGTTTTCTGTGGTTGCGATGGCGTCCAACTGCGCAATAACTTGTTGCAACGCCGGAACTCGAGCATTTGTTGGGTCACTTTGCTGAAGACTTCCCGATGTATCAACCATTGCTGCGATCTCGACCCGATGCTGTGTTGCTATGCATGATTGAAGATTGCTTACTGCAGGACTCAAGATTGATGATGGCGACGCAACTGCCAATGTTGGTGTCAATGCAATACTGAGAAATTCAATGATAAAGAACAAAATCAGTGAACATCGAACTAGTCGATCTGATGTTTGTCTCATTATGAGACGCTCAGTGCCAATAGAGTGGCGCAACTAAGTGCAAGGAGAATAGCAAATGTGCTAATTATTCTGACACCTTTAACTAAACCTCGTTTCGCAGGATCACCAGTTAACGATTCATATTTCTCACACGAGCGCCGAAACAAGTTTAAAATTGGATACGTAAAAAACAATACGCTTGCGTAACCGATGGCATAAAAAATGCTTGATCCAATGGCTAGCGACGCAATTGGAATTAGTAGTGAGATCATCGAAATTCCAAAATATAATGAAATTGATGAAGTATCAGCTTCGACCGAGTCGACGATCCCCTCCCACATAGGTATCTGGGATGAGAATTCATCGCTCACTATTCGCTCCTCAAAAATCCAAATCCTCGTCAACACTAGGGTACAAGATTGATTCATCTCGTTCCGGATTAGTCGAAGACCCAATTAAAGAACTATGTGTACTCCTTCGCCTCATGTAGTCGACAATGGCAATTAGACACCATCCAGCAACGCCGAGCAGGGACCCGAGCACAATACCAAGGGCCAACGAAATTCCTCTCCGTTTCGCCAATAAATATCCAGCAGTGCCGAAAACAATCGTAAAACTTAAAATCGATATAAACGCAAAGCCGAAAAGAGAATTTAATATGCTTTGCAAAATATTTTCCTAATCTTTCTGATTCGATCGAAGCAATTCAGTAGAAATCGGTTGCACGCTTAATCTCTGAAGACTCCAAATTGAACTAGTAACTCCTAAAAAGCTCGAGACAAAGAAGAGCCAAAAGCCAAAAGATACTGTTGAATTCATTGAGCTGACCGAATAGCCATTCAACCTAACTTGAGTTATGTGAGCAACCTTGTCAGAAAGTGAATGCACTAGTACGCATCCAATAAAAACAAGCCAGCAGACAACAATGCTCAAAAGATCTGAGAGCGTTGGGTAGAAATAATGCAACATTAATGCAACAACCAAGAGAATTAGTGCCTCAAGCGAGTAGCCCCCGACCCATGGGAGTAACCAAGACTGAAGGTTTGTGTTGGTTCCTTCAATGCTAATACTTAAGAAGGAACTGAACCGAGCAATAAAAATTCCGAGAACACACAGAACCATTAGGAGTCTGTCTGGTGCAGAATTAAACCAACTAATAAGTTGCTTGTACGCCGCTCCTAAATTATCTATTGGAAGTGATTTGACAACTGACAAATAGAGCGCGACACCAGATGTTATGGAGGCGGCCCAAGCCCCTGGACCAGCAGAAACCACAACAAAAAATGATCTGAGTTGTCCTGGCAAAAAAATATGAGGTATAAAACTTCCGAGAATGTCCGTGCAAACTAAGACAATTATCGATCCTGTAAACAAAAGGCCAATTGGCACCACGGAAAGCTTTTCCCAAAAATCATTATTCGATGAATATCGCGACAACAAAAGTGTGGTCAGTGCGATAGAGATTAAGAACATGCTTGAAATTTCAACCCAGTTGAAATTTGTTAAACGAAATAAGTAAGTTTTCGAACCTTTAACTGCGTTTATCCAAGGCAGAAAATCTGAGGCAAGATTTGCAAGAAGCAACATAAATATCGAGGAAATCTTTTTCAATGAGAACCTAACTAGATGAAGTACAGAAGATCGAATTACTCAGGGATTCACTTAAACTTTGAAAATTTGGTTCGAAAACCAACTTGAAACGAGAACTGACTGAATTAAATGAATGTCTCATAAAAGTACTTATATTTCTTTATTTTATTGATAAACAACTAATACTACACAATAGACAATTTCAGGCTAAGTTCAGTCGAAGATGAATAAAGAGATAGAAGGCGGCGATGTCAATTTTTAAAAGATCTCATAAATGGAAAATACGAGCTGGGTACGTAGTAATTGCTTTTTCATTACTTAGTCTTTATAACCAGCACAAAAAAATACTCAGCACATGTGGCTCGTCAGTCTCAGCAGCATGCGTACATGCTCATTCAGCATTTAATCATTCAGTAACCGTGTTCATCATTGGATTAGCGCTTCTCCTCTATGGATATGTCCGCAGATATAGGTCAAATAAACCAAATGACGCATAATTTTTATCAATTATTTGGTATCTCAGAAAAAGCATCTCAAATAGAGATTGAAAATGCTTTTAAATTACTATCGGAGAACGAAAACACCATAGAAAGCGAAATTGAGAATGCAAAAATAGCATTTGAAATTCTTATCGATGGTTCAAAGCGTGGTATTTATGATGCATGGCTTCTGAAGTCGATTAACCATGGAATTGGTTTTTTGAACACAAACTACAAAGGGATCGCTGACGATATACAAAGTGCGATGCGAATTGAACAAATAAAACACCATCAACAAAAAATAAAAGAACAAGTTTTGATCTCATGTTTTTTGTTATTTTTTGGCCTCATACTCGCATTCATCTCGATCGCTACTAGCTTTTCAACTTTATATTCAGCACTGATCTGGACAGCATCATTTTTTGCATTGTTTAGTGGAATTTACATAATAATAAGAACAAGGGGCCATCGAGCTAATTTCAATACAATGCTAAATAATTTGCGAACAGGCGAATAGTCCAAATTAGATACTGGTGGTGAGCAACATGGGCAATGACGAACACAATCATGATGAAGGGCTTCATCAGCACAATTATTTTGAATCACATGAACATCATCACCACGATCATTGGACTCTAAGTTCAAATCAGCTGATTTGGCCATTCATCGTGTCGGGAGTATTACTCCTCGTCTTTCTAGTTTTGGAACTAACCGTTGGAATTATTGGTCATTCACTTGCACTGATTTCTGATTCACTACACATGCTCATAGACGCAGCAACAGCATTTATTTCAGCATGGGTCATCACGCTTCTAAAGAAACCTGAAAGCGATGCATTTACC
>Ga0214171_1000623_pt1 | contig 11810 bp, 15 predicted proteins | sample TroBogEpilimnion_40_FD_153009 | JGI IMG/M metagenome (GOLD analysis project Ga0214171, IMG submission 153009) | Freshwater microbial communities from Trout Bog Lake, WI - 02JUL2007 epilimnion | ecosystem: Environmental > Aquatic > Freshwater > Lake > Epilimnion/Euphotic zone | place: Trout Bog... | reverse complement strand
CATCAGCATCTTTTGCGGTGTCGTTGGCTTTAGCTGCAACACTGCCCCCGGCAGATGCAAAGATATCAAGCTGACTCTTGACTAAATCAAAGCCTATAACTTGATGCCCTGCTTTTAATAAATTCAGGGCCATTGGTAAGCCCATGTTGCCAAGCCCAATAAATCCAATTTTCATATTGTTCTCAATTTCTTAACATTGTTTATTATTTTCTAGAGGCCAGGTAACTTACCCCCTCCGGTCCATAAGACTCAGCATGTACCTCGCTAAATCCCAGCTCAAAAAAATCACCCGTCTTGTAGGTTCTATTCTTTCCATGAATAGTGATGTCGATACTACCCTGAATCACGAGTGCCCTTACTTCAAACGGATGCTCGTGATTGCCGAGCTGACCGTTGGAGACCTGCTGAACCTCTACCGGCTCAGGAAATCCGTCTCGCTGAAGTAGGAGTAAAAATTGCTCTGTATTCATGTTCTCACTATAGCGTGGATATACTCTCAAAGCATACGGCAATCTATATTAGGAGTCATGATGGTAAAAGTCATTGGACTAATGGAGCTCATGGATCAAAACGCCTTTGAGCAATACCGCTCCCAAGTGAGCCATACGGTTGAGCTCTATCAGGGCTCCATCAAAAATCGTGGTTCAGTTGTAGAGCTATTTTGGAACGAGTTACAGACTGAACCTTTTAGCACTTTTGTGGAACTCGAGTTTCCTGAAGCACAAGATGCTCATGCCTGGGCCAATAGCCCTGAATATCAAGCACTGGTACCTATTCGCAACAAGGCAATGAAACTGACTTTGCTTAGTGTTGCCATCTAAGTCAATCGGTAAAGATATTCTTTGCCAATAAAAAAGCCTAGCTCCTGAAAGCTAGGCTTATCAATCCGTCTGGAGTGAGAATTACTTCTTAGCTTCCATCGCCTCTTTAGTGGCAGTGATTTCTTTACGACGCTCTTTGCAGGCGCCAGCGATTTCTTGCAAGGCCTTACGTGCGCGCGCAGCAGATGCCTTAATACCTTTTTCAATGAATTTTTCGTTTTCAGCCTTGTATGTTTCAAAAGCAGCCAACAATGTATCGTGTTGTGACATCTCGTCTCCTATTAACAAATGAATATTTATACTGACAGCCAAGCCAGTATATCCCCATAAAAAGCATAGAAAATCGCCCCCTAAATCAGGGATAACTCTAATATTTACGGGTTATTTAAAAATGGTCGATTGGCCCAAAATCACCAAAAAAGGTCAAAAATGCCTATAAAAATGCTTTTTTACCCGCCTATTGCCCAATTAAGCACTATTCTCACCAAAAAGAGCATTTGGGCGAACTATAAGTTGTTTTATAGGTATCCAATGACAGCCTTTAGGGAATGCATTGAGGCCCAATATTTCAGAGTAAAAACCAGATTAAAAGATAATAACTTTATAAAAAATAGAGAAACAGCATGACCATTCAAACCAAAAATTATGCCTTTGTACGCAATAGGCTTCTCAACAAAGAAGAAATAGCATTTTTAGATGTCCGCGAAGAAGATCCTCATGCTCAGGAGCACCCCCTCTTCGCTGCGAACCTGCCGCTCTCTAGAGTAGAGATCGACGCTTACGCTAAGTTACCCAAAAAGAGTGTACCTATCGTTACCTTGGATGATGGCGAGGGATTTGCACAATTAGCTGCGCAACGATTAATAAAAATTGGCTATACCGATGTGTCGTTTTTTGAAGGCGGTGTCCAAGCTTGGAAAGCCGCCGGGGGTGAATTATTCAAAGACGTGAATGTTCCCAGTAAATCTTTTGGTGAATACGTGGAGTCCATGCGGCATACTCCCTCTTTATCGGCACAAGAAGTAAAGCAATTAATTGATAGCAAACAAGATATCGTTGTGGTGGATGTTCGTCGTTTTGATGAATACAACACGATGAGTATTCCAACTGGGATTAGCGTACCGGGTGCCGAGCTTGTCCTCCGTCTGCCTGAGTTGGCCCCCAACCCCAAAACAAAAGTCATTGTGAACTGCGCTGGCAGAACTCGCAGCATCATTGGCACACAGTCACTCATTAACGCGGGCATTCCAAATGAAGTGAATGCGCTACGTAACGGCACCATTGGCTGGACTTTAGCAGGCCAAGATTTAGATAAAGGTCAAGTTAGAAAATTTCAGGAGGTAAGTGAGGCCACAATAAATGATGCAGCCCAGCGCGCTCGGAGCGTTGCTGATCGAGCTGGCGTGAAGCGCACCAATCTTGATAACGTTCAGATATGGAAGAAGCAAACTGAACGCACCACCTACTTTTTTGACACACGCACTCCAGAAGAGTATGAGGTAGGTCATCTCCCTGGTTTTAGATCTGTGCCTGGCGGGCAATTGGTTCAGGAAACAGAAATGGTTGCCCCGGTTCGTGGTGCTCGGATTGTTTTAGTCGACCCCAGTGGTGGTAGCGTCCGCGCTAATATGCCAGCCTCATGGTTGGCGCAGATGGCTTGGGATGTTTATGTGCTCGATGGAGTGAACCAAGCAGATCTCACCGAGAAAGGGGCTTGGAAAGCGCCCTTATCTATGCTTCCAGCAATTGAGAGCGTAGATGCAGCAACCGCTTCGCATTGGCTCAAAATGGATAGCAATACGATTGCGCTTGATTTCAGTACCCATGCAAATTATGTCAAGGGACATATTCCTGGCAGCTGGTATGCCCTGCGCTCACAACTCAGAGAAGCGCTAAAGAAAATTCCTCAGGTAGATCGCTATGTGATTACCAGTTCGCCGGCAGAATTAAGTCTGTTTGCTGCACAGGAACTACAGGGGCTCACTAAAGCTGAAGTACTTGTCCTAGAGGGCGGAAATACTGCTTGGATAAAAGCCGGATTAGATCTAGAAAAAGGTCCTAGCCGCTTAGCCTCCCCTCCATTGGATCGCTATAAACGTCCTTATGAAGGAACTAATGTAGATCCTGCTGCAATGCAGGCTTACCTGGATTGGGAGTTCGGCCTGGTAGAGCAATTGGGCAAGGACGGAACCCACCACTTCTGGGTTCTATAAAACGAGACTGCCGTCCTTGCTAATATCTTCGATCTTACTGAGTAGATTGCTTAAGTAATCTTATTGCGCAGGATGCCGATACCAGTGATGTTGGTTTCCATCACATCACCTGGTTTCATAAACTCTTGAGGTGTTCTACCCGCGCCAACGCCAGAAGGTGTACCAGTTGCAATAATGTCACCCGGCAGCAATGTGAGGCCACGTGATAGCTCGGCAATAATTGCCGGGATTTTGAAATACATCTGCTTATAGCTAGCGTTTTGCTTTTCGACGCCATTTACACGACAGATGATTCGGGTGTCATCTAGATTCACGCCACCAGCAGTAACTACCCAGGGCCCCATCGGACCATGACCATCTAAGCTCTTGCCTTTAAACCATTGACCGGACTGACGTTTTTGCTGCACATCACGCGCCGTAGTATCGTTGTAAGCAGAGTAGCCAAAGACATAGTCCATTGCATTCTCTTCGGAAATATTCTTGCCCTTCTTACCAATGACTAATGCCAACTCAGCCTCCCAGTCAATCATGGCAGAAATACCAGCATCGTAAGGAATGTTATCGAATGGACCATTCATAGTCTGTGTGCCCTTGGTAAAGAGCACTGGAACCTTTGGATACTCTTTCACAGCTGTATCCGCACGGTGCTTGAGACCCTCTTCAAAGTGATCTAAATAGTTCCAGCCCACACAATAAATATTACTCTGCGGCTTAGGAATAGGTGATAGCAAAATGACTTGATTTACATTAATCAAATTTTTACTACGACCTTTAAATAGAGCGGCTAATTCAGTCAGAGCTTTATTACCTGAACCCGCTAAGGAAATCATCGATGTTGGATCAAAGGATAGTTGCACTTTTTGGCGAGCAGCCTCAGCAGGTATGTCAATAATCATGCCATCATTCGTTACCAAGCCTAATCTAGAGCTTGCACCCATTTTTGGCAGGTAATTGGCAATCCGAAAGCCTGCTTTACCTGTCAATGGCTCCACCACAATTGGTGGCTGACCATCTGATGCAGCCATTGCATTTGAAATAAACATGCTACTCATAGCAGCAGATGCACCCAACTTAAGCGCATCTCTCCGATTTGTATCCACAGCGTCTCCTTTAATATTTTTATTCTAAATACTGTTTTATTTTAAATACTGAATCAATCATTACACGTTGTTAAAAAACAATCTGAGGTAAATATTAATACCAAATGCTACTCTTGGGCAGAATATTGGAAATATCACTATCCTCTAATGGTGAAACCCTTAAAAATACCTCTCTCAATTCGCATCGCTATCTGCTTTTTGATCTATCTTGGGCTGAGCGCCTGTGGACGAGAGGCATATACCACTTGGAGCTGTCATTCCGCATCTGAATCCAAGATTCCAATGGTGCTGCGAAAGGCTCAGATGGAATTTAAGGGAGCGACTCTAGATTATTGCGGCAGTTTGGGCGCCCAAAGTTACTTTGATGAAAAATGCTCAGGTCAAACTGATCAATCAAAGACTGTATTTACACCATCCTCTGGTTTCCTTCTGACCAAAGACCAAGAATATCAGTGCACTGCCTTATAAACAGAATAAGAATGTATTCAGCATGAACCGATTAAGCCCCAAAAAATTATTACTGACGAAATGGACTGCGGTAAAGCCCATTGCAAAGCAAAAGCATTTTTTAGTCAGTAAGGTCATCCTGCCTGAGCCTCCAAACGAGAAAATAGAATTTGTTGAAATTGAGGCGGTCTACTCCAAGAAGACTTGTCTGATTGCTTGGCGAGATCTCACCAATAGCGAACTCTGGTTACAGGGCTGGCAATAAAAAACCGCCCCAGTCTTGAGGCGGCTTGGGTTTTTTCATCAGCAACAATAGCTATTCATCGGACTTCTTTTTGGCTCCAGTTTTTTTAACCAAGTCATCAATATTCTTCTCCGCAGTCTCGGCAACTTGATTGACAATACGGCGTCCTTCTTTGAACATGTTTTGCCCTGTCATGGACATTTCATGAACTACCTTAGATAGCTTGTCAGCATGTGCTGGCATCTTGTTTTCGGCATCCTCAAGCCAAGTTACCAAAGAGCTGCGAACCTTTTCAAGATGCTTTTCAGTTTCATCGGCAGCACCATCACCAAGCTCCTTTAAAACTGCTTTTACCTTCTTTTGGTATGCAGCCGCACGTTTCGCAGTTTCTTTGGCAGCCTCTTCCTGTAAATCTTTCAACTTACCTAAATCATTTTTAGCCGCTGACTTTGCACTATCTAGAGCATTTTTCATGCCCCACTCAATCTCAGCCATATGATGCTCGCTTAATTTTTTTGCAGCTTCAAGCAATGTATGTGAGTAATCGAATAATTCTTTTGCTTTTTCGCGTTGCCATTTTTGAAGTTCTTTTGCATCCATTTTTGCGCTCCTATAAACAAGGGTTAATAAGACTTTAGTGTTTAACTCTATACCGAAATAGAGGAACTGCCAATTCCCCGAATTTACCCTATTAAAATGACAATATGAGTGAAAAATTATCCATTTACGAGGCTTTAGGCGGCTTAGATCAAATTGACCGATTGGTGGACCGTTTTTATGATTTGATGGCCCTAGAGCCTGCTTTTGAGGCCCTTCGAGCTATGCATCCACAGGATCTTTCAAGCTCAAGGGAAAAACTCAAATTCTTCCTCACGGGATGGATGGGCGGCCCCGATATTTACTCCCCCAAGTATGGTCACCCGATGCTACGAGCCAGGCACCTACCTTTTAAGATTGGCGTCAAAGAACGTAATCAATGGCTTGCCTGCATGTATCAGGCATTGGAAGAATGTGGCGTTAATGGCAATGTCGCAAAGCAACTAGAGGAATCTTTCTTGAATACTGCTGACTGGATGAGAAATCAACCCAACTAATGACATGGTCATCGAATTAAAAAGAGATTTGATGTTATTAACTAAACTCTATTAAATAAAATTACTCTATTAAAAATGATACAAAGCTTTTTCCAACTCGTCAGTGACCCCAATGCTTGGATAGCCTTTCTAACACTCTGCGCTCTAGAAATTATCCTAGGCATCGATAACATCATCTTTATTAGTGTTATTGCCAACAGACTGCCGTTGGAGATCCGTGAGAGAGTCCGTCGCTTTGGTCTGATCTTTGCTTTAGTCACCCGAATTCTTTTATTACTCAGTCTCTCATGGGTAATGGGTCTTACAGCCCCACTGTTTACAATTTTAGAAAAATCTATTAGCGGCAGAGATCTCATCTTGCTCCTTGGTGGCCTGTTCTTAATCTGGAAAGCCTCTAAAGAAATTTATATTGAGGTTGAAATAGGCGAGCACGATGATGAACACACCGATACAAGTGGCCGAGAGAGTAGCAAGTCAATGATGACTTTGTTTGTTGGCTCCGTTTTACAGATTGGCTTACTAGATATCATTTTCTCTCTTGATAGCGTCATTACTGCAGTAGGTATGGTTGACCAAATCAGCATCATGATCGCGGCAGTCTTAGCCTCTGTAATGATCATGTTGATTGCTGCAAAACCAATCGGGGATTTTGTGCATCGTCACCCCTCTATTAAAGTATTAGCCTTATCCTTTTTAACAGTCGTAGGTGTAGTGCTAATCGCAGAAGGCACGGGGGTTCATGTCCCCAAGGGCTATGTTTATGTAGCTATGGCTTTTTCACTAGCGGTTGAACTGTTAAATATCCGATCAAGAGAAAAGAAGAAAGGGTCTCAGTAAGATCCGACTTTATCAGCAATCTATAGAGATTGTGCGCAAGCAAAACCACTTGCCCAAGCCCACTGGAAGTTATGTCCACCAAGGTGGCCAGTGACATCCACGCATTCACCGATGAAGAATAGTCCTGGGTGCTTGCGTGACATCATCGTCTGACCATCCAGCTCTTTGGTATCCACCCCACCTAACATCACCTCAGCTTTTTTCCAGCCCAGAGTGCCCGCCGGTTTTACTGACCAGTTTGTAATGAATTCTTTTAGGGCTTGACGATCTTTTTTAGAAACTTCGGCCCATTTTCGACCCATCAAGTTACGTTGCTCCGCAAAGGATTTCGCCAAGCGCTGCGGTAGAACCGATGCCAAAATAGTTTCTGTCAGTTTTAAACGATTCTCTTCATTGTTAAAAAGCTCATCGCAATTAAAGCCACCAGGACGCTCTAAAGCTCCAAGCCAGTCAATATGAATAGGCTCTCCTTCTTCCCAATAGCTACTTGCTTGCAAAACCGCAGGTCCAGACAGCCCCTTATGAGTAAGCAAAAGATCTTCATTAAATCTACAAGCGCCATAGCGATGACCTTTTGATCCAGAAGCAATTCTGACGGGGACACTAAGGCCAGCCAACTCACTAAGATCTCCAAAATTATCTGCAGTAAATGAGAGAGGCACTAATGCAGGTCTTGGATCAACCACATTTAAACCAAATTGCTTAGCCACATCTAATGAATAAGCGGTGGCACCGATAGCTGGTACTGGTAAACCTCCTGTAGCCATGACAATTGATTTAGATTTTTCAGCACCAGTACTGGTTTGAATGGTCCATTGATCACCGTCTTGCGTGATTGCCTGAACGGATACAGGGTGTCGAATAGTAACCTTCCCTTTAGCGCATTCCGCAAAAAGCATCTGGATAATCTCTTTAGCAGAATCATCGCAGAATAACTGACCCTGGTGTTTCTCATGGTAGTTAATTCTATGAGAGTTCACTAGCTTAATGAATTCGGTTGATGGGTACCTAGCTAAGGCACTTTTTACAAAATGCTGATTGAGCGATAAGAAATTAGCTGGACTGCTATGTAGATTAGTAAAGTTACACCGCCCGCCACCACTAATACGAATCTTCTCACCTAGTACCTCAGCATGATCCAGCACCAATACTTTTTTGCCTAGCTGCCCCGCTACACCTGCGCAAAATAGACCAGCTGCACCACCACCGATAATGATGGCATCCCATGTTTTACTCATGCATTACTCAAAGCGATCAATGATGTCAGATGAGATATTGAGTTTTCTCATGTGAAGCTTGGTATAGGCTTGACGAAAGTTTTTAGTCATGGAGATCATGACTGATGCAGTCCAGGCAAAAGCAAACATTCCAGAAAAAGCGATGATGACTGCCAGCATTTTCCAGCCATCAGGAAGAATGTCTTCCATAAATCCCATTGCGGTATAGGTGCTACCACTAAATAAAATACTTTGACCTAATGCAGGTAATAATTTAAAAACGTATAAGGCAATTCCCCAAATCAGTATTTCAGCAATATGTGTCATGAATAAACAAAAGACACTCATATAAAAACAGAGTGCGACAGCAGAATATTTCTTCTCAGCCAAATATAGAAACGTTTTGACTTCATAACGCTTGGCAATTTGCAACAATACAAGGCCATGAAAAATCATCACCAGCAAGAGCATTACAGCACCGAAAAGATATCCAGGAATATCTAGAGAGATTGAAAGACTGGTTTGTGCTGGATTCATAAGCTTGATTTTACAGGGGCTCCCAGGCTCATCCCAGCTGATACCAATCAGCAATCACTCGCCAGGCATCCTGAGCCGTCTCAGAAAAGTGAATACTATTCATATCCTCTTGATCAATTACACCAAACTGCACCATTTCCTTGAAGTTAATCATCTTGCTCCAATAATCCATGCCGACCAATATCACCGGAATGGACACGACTTTTTTAGTCTGGATCAAGGTCAAAACTTCAAATAACTCATCAAATGATCCAAAGCCCCCTGGGTATGCCACGATTGCTCTGGCACGTAACATAAAGTGCATCTTACGCAGCGCAAAGTAATGAAAGCGAAAACTGAGCCCTTGAGTAACATACTGATTAGGATGTTGCTCTCTAGGGAGGCTGATATTAAAACCAATGGTTTTATCGCCCCCTTCAAATGCACCTCGATTAGCGGCCTCCATAATTCCAGGGCCACCGCCTGTACAAATATGTAGCTTATTAGAGTTTTTGCTCTGCGTTGAGTTATATTGCGCTACCAAAGCACCAAATTCTCGAGCAGATTCGTAATACTGGCTGTGTAAGACTGCTTTCTTAGCCTCAGCCACTTCCTCTGGTGACTTTGCATTTCGCTCTAGATCTAATGCCTGCGCATGACTGATAAAGCGTGTTGAACCAAACACCGTAATCGTATGTTCAATGCCGTGCTCTTTGAGCAATACTTCGGGTTTAAGTAGCTCCAATTCAAAACGAATACCCATAGTTTCCCTACGAGCCAAAAATGCTTCGTCATCAAATGCAAATTTATAAGACTCGTCAGAGTCTTCTTCGGAAATTTGATTGTGATGAAGATTTAAAAATTCAGTGATTGTCTGTGAATTATGAATAGGGAGCTTAGGACTCATGTCGCAACCTTTTTAGTGTGTTAAGACATCTTAACTCGCGTTCTAAATTAGTGTTAATACCTAGTTTAGCCAAGCTTATAGGGTTCTAGGGCCCTTTGGGATTTACCCAGCGCTCTTCCCGAGTTAATATTGCTCTAATTTCAACCAAACCGAAGGAAAAGCAATGAGCAATCGTTCAATCATCATCATGGTACTAGTCTTAGTCGGTGCCACAGCGTACTTACTCCTCAAAGGCGACGGTAATGTTGATATGAGCGGTGAAAAACATGGTTCAGAAGCTGCTCATATGGAAGAAGCGAAAAAGGATGCGCCAGCTGCTCCAGCAGCAGCCCCTGCCGCTGAAGCTAAGAAGTAATTTCTTCTTAGACATATAGAACCGCGGTGCGCCGCGGTTTTTTATTTCAATACTTAAATGAAACCGATATTTTTCCGGCTTATCTGTATAGCGATTTTGTGCCTCTCCCCGCCTGCTTATAGCCAATCATCCAATGCCATGAAAACACTTGATTCCGCCTCGCTCTCTTCTTTTGCGCCAACTGGCACTCTGCGTGTTGGGATTAATTTAGGAAATCCGGTTCTAGCTAACCAAGATGCAAGCTCAAAAAGATTACATGGCGTGACGATTGATATTGCTAATGAGATTGGTAAACGGATAGGTTTACCAGTAGAGCTTGTTCCCTTTAAAACAGCAGGGACGACAGTCGATGCAGTGAGAGGTGGAAATATTGATCTTGTGTTTGTAGCGATTGATCCGGTTCGTGGCGCTGATATCAGCTATACCCCAGCCTATATTCAAATCGAGGGTGCCTATATGGTTAAGGCATCCTCTCCATTAAAGGCCAATGAAGAAGTTGATGTCGCTGGCAATGAAATTGTCGTTGGCAAAGGAAGTGCTTATGACCTTTACCTTACGCGCGAGATCAAGAACGCCACTCTTCTCAGGGCTGTAAGCTCACAAGCTGTGGTCGATGACTTTATGTCTGGTAAAGGCAATGTTGCAGCAGGTGTTAAGCAACAGCTAGAGGGAGATGCAAAGCGATATAAAGACTTACGTATGCTGCCAGGACGTTTCATGGTGATCAACCAAGCGATTGGTATTCCAAAAGCTAGACCTCATTATGAAAGTGTAAATACCTATTTAAGCAATATCATCGAAGAGTTAAAGCAATCTGGATTTGTAGCTGACGCTCTGAAACGTCACAATATTCAAGGCGCAAAAGTCGCCGACTAAATAAGATTACTTATCTAACATTGATAGGTATGTAAACGCTCAGGAATGATGACATTGGTCCAATGCAATTCATCTCTAATGCACTCAGCTAATACTGATGATGATTCTGGCTCCCCATGTACAACAAAGACTGTACTTGGCGCCTGCTCAAAGCCCTTCAGCCAATCTAATAAGCCCGCTTGATCAGCATGCGCAGATAAGCCGCCAATAGTATGAATCGAGGCCTTCACTGGAACCTCTTCGCCAAACAGTCGTACCTTTTGCACCTTATCCACCAGTCGCCTACCCAAACTTCCATACGCCTGAAATCCTGTAATCACAATAGAATTTTGCGCGTGCGGCAAATTGTTAGCTAGATGATGAACAATACGCCCTGCATCACACATACCACTCGCTGAGATAATAATTGCTCCGCCCTTGATTTTATTCAGCGCTTTTGATTCTTCAACATCTGCAATAAAACGAAGATCTATCGCATCTTGGTGATTTTTAAACCATGTAAACGTTTCCTGAGAATTCCCATCCAATTGCGAGAAAAAATGTTGGGTTAAATGAGTGGCAGCAGTGGCCATTGGTGAATCCACCCAAATACTTAAACGTGGTAGACGCCCCCTTCTCACCAAGTCAATCAAAAGAAATAAGATTTCTTGGGTTCGACCGACCGCAAAGGCTGGCATTACAACATTGCCATGTGCAGTCATAGTTGAAGAGATCACCTCAACCAACTCATCTTCAGTGTCTTGCAAACTACGATGGAGGCGATCGCCATAAGTTGATTCAATGACGACAAGATCGGCATCTTTAATTAAGTCTGGATCTGGCATCAATACTTTGCCTTTCATTCCAATATCACCAGAGAAGACACAGCGTTTTTTCTTAGCGTCATCCTCGGTAATATCGATTACAGCAATCGCAGAACCTAATATGTGACCGGCATTACGAAACTCTAGTGAGATTCCCGATGCTAATTCAGTCACCTGCCCATAATCGAGTGGTTGAAACTGATTCAAGGTCATTTCGACCTCTTCTCTAGAGTAAAGGGCTACCGGTATTTCTCCGCGCCACTTGCCCGCTTTGATCTTTCTCTCTGCTCTCTCTACATCGGCACGCTGTAAATGAGCGCTATCAGGCAATAGAATTTTTAATAACTCAAAGGTAGCGGTAGTGCAATAAATCGGGCCAG
>Ga0214171_1000621_pt1 | contig 11842 bp, 12 predicted proteins | sample TroBogEpilimnion_40_FD_153009 | JGI IMG/M metagenome (GOLD analysis project Ga0214171, IMG submission 153009) | Freshwater microbial communities from Trout Bog Lake, WI - 02JUL2007 epilimnion | ecosystem: Environmental > Aquatic > Freshwater > Lake > Epilimnion/Euphotic zone | place: Trout Bog... | reverse complement strand
TGAATCGCTCGAAGAGATCTACAACGCGCCAGCCGCATCATCGATGCGCACCGGCCGCATGACTATCGACGATGTCGTGATTCGCACGTCTATGCTCTTCGCCGTTCTCGTTGTCGCAGGTGGCTTGGCGTGGAAGCTCAACCTCTCAGCTGGATTCCTCTTTGTAGGTTTTATCGGCGCGCTCATCTTGGGAATGATCAATTCATTCTCAGCGAAGGTTCGCCCAGCTCTTGTCATTGCCTACGCGGCTTTTGAAGGTCTCGGCCTCGGTGTGCTCAGCCATTACTACAACGCCGCTTATCCAGGAATCGTCTCGCAGGCAGTGCTTGGAACGCTCGCTGCATTCGCGGGCGTATTGATTGCCTACCGCTCCAAGAAGGTCCAAGTAACACCTCGCTTCCAGCGCGCAATGATGGGCGCTCTCGTCGGCTATATGGTTCTTGGTCTAGTCTCTATGATCGCTGGTTTCGCAGGTGTTGGAAATGGCGCAGGGTTCTATGGCGTTAGTGGCTTGGGCTTACTGCTTGCAGTTGGTGGGGTTGCATTCGCCAGCTTCTTCTTGATTCTTGATTTCGATCAAATCAGCAAGATGATTGCCAACGGTGCACCACATGAAGAATCTTGGCGGGCTGGCTTTGGCTTGATGGTCACCGTCGTCTGGCTCTATATGGAAATCCTTCGCTTGATTTCCATCTTGCGGGACAACCGGTAAAAACAGAAATAAAAAAGCCCCGGTCGCCCGGGGCTTTTTTGCTGAACTAGATTACTTCCAGAGGTACAAGTGACCCTTTGAGATAACCCAACCGAAACCCTTGAGGAATCCGGCTGATGCGCCTGGAGCCTGGCTCAATGGGCTGGTGTTCAAGGTTGCAATGAAGTGTGCGTATGCGTAGATGATGATTCCTGCACCGGTCAATGACAAGTTCTTGAAGAACGCAATAGTCTCGTTCATCTTTGCGGTTGCATCTTTCTCCGCCCAGAAGTTGTGGAAAATGAAGGCAGAAACGACTGAAAAAGCTGCGATCATGAGACCTGCAAGGTCAACGTAGTAGCCGAGAATGATGAAAACTGAGCCAACGATCATTACGAGTCCGCTGAGGATAACGCCCAACTTTGCAGCAGGAAGCTTCTTGTACTTTGCATATCCGGTCATTGCCTCAAGCTTGGTGAGGTGGTTGATTCCTGAGGAGAGGAATAGCAACGAGAACAAAATACGTGCGATTACGAGTACTGCGCTCATCTATGAGTGTCCGTTCTTTGAGGTTGTGGTGCTATGTCTTATGTTTCAGTGGCCTTAGTTGTGGGCGGGGGACCCCACATGCCTGACTAAAAGGGTATCTAAAGTTATTGAAAGTTCAACAAATTTACGTGTGAGCTTGAAGCCGTGTCGTAACTTACGCGTCGGTAGCTCTACGAAACATGCGTGCGGCGAGTCTCTGGCATCCGCAATGTCAACGCAATAGCGGACGAGAAAATAATGGCCGTCACAACAAACGCGGTCGGATCCGATACATGATCCGCAATCGCACCCAACATGAGCGGGGCAATGATTGCCGCGCCATCTCCCGCCATCTGCCATGTTGCTACGACCTGGCCGCCCTTGCCGCCAAAAAGATCGCCAACGACGTTCGCGTGACCAGTGCCAAGGAACGCACCACCAACACCAAAGAGCGCCATCGCTAACATAAAAGTCCAGGTTGCAGTGGCAACCGCGATTGCCATGATTGCCGCGAGAACCAGTGTCGAACCAATAAAAAGAACGAATCGGCGACCTTGCTTATCGGAAATGCGGCCAACATAAATAAGAGAAACTGCTTGGATGACTGCGGTAAGCGTGAAGCCGTACCCGATAAAAGCAGTGGATTCGTGAAGGCTATCTTTCAAGAACGTCGGCAGAATCGAATTGCGCATCCCGATCAAGACAAAGCCAGAGAGGAAGGAATATACAAGCGCCGCGCGATACGGAAATAATTTCAGCGCATCTTTAATGAGCACTCGTTCGCGCTTATCCTGATCATTCTTGATCGACTTGCCTAATCGTTTTTCGTGAAGAAATGTAAAAGCCGTAGCGCTAGATAGGGTGAGCGTTATCGCGTAGACGAAAAATGGCGCGCGTAGCGAAATCGCGCTGAGCAAGCCACCAAAGGCAGGACCTGCCATTCCACCTACCAGGAAGCCGCCGTTATAAAGAGATTGCGCCCTTCCTAGGTGGTTATCTGGAACTGAACGCATCAAAAGTGCCCCAGCCGAGACCGAAAACATCGACGAACCTAAACCGCCAGCAGCGCGAAAGATCAGAAGCTGAGGGTAGCTCTGTGCCAATCCGCACGCCAACGAAGAGATTGCTACAAACGAAAGCCCAAAACCCAGCACCATTCGTTCGCCAAATCGATCGACCATACGACCGGTGATGAGACCTGAGCCGAATCGCGTGAATGCGAAGCTAGAGACAATAAAGCCAATTGCAGTATTTCGAACGCCGAATGTCTGCGCAAAGAGTGGGAGCGCGGGAACTATCAACCCATAACCCACGGCAACAAAAAAACCTACCGCCGAGAGGACGTAAACCTCTTTCGGCAGTAGGCCTTTTTTGTACTTCAAATTAGCCGAGCATCTCGCCAGCTGCTTCTTCCTTGGCTGCGTGGTGCGCTGCACCAGAACGAAGTGGAAGCTCGCGTAGGAAGAGTGCAAGGACGAATCCGATTGCAGTTATCGGTGCAGCTGCGAAGAAGACGATGTGGAATGCCTGCACATCAGAGTGCAGGAAGGTTGCCTTCAAAGCAGGTGCGTAGTTGTTGAGGAGTGCTGGATTGTTAGAGACCGCTGCTTGCGCAGTCTTGTCGAAGCCAGATAGCGCCTGTGGGTTTGTGGCCGCAAGGTGCATCAGGTTCTTTGGCAAGTAATGGCTCAGCTTGCTTGCATAAATGGTTCCGAAGATTGCGACACCAATGGTCGCTCCAACAGAACGGAAGAAGGTGTTCGCGGATGTGGAGACGCCCATATCCTTGAAATCAACGGCGTTCTGAAGCGCGATAACGATGGTCTGCATACACAAACCAACGCCGCCACCGATCAAGATTGCGTAGATAGATAAGGTCCAGAATGGAGTTGACTCGCTCATGGTGCCCATCAGTGCGATGCCAACGGTCATCAATGCAAGGCCGATAATTGGGAAGCGCTTGTAATGGCCGTGCTTGCTAATGAGCTTGCCGCTCATGATCGACATCGAAACGATTCCGAGCATGAATGGAATCAACTTGAGACCAGACTGTGTTGCCGTGTTGCCCTTAACAAGCTGTAGATACAGCGGCAACATAACAATCGCACCAAACATGCCAGCGCCGATGATGAAGGCCAAGGTCGATGTCAGTGAGAAAGTGTGGTTGCGGAAGAGATACATAGGCAAGATTGGTTCTGATGCACGGAGTTCCTGCAAGCAGAAGGCAACGGTCAGTACCGCAGCTGCAACCAATGCGATGATGGTCTTTGAGCTACCCCAACCATTTTGTGGGCCATAAACAGATACGCCCATCAAGAGTGCGGACACTGCCAACACCATCAGCAAAGCGCCGGTGTAGTCAATCTTGTGCTCACGCTTAATCTTGGGAATATGAAGTGACGCTGTGGTGATGACCAACGCTGCGATACCGAACGGCAAGTTGATGTAGAAAATCCAACGCCAGCCGGTGATGCCGAGAATCTTGTGGTGATCAGAGAAGAATCCGCCAAGCAATGGACCAGCGACTGAGGACAAGCCCCAGACGCCACCGAAGTAGCCCTGGTAACGACCACGTTCGCGAGGCGAAACGACATCGCCAATAATCACAAATGTCAGTGCCATCAGACCGCCAGCACCCAAACCTTGGAGCGCACGGAAGATGATCAACTGTGTCATGGTGTGTGCGATACCGGCCAAGAATGAACCGATCAGGAAGGTAACAATCGCAAACTGGAAGACCGGACGGCGACCGTAAAGGTCGGAAATCTTTCCGTACAACGGAGTCGATGCGGTTGAGGTCAAGAGATAGGCGGTAACAACCCAGGTGTAGTGGTTGAGACCGTTCAAATCGACCACGATTGTCTTCAACGCTGTTGAAACAATGGTCTGGTCGAGCGCGGCCAACAACATTCCGACCATTAGGCCAGAAAGCACGGCCATAATTTCGCGGTGGCTAAGTGGCCCTGAGCCCTTGGTTTCTTGCTTTGCGGTTTCGGCAGACATAACAGCCCTTCTTATGCGGAACTCGGTTTTTTGATATCCAGTAATCGCCTGAATAATTGCTTGAATCTTCAACCATAAGGCTATCGCACCCTACAGTTAGCCGCATGGCGAAGAGCATCGTGGCTGAGAATTTAGTGAAGACCTATCGCAAAGGTGAGGTTCGAGCGTTAGACGGTCTTTCGTTGGACGTCGAAGAAGGTACCGTCCTCTCGATCCTTGGGCCTAACGGGGCAGGCAAGACGACCACGGTTCGCGTTTTGGCAACCCTGCTACAACCAGATTCCGGCCACGCAACAGTCGCGGGCATTGATGTAATTCAGAATCCTAAGGCGGTCCGCGAGATTATCGGTCTCTCCGGACAGTATGCAGCGGTCGATGAGACGCTCACGGGCTGGGACAACTTGGTGATGTTTGGTCGGCTCTATCATTTGTCGGCAACGGATGCGAAGGCTCGTGCAAGCGAACTGCTCGAACAATTCGGGTTAACGGAATCCGCTAAACGCCCAATTAAGACATATTCGGGCGGCATGCGGCGTCGATTGGATTTAGCAGCCGCGTTGATCGTGCGACCTAAAGTTCTTTTCCTGGACGAACCTACAACTGGCCTTGATCCACGTGGTCGCATGGATATGTGGGCCGTGATTGAAGGTTTGGTAAAAGATGGCGTCACCCTTTTGTTAACAACTCAATACCTAGAAGAAGCAGATCAGTTGGCGGATGACATTGTCGTTGTAGATCATGGAAAAGTTATTGCACGAGGAACTTCTGATGAATTGAAGCAACAAGTCGGGGGAGAGCGGATCGAGATTGTTGTCAACGAATCAGATATCACAGGCGCTCGCGACATCATGGATCGCGTCAGCGGCGCCGCAACTTTGTTAGACGCGGGATTGCGTCGATTGTCCGCACCAGTACAGAACGGAAGCACAGCCTTGATGGACGTGATCCGAGAATTCGATGCGCGCGGAATTCATCCGTTGGATATGGCGATGAAACGCCCGTCATTGGACGATGTATTTCTTTCGCTCACCGGGCATGCTGCTGAAGAAACAATCGACGAATCGACTACCGGAGCCAAGTCAAAGCGAGGTAAGAAGTAATGACTACTTTCTTCCGTTCTTTCTCAGATGCGCTGGTCATCACCAAGCGCCAACTGCAACAGCTGACTCGGGTGCCTGAAGTCCTCATTTTTAACACGATTCAGCCAGTCATGTTCGTGCTGCTTTTTCGTTATGTTTTCGGTGGATTGGGCGCAGGTATTCCTGGCGGCTATGTCCAGCTCTTGATGCCCGGCATCTTCGTGCAAACCGTCACCTTCACCTTGGCCGCTACCGCTCAAGGCTTAGCGGAAGATATGCAGAAAGGCTTGATTGATCGTTTCCGATCGCTGCCGATTGCGCGTTCCGCTTTTGTTTTAGGTCGGACGTTGGGCGATGGTCTGCTCAATATTGTGGTTCTCGTCGTTATGGGAATCACCGGATTTATTGTCGGCTGGCGTCCCACATCAGGCGCGCTCCACATTCTGTTCGGCTTTTTGATGCTCTTATTCTTTGGTTATGCGCTTTCATGGGCGGGAGTTTTTGCTGGATTGATGGGCCGCGATGCGCGAGTGGTCGCCAACATCTCGTTCCTCTTTACCTTCCCACTTACCTTCTTATCCAACGCCTTCGCATCAACAACAACGATGCCCAAGCCGCTGCAATATTTCGCTGAATGGAATCCCGTCTCAACCATGGTTGCGGCGATTCGCCAGCTCTACGGCTTCCATAATAAGTTTGGAGTCACCGCTCATTCCTTCCCGAGCGAGCATCCGATCCCGATGTCCTTCATTTACATGTTCTTGTTGATGGCAATCTTTATGCCGTTAAGCGTTCGTAAATATAAGAACGCATCTAAATAATTGTTATTTGAGAAAACTCGCAATTAGAAGTAGGTCTGCGCCTCAAGGATTGCAACTTTGAACGTCTTGCCGTTTGGTGCGGTGTAGTTGACGGTATCGCCAACTTTAGCGCCGAGAACAGCGGCGCCAAGGGGTGACTTCTCGCTGTAAACCTCAACATCGTCGGTTGCGATTTCACGCGAACCCAACAAGAACTTCATTTCGTCACCAGCAAAATCAACTGTGATCAACATGCCCTGACCAACGACACCGGATTCACCAGCTGGCGGTCTTCCAATATGCGCGTTCTCCAACATGTGCTTGAGCTGACGGATCCGGCCTTCAATCTTTCCTTGCTCTTCGCGAGCGGCGTGATAGCCGCCGTTCTCTTTGAGATCGCCTTCAGCGCGTGCAGCTTCAATCTTCTTGACGATATCGGCGCGACGAGGACCTTCAAGGTCAGCCAGCTCCGCAGCTAGGCGGTCGGCGGCTTCTTGGGTTAGCCAGGTCTGGGTCACGTGATCAGTCATAAGGTGGGAAAGTTTAGCGAGTTATGGACTAGCGCGAAAAGCCAACTGCGCAATGGTCGATGCTCACGCTGACCGCCTTGAGCCGCGTGGGGATTACGACCGTGCGGGTGGGGGAAACGCTACCCGCTGCAATCTGGTCGGTCAGTTGGCCCACGACGTTGGTCTGATAATCGTGCGCAACCAAAACACACTCGTGCGCACGGGTGGAGTCCTTGAAAATTAATGAGTACCGCACCGAGATGTGAGTCTCATCGACGGCCTGAAAAGAGACCAAGGTAGATCGAACCTCGGGCGTTGCGTAGTGATTGGCGCTCCACAACAACCAGCCGCCACCGATCAGCGCAATGGTGATTGCCGGACCTATCCAACTGCCGAAGCGAGAGGTGCGAATTCCGTAGCGATTGCGCAGGAATTCAGACTCGCTCCGAAAGTTGGGATAACCGCTCATTGCTCAATTCTATCCGCGACCATGAATAATGGGGGTATGGGAAATACCACTACCGATGTCAATGTAGGTCTTTACGCCTCACTCATCATGATTCTTTTGACGGTTGGCGTTGCAGTTTTATTGACCAGCTTCTATCGCCGCTACAAGCGTGCGAATAATCGCACTGATGACAACAACTAAGAAAATCTCATTGCTTAGACGGCTCGGCTACGTTCTTCCGCTGATCGCTGCCGTCGGACTTTCGGTAACCGGATACGAACTCGGAATCTGGCAGCTACATCGGGCACAAGCGGTTCACAATGCGGCTAAACCACAACCAGAGAAACCAGTTGTTCCTTTGTCCAGCGTTGCCGCACCCGGAACTGATCTAAGTGGCTTTGCCATAAACCGATTGGTCCGTGCGACAGGTACATACACTCATATTTTTACCGCTCCGAATCAAGCATTGAAATCAACCAGCAAGAATGAAGTTGTCACCTATGAGGTTCGCTTGCTGCACGTGGCTGCGAGCGCAGGAGTTAAAGCTGGCGACATTTTGGTCGTGCGCGGATTGGCGGGCAGGGATCAACAAACACTGACTGATCCGGTAGTGGTGACCGGCCGGTTGTATCCGCGCCAACCAACCGATCACGCAACCGGAAGCGCCACCACACTTTCGCGGCTAGACCCATCATTGCTCGCTGGCCTGCCTAACGTTTCGCTCTATGACGGTTACTTAATTGCGACCGATGAATCGACCGAATATGGCCAGAGCATCAGCGCCGAGCGCGTGCCCGCGCCACAACTTCTCCAACCAGCAGCCGGCTTCTATTGGCAACACATCTCCTATGTCGTGGTCTGGTGGTTGTTGGCGATTCTCGTTCTTTTCTTACCTTTCTATACCCGAATTCGCGACCGTCGCTCCGTTACTGCTTCGTACCAGGAGTAAGCTGGAGGTATGAGTTCACAATCAGCATCTGCTAATTCGCAATTCGATGGCGCATTTCGCCGCTTCCGTTTCATGGCCTTCTGGGCCGGCGTGATGTCACTGCTCCTCTGGTTTGTTGACCTTCCTATCAAGTGGTGGGTACACAACGATTCGTTGCACTCACACCTGGTCTGGATTCCGATCGTTCATGGATTCACATATCCCATCTACGTATTGGCTGCCTTTCATTACTGTCTCAAGTCACGAAAAAGCTTCTCGGCCACAATTTTCTTTTTGCTAGCCGGCACTTTGCCGATTGCTTCGTTTGTTGCCGAGAATCGCGCTGCTAAGGAATATCGAGCACGCCGTGAGCAAAAAACCGCCTAGCGCAATTAAGTCTGCGCTGAAGTCCGCTCTCTATCCGCTCTATGAGCGGCGCCTGCTCGGCCAGCTCGATTTCTCGCAGACCCCGCACCACATTGGCGTGATGCTGGATGGCAATCGACGTTGGTCAAAGGCCAATCCATCTGAAAGTGGTGACACATCTCCCGCCCGCGGGCATCGCGCCGGCGCATCTAAAATCGTTGATTTGCTTGATTGGTGCGAAGAAGCCGAAGTAAAAGTCGTGACTTTGTGGTTGCTCTCCAATCAAAATTTGCACCGTCCCGCCGACGAGCTTGCGCCGTTGTTGGAAATCATCGCGGAGGCAGTCGAAGATCTGGGACGCCGCCGGCGGTGGGAAATCCGGCCGGTAGGTTCGATGGAGCTACTGCCACAAGATCTGCAGAATCGGTTGAACGAAGTTGCTGCCGCAACCAAAGGGATTACCGGCGTCACCGTTAACGTCGCGGTTGGCTATGGCGGACGGAACGAAATTGCTGATGCCGTGAAGGCGTTGGTCTCCGCAAAGGCGAAGGAAGGTAAAAGCGCCGAGGCGATCGCGGCCGAGGTCAGCGTCGATGAAATAAGTAAGTATTTGTACACCGCTGGCTTGCCAGACCCCGACTTGGTTATCCGCACATCTGGCGAGCAACGACTGGGCGGCTTCTTGTTGTGGCAGTCCGCGCATTCCGAGTTCTATTTCTGCGAGGCCTATTGGCCTGATTTCCGCCGAGTCGATTTCTTACGTGCGCTGCGCGCCTATAGCCAACGCCATCGCCGGTTCGGCGTTTAGCCCACCTTCTTTCGACACCAGAAATTTACTTTCGGACCGCGCGTGTCACGCGGGCGGCGTGTCTGATTAGTTTTAAGTTGTGCAAATGGCAACCAGTCGCAAAGGCCGCAAGTCTTACGTTTTAGATACCAGCGTTTTGTTGGCGGATCCGGCGGCACTATCTAGGTTTGCCGAACACGAAGTCATCATCCCGATTACCGTGATTGGTGAATTAGAGACCAAGCGCGACCACCCCGAGCTCGGATATTTCGCCCGGGCCGCCTTGCGCACCTTGGATGACCTTCGAATCGCGCATGGCCGGTTGGATGAAGATATTAAATTGAATGATCAGGGCGGCACCCTGAAGGTCGAGCTCAATCACTCGGACCCGTCATCGCTGCCCGCTGGATTCTTGCGCGACGGATCAAACGATTCCCGGATTTTGGCGATTGCCCGCAACCTGATGGCCGAGAGCCGCGAGGTAGTTCTGGTGACCAAGGACCTGCCATTGCGCGTGAAGGCATCGTCAGTTGGCGTTGAGTCCGAGGAATATCGAGCAGAGCTTGCAGCCACCAGCGGTTGGACCGGCATCGTTGAAGCCGATGTATCCGGTTCGGTTATCGATGACCTCTATGAATCCAATCGAGTCGCGCACCCGCTGGCTAAAGAACACCCATGCCACACTGGCATTGTTTTGCATTCCGAAAAGGGAAGTGCGTTGGCTCGTGTCACACCCGATAAGCACTTGGTTTTGGTTCGTGGCGATCGCTCCGCCTTTGGCTTGCACGGTCGCAGCGCTGAACAACGGGTTGCGCTCGACATTTTGTTGGATCCAGAGATCGGTATCGTCTCGCTCGGCGGCCGAGCCGGAACCGGAAAGTCAGCCTTGGCGCTGACCGCTGGCCTCGAAGCTGTTCTAGAAAAGCGGCAACATAAAAAGGTCGTCATCTTCCGCCCGCTCTATGCCGTCGGTGGCCAGGAGCTCGGCTACCTGCCGGGCAGCGAAAACGAAAAAATGTCGCCGTGGGCTCAAGCGGTCTTCGACACTTTGGGTGCGCTGGTCAGCGAAAGCGTCATCGAGGAGATCGTCGAACGTGGCCTGATCGAAGTTTTGCCGCTGACCCATATCCGCGGGCGCTCGCTCCATGATTCCTATGTCATCGTGGACGAGGCACAGTCGCTCGAACGCGGCGTCTTGCTCACCGTCTTGTCCCGCATCGGCCAGAACTCACGCGTCATCCTGACTCACGACATCGCGCAACGGGACAACCTGCGGGTTGGCCGGCACGATGGTGTGGTCGCGGTGGTCGAATCGCTCAAGGGCCACCCGCTTTTTGCCCACATCACCCTTACCCGAAGCGAGCGGTCGGCGATTGCCGCACTGGTGACGGAAATGCTCGAGGAGCCGATCAACTTCACGAGTTAGCAGCGCCCTGTTTTGGGCCTAAAAATCGGCTCGGGCGACAAATCAGACATAGCGGACTTACCCCTTTCTGACCTGCATTTTTACTTACCCCCAATCCTGTGACTTTTATCTTTTTTGCGACTCCCGCGGGAAATAATTTGCGACACGCATGGACGGCTGAAAGTCTGTTGCCCTAGCGGGAGCACTTCAGGTGCCCGGCCAGATGCGAAAGGAGGCAGAGATGATGAGTAACGCGATCCGTTTCATGAAGAAACCGGCGACCTTGGTTGTGGCTGCCGCCCTTGTGTCGATGCTCGGGGTTGCCGGAGCTGCCAACGCAGACGTCCCAGCCGCCAAGCTGGTCAACATTCCGGACGCAATGGCTCAGCTCAATCCATTGAGCCCGCTCGGCATCGCCGGAGTCGGCTTAGCGTCTGGCGCCAACATCGTGGCCACCACGCCATCAGCCAACCCAGAAGGCAGTACCCCTGTCTTGGACGTTGCCCCCATCACCATTGATATCAATGGTGTCGCTTCAGTGGACGCCCAATCGATTTCACTTGTTTCAGTAATGGCTCGCCAGATCCAGTTGGCGAAGACTCCAACCGGCGCCAAGGTTGTGGCAAAAGATTTGATCAGTTCACTCGGGTATGACTGGAACGCCCACCAGGTTGGTTGCCTGAATGCGCTCTGGGATGGCGAGAGCCACTGGAACTTCCAGGCACATAATTACCGCAGCGGTGCCCAAGGAATTGCCCAAGCGTTGCCGCCCACAAAGATGGAAATCGTCTCGACCGACTGGCGTACCAACCCAGTGACTCAGATCAAGTGGGGCCTGTCATACATCAAGGCTCGTTACAACACTCCTTGCAAGGCGCTGTCACACAAGCATTGGGCCGGTTACTACTAAACCCAACCGGTTAATTGCCTGTCAAGAAATTGCAAGGTAAACCTCATGTCTCTTTTTCGAATACCAATTCAGTACGACTAGATATTCCTAGCGCTCGAAATATCGAGATGCATTCTTTGCGAATGAGCGATTCTGAATATCCAAGTTGCAAGGCGATCGCTTTATTCGTTGCGCCCGTACGCAAGAGTTCGACGATTACTTCCTGACGCTCGGAAAGTTCATCGCCTGTGGTGGGTCGGGTTTCTTTATTTGGAACTGAATGCAGGTGGGAGTGACTAGAGCCCTTTGACAGCCAAAGACCAACGATTGATCCAATGGCATAGAAAAACGCTTCATGCTCGGGGGTCGCAGGAATCTCTGTGCCGAAGAAGGCAAGAATTCCGCCGTC
>Ga0214171_1000620_pt1 | contig 11848 bp, 10 predicted proteins | sample TroBogEpilimnion_40_FD_153009 | JGI IMG/M metagenome (GOLD analysis project Ga0214171, IMG submission 153009) | Freshwater microbial communities from Trout Bog Lake, WI - 02JUL2007 epilimnion | ecosystem: Environmental > Aquatic > Freshwater > Lake > Epilimnion/Euphotic zone | place: Trout Bog... | reverse complement strand
ATTCCTTCTTGATATCAACCATGGCAACGCCGGCCTTGGTCCACTTCTTCACAATTGCGCGGTGCCAATCGACGCTAAACCACTCGATAATCGATTCGGCGATGATGCCACCAACGCCATCTACCGCGGCGAGTTCGTCGGCGCTTGCCGTGGAAATCACATCCATCGAACCCAGCGCGGATGCGAGTGCGGCTGCCGCAGTCGGACCGACGTGACGAATCGAAAGCGCAACGATTACTCGCCAGAGCGGACGAAACTTAGCTGCTTCAAGCGCTGAAATAAATTTTTCAGCATTCGCCGCAATCGAGCCATCTTTCTTAGTGAAGAAGTCGGATGTAGAAAGCTTCTTGATATCGAGAGCAAAGAGATCGCCTTCATCCGTAACGAGCCCATCTTTCAAGAGCGCCGCAGCAGCTTCGTACCCGAGGATGTCGATATCCAGTGCGGCGCGAGAGCCAATGTAGAAGAGACGCTCGACGAGTTGAGCCGGACAGCTCTGCGAATTAGGGCAACGAATATCCACGTCGCCTTCGGAAATGGCGCGCAGCGCAGTGCCGCAGTCCGGGCATTTCTTTGGCATGACGAATTTCTTCTCGGAACCAGTTCGCTTCTCGATGACGGGACCCAAGACTTCAGGAATTACGTCACCCGCTTTACGAATAATGACGACATCGCCAATCAGCACGCCCTTGCGTTCGATTTCTTCCGCGTTGTGAAGCGTTGCATTGGTGACGGTTGAGCCCGCTACTTTGACCGGTTCCATATACGCAAAAGGCGTGACGCGACCGGTGCGACCAACGCTGACTTTGATATCCAATAACTTGGTCGTTACTTCTTCAGGTGGATATTTGTAGGCAATCGCCCATTTCGGAGCGCGCGACGTGAATCCAAGGTCACGCTGGACAGCAAGTTCGTTCACTTTAATGACGATGCCGTCGATCTCGTGTTCGACATCGTGCCGATGTTCGCCGTAATACGAGATGAACTCTTCGACTTCCTTACGGGATTTCACGACTTTGTATCGAGAACTCGTCGGCAAGCCCCAGGCCTTCAGCGCTTCGTAGGCCTCGCTCTGCGATGCGAACCCACCCTCATAAGCGCCGATGCCGTGGACCACCATCGACAACGGACGCGATGCGGTGACGCGCGGATCTTTTTGGCGCAACGAACCGGCGGCGGCGTTACGTGGATTGGCAAAGCGCTGCTTACCTTCTTCTTCAAGGGCGTCGTTGAATTCGTTAAATTCTTTGAGCGGGAAGAAGACTTCGCCGCGAATCTCAATGCGATCCGGCACATTCTTGCCCTGCAACTTCTGCGGAATTGCCGTGATTGTTTTGATGTTGAGCGTGACGTCTTCACCGGTCGTGCCATCGCCTCGAGTAAGTGCGCGTACGAGAAGGCCCTTTTCATACAGCAGGTTAATGGCCAGGCCATCGACCTTCACTTCGCAGAGCCAGGTATTTGTTGAGCCTGATTTTGCAATCCGATCAAACCACGTCCCGAGTTCGGCCTCGTCAAAAACATTGTCCAGACTCATCATCTTCTCGATGTGATCGACTTGTGCAAAGTGGGTAGCGAATCCCCCACCCACCATCTCGGTCGGCGAATCATGCGCTTTAAGTTCTGGGTGTTCCGCTTCTAACTTCCTCAACTCTTTGAGGAGTGCGTCGAAATCGACATCCGGAATCGTAGGTTTATCTTGGACGTAATATTTATATTGATGTTCGCGAATCTCTTCGGCGAGTTCGACCATGCGGTGTCGAATCGAAGGTTGTGATTGCGCCATGGGGTATTTCTACAGGGTGGAGCTGACGGTTGCCGAGCCGACAACGCGGTCGCCGTCGTAAATAACTAAACCTTGTCCGGTCGCTAGGCCAAAGAGTGGCTCATCCAAGTCAACGCTGATGTGTTCGCCATCGTGACGGTAGGTGCAGGCCAACGGTGAGCCATGGGCGCGAATCTGTGCAAAGCCACGGTAATCGGTTGCGGCGACAGGAACCGGTCCACACCAGATCGGCTTCTCGCCATCGATATGTGAAATCGCTAGCGCTTCTTTTGAACCCACTACAACGGTGTTGGTCTTTGGTTCAATTTTTAAGACGTAACGTGGCTCGCCACCAGCTGCTGGCACGGTGATGCCCAACCCCTTGCGCTGACCGATCGTGTATGTGTATGCGCCTTTGTGTTCGCCGAGTTTCTTTCCGGATTCATCGACGATTTCGCCGACTTCAGAGCCCAACCGCTCGCGCAACCAACCCGCGTTGTCGCCCGACGGAACAAAACAGATGTCATGGCTATCCGGCTTGTTAGCGACATATAAGCCGCGCTTCTTTGCCTCAATCCGGACTTCATCTTTCACGGTATCGCCCAATGGGAAATAGGCGCCAGATAATTGTTCAGTGTTCAGAACTGCTAACACATACGACTGATCCTTTGCAGGATCCACAGCGCGATGCATAGTGCGACCGGGTTCGGTTTCGCGCATTTGTGCGTAGTGGCCAGTAACAACGCCGTCAAAACCGAGCGCTTTCGCACGCTCCAAAACAGCAGCGAATTTAATCTTCTCGTTGCAACGCAAGCACGGATTCGGTGTTCGACCATTGGCGTATTCCGCCATGAAGTTCTCGACTACGCCCTCATGAAATTCTTCGGCCATATCCCAGATATAGAAAGGAATACCGATCACATCCGCAGCACGACGCGCATCGTGTGAATCTTCGATGGTGCAACATCCACGCGCACCTGAACGATATTTCTGTGGGTTGCTGGAGAGCGCCAAGTGAACGCCGATGACTTCGTGACCCGCCTCGGCAACTCGGGCTGCGGCGACAGCTGAATCAACACCACCGCTCATTGCGGCGACGAGCTTCATGCGCTGACCTTCTTCGACGCCTTGGCGACAACATCCGGCAAGACCGTCATCAAAATATCGATATCGGCTTTGGTATTGATGGTGCCCAGTGAAAAACGAATCGATGCATCTGCATCGGCTTCTGAGCGACCCATCGCCATCAAGACGTGGCTAGGGCGCGGCACGCCAGCGCTACATGCTGATCCGGCAGATGCTGCGATGTCGTGCGAATCCAGGAGCAACAGAACCGCATCGCTTTCGGTGCCAGGAAAAGTGACATTGACGATTCCAGGCAAATGCGCACCGGATGCAGCGTTGATAAGCGCGGCTGGAATCTCACGAGTAATGCGACTGATCAGATATTCACGGAGCTCATTGATAGCCGAGGCGCGCTCATTCAGGTGGCCGATTGAATCTCGGGCTGCAGCGACAAAGGCGATGATGGCAGGTGCGTTAATGGTGCCGCTTCGAATATCTCGCTCCTGTCCCCCACCATGCAGTACCGGGGTTACATCCAAACCGCGTTGCAAAATCAGCGCTGCAACGCCCAACGGTCCACCAATTTTGTGGGCGCTGATAGTGGCTGATGTTAAACCGAGATTCGCAAAATCAAAAGGCACTTTTCCAAAGCTCTGCACCGCATCCGAATGCACCGGAATATCGCCAGCAATCGCGACGACATCGGCGATGGGCTGGATTGTGCCGAGTTCGTTATTGGAATGCATCACCGCAATCAGCGCGATGCGCTCGCGGTTTGCGGCGACGAAGGTTCGGAGAAATTCAATGTCGATAACGCCCGCGTCAGTCACTGGAATCAATACCTGTTCAGCGCCTTCGTGTTCGACCAACCATTCAATCGGATCCAAGACGGCGTGATGTTCAAAAGCAGATGCCACGATGATGGTGCGTTGCGGGTTCTCTGCGCGACGGGTCCAGTAGAAGCCCTTGATTGCCAGGTTGTTTGCTTCAGTTCCTGATCCAGTAAAGATAACTTCGGTCGGGCCGCATCCAACCAAATGCGCTAGCTCTTCTCGCGCATCCTCAACGCCTTTGCGAACCGCTCGGCCAAAGTTGTGCACGCTAGATGCGTTGCCGATTTTGCGCATCGCCGTCGTTAAGGCGTCGGCAGCCACATCAGATAGAGGCACAGTGGCCGCGTTATCCATGTAGATGCTCATGGGCTCAGTCTAAAGGCTGAGCCAGATACTTACTTTTTGGCTTTAATCGCGGCTGTCGCCTGTGGGACGACAGCGAATAAATCGCCCACAACGCCGTAATCGGCCAAATCAAAGATTGGTGCCTCAGCATCTTTGTTGATCGCCACAATCATCTTGCTGGTTTGCATTCCCGCGCGGTGTTGAATCGCGCCCGAGATACCGCAGGCGATATAGAGCGATGGGCTGACGGTTTTACCGGTCTGCCCTACCTGATGAGAATGTGGATACCAGCCAGCATCGGTCGCTGCGCGAGATGCGCCAACTGCGGCGCCCATGGCATCAGCGAGCGCTTCAATCGGCGCAAAGTTTCCATCCGTGCCACGACCACCGGAGACAACAATCTTTGCTTCGGTCAGCTCAGGCCGACCGCCAGATACAGCAGGTTCAATCGAAACGACTTTCGCCTTTGTCGTCGATGCCGATGCAGTGACAGCAAGTGGTGTTGTCGTTGCTGGACCACTGCCCGCAACAATGTCGATCGTGTTGGAACGCAACGTCACAACCGCTGCGCCATGTGTCACGGTTGCATGCACCGTAGTGGATCCGCCAAAGATGGATTGCGTAGTGATGCGGTCAGTATCGATGTCGACAGCGTCGGTGATGAGACCGCACTCGCGACGGACGGCAAGACGCGCTGCAATTTCTTTGCCGCGCACGCCAGAGGCAATCAGAACGACATCCGGCTTTACGGAATCAAAAGCGGCAACGACAGCGTCAACCGCTGCAGCAACTCCGTTGTCGGTAAAGGAAATTCCGCCCGCGATCAATGCGGTATCAATCGAAAGAGTTGAGAGCTGAGCGGTGACATCACTCGGCGCAATGATTACCGCGGTCACCGTGCCGAGTCGCTTGCCATAGGTAGCAAGCTCGCCAGCCGCTTTAGTTACTTTGCTATCGGGTGCATCAATGACAATCAGTACGTTGCTCATATGACCTTCTTCTCTGACAAGTAATCCACGAGCGCGGCTCCGCCATTTCCTTCATCGGAGACTTTTACGCCCGCGCCGCGTGGTGGACGAGGCAGTGCGTCTTTCACAGCAGACCAGGCTGACTTTGCTCCCACGGATTCTGCTGCAATTCCGAGATCAGCGATGCTCTTCACGTCAATCGTCTTTTTCTTCGCGGCCATGATTCCCTTGAACGATGGGTAACGCGGTTCATTAATTTTTTCAGCGACGCTTACAACTACTGGCAGAGCAGCGCTCATCCTTTCTACGCCGATTTCCGAGATGCGTGCGATTTGAATTGCGCCATCGGCAAATTCCAACGTGCTTGCAAAGGTCAGCTGTGGCCATTCCAAACGTTCGGACAACATCGCGGGAATAACACTCATACGGGCATCTGTGGATTCGGTGCCACAAATAACCAAGTCGTATCCACCATCGCTAATGACCTTTGCCAAGACCAATGAGGTTGCAATTGCATCGGACCCTGCGAGCGCCGGATCGCAGATATGAATCGCATCATCCGCACCCATCGATAGCGCTTTACGAATCGCATCCACGGCTGACTCGGGTCCCATGGAAATAACAGTGATGGTGTGACCACTACCCTCGCCCGCTTCGTTGGTGGGCGAATTTTTCTCGACTAATTGCAACGCTGCTTCGACCGCGTACTCGTCCAAATCATTGAGCACCGCATCAACGCTGGCGCGATCTAATACCCCGCCATTCAATTTCTTTTCGGCCCATGAATCCGGAACCTGCTTGACGCACACTGCAATCTTCATATCCGAAGGATAGCTACTGACGGGTAATATAGAAAACATCTGCTCAGATAGTTCACCAGAGATTCCCCGACACGTAACCTCAACCATGACTTGAGGCTTCCTCTCCACTCGACCCTACGGGTATGAGAATCGGAATCGTCACCGAGTCGTTCCTGCCACAGGTCAATGGCGTGACGAATTCTGTACTCCGCGTCCTGGAATTCTTGGCTAAAGAAGGCCACCAAGCCTTGGTGATCGCGCCGGAAAGCGACGGCACCCCTAAGGAATACGCCGGCCATCGCGTCAAGACCGTGCCCGCGCTGCCCTTTGATTCGTTACTGCCGATTGGCCTGCCCGTCGGCGTTCCGTCTCGCCGGCTAGAACACATTCTTGATGGCTTCAATCCGGACGTACTTCATCTCGCCTCGCCCTTTGCGTTAGGCGCATATGGCGCACGGGTGGCAAAGCGATTGGGCATCCCTACCTTGTCGGTCTATCAAACAGATGTCGCGGGTTTTGCTCGTCATTACGGCTTGAGCGTTGCGCATTCATCACTGCGAAAAATCGTCGGCAAGATTCATAGCAACACCAATCGCACCTTGGCGCCTTCTGGCCCTGCTTGTAACGAGCTGCGCGAGCAAGGCGTGCCCAATGTCTATCTGTGGCGGCGCGGTGTTAACTCTGAGCTCTTTCATCCCGCAAAGCGTGACGAGCAACTTCGGGCCGAATGGTCAGATCACGGCGAACGGATGATTATCGGCTTCGTCGGTCGCTTGGCAAACGAAAAACGCATCACGGATTTGCGCTACCTGGATCGAGATCCCCGCATTCAATTGGTGATCGTCGGCGATGGTCCCGCCCGTTCCAACCTCGAAAAAGAACTGCCCAACGCGCTCTTTCTTGGCTTCAAGAGCGGCGAGGATTTAGCAGCCGCCTACGCCAGCTTTGATTTGTTTATTCATCCTGGCCCCAACGAGACCTTCTGCCAAGCAGTGCAAGAGGCGCTCTCATCCGGCACGCCCTGCATCGTGCCCACCACGGGCGGTCCTGCCGATTTAGTTACCCATGGCCCGACCGGATACATCATCAACACCCACCGTCCAGATGAGCTTGAAGCCGCCGTCATGCACTTTATGTTGCGTAACGACCGGGCTGCGATGCGCGCGATGGCGCGCGATTCGGTCGTCGAGCGCACCTGGACTCGAATCAATCAACAACTTTTACGCCATTACACCCAGCTCACCACCGCAAAGGAATCCGCTGCATGAAAATCGTTCATATCGCCAACTTCTATGGACCAAATTCGGGTGGAATCAAAACCACGCTGCACCAGTTAGGTCGCGGATATCTGCGTTTGGGTCATGACTTTACCTACATCGTTCCTGGTTCACATTTCTTTACAGAGAAGACGATGTATGGCACCAAGATAACCTTGCCTGGTCTCTTGTTGCCAGGCAGCGGTGGATATCGAATTATTAAGTCGAACAAGCAGGTGCGAGACGTGTTGGAATCCATCGCGCCCGATCGGTTGGAGATATCGGATCGCTTCACCTTGATGTCGCTCGGCGCATGGGCTCGTAAGCGTTCGATTCCGACCGTTGTTTTTAGCCACGAGACGCTATCGGGCCTAGCCAAGCGCTTCTTGCCGCTACCTGCCAGCATCCGCAACACCATTGTGGATTGGCACAACCGCAAGCTCTCGGCTGCTTTTGATTACGTCGTGACCACGACCGATTTTGCAGCCCGCGAATTTCATCAGATCGAGGCCACCAACCTGGTCAAGATTCCGCTGGGCGTGGATCTGCATGCCTTTCATCCCCGCTTTCGCGACGAATCACTACGTCAAGAGCTGCTGAAGGGCTCGTCACTCTTGTTGGTTCATTGTGGTCGATTTTCGCCCGAGAAGGAACCGCAACGCAGTATCGAAACCCTGATCGAGTTGCGCCGTCGCGGCGTGGATGCTCGGCTCGTGATGATTGGTGCTGGCCCAATGTGGAAGAAGCTACGAGCACTAGCCGCGGGCCACCCGGTCGATATTTTGGGTTACGTTGCTGATCGACAAAGAGTGGCGGCGATATTGGCGGCATCTGATGTCTCATTAGCGCCTGGTCCACTGGAAACTTTCTGCTTGGCAGCGCTTGAATCGCTCGCTAGCGGAACACCAGTTGTTGCATCTGAAAGCAGCGCGGTCGGCGAGTTCTTACACGTGAACGAGAAGAATCCAGCCGGCGCGGTTGCGCGCGATGATGCCCATTCCTTTGCTTACGCCGTTCAATATGTTGTGGATTCAAAGCTGAAGCGTTCAGCGGCTCGCAAGGCCGCAGAGGAATTGCCGTGGGATGACTCGATTAACTTGATGCGCAATTTGCACGGCTTGAACTCATTGGGCGAGAACGCTCCCCACGCTGTCGTCAAGCGAAAGTTGAGCGCGGCATGAGTATTCGAATTAACTTTGCAGTCGTCGGAGATAGCGCCGCATACGGCACCGGTGATTTTGATGAAGCGGGCGCGCCTCGTGGTTGGGGCTGGCATCTCGCTCGTGCCTTTAGAGATGAGTGCAACTACGCAAATTTCTCTCGTCCCGGTGCGCAAAGCACCGAAGTTCTCGACGTGCAATTGCCGAAGGCGCTAGCCGAGGACCCAGATATTTGCGCGGTTATAGTCGGCGGCAACGATATGTTGCGGAATGGCTTTGACCCAGATGCACTGCTGAACAATTTGCGAACCACGGTTTCGCAGCTCTTGGCGCGGGGTTCTGAAGTTCTGATGATTGAGCTGCATGACCCTAATCAATTGTTGCGACTCCCCCGATTGCTCAAGCGAGTTCTGCGCCGTCGCGTCGATGCCGTCAACGCGTGTTATCGCAAGATCGCATCAGAGTTCGATGTCGTTCTGATTCGCACACGCGACTTGCCCGACGTGCACGCGATTCATAACTGGCATATCGATCGAATGCATCCTGGTCCTAATGGTCACCAATTGCTGGCTCGCGAAATGGCCGAACAGCTACGTCGTCGTGGTTGGGCGATATCGCTACCGGTCTACACGCCTTACGTGCGCGAGAAGAGTGCGGCTCAAATTAAATGGCTGATCGTGAAAGGCGCGCCGTGGTTTCTCAAGCGCAGCGTTGATTTGCTCCCCGCCGCGCTGATTTTGATGGCGATTGAGCTGGTCCGGGTCTGCGTGGAGAAGGTCTCAGAAGCGCTATCCCCAGCGGGAGTCACAGCCGAATAGGGCGCGAATACTCGGCGGTAACCGCTACCGAGACTTAAACTTTCGAAATGCTCGCAGTCCTCGCACCCGGACAGGGATCCCAGACACCTGGCTTCTTGGCACCGTGGTTGGAATCCGACTTTGCCCGCGACCTTGTCACCAAGTGGTCTGCCGCGATCGATCTAGACCTGGTCCGTTTAGGTACGACCGCAGATGCCGATGAAATCCGCGATACCGCTAATGCTCAGCCGTTGCTCGTGGCTGGTGGATTAATTGGGGCAGCTACCCTCTTTGCGGGAAACGATTCGGCTATCTCGTATGTGGCTGGCCATTCGGTCGGCGAAATCACCGCTGCTGCGTTGGCACAGATTATTGATGGCGATACCGCACTCTCGTTGGTTCGCACGCGTGGACTAGAGATGGCGAAGTCTGCTCTTAACACCAACACCGGCATGTCCGCGGTCTTAGGTGGCGAGCGCGACGTTGTTGTCGCTGCCTTGCATGAACTTGGCTTAACTCCTGCGAACGAAAATGGCGCGGGTCAGATTGTTGCCGCGGGATCGTTGGATGCGTTGGCCAAGCTGGCCGATAATCCACCTGCGGGCGCTCGCGTTCGTGCGTTGGCTGTTTCCGGCGCCTTCCACACATCTACGATGCAACCAGCAGTAGCTGCACTTGCCGCAAAGGTCGCATCAGCAACAATTGCCGAACCAAAGCTTTCTATTCTTTCCAATAAAGATGGTGCAGTTGTCGCCAGCGGCGAAGAGATGATGTCTCGCATCGTCGGCCAGGTTGCTGGTCCAGTCCGTTGGGATTTATGCATGGAGACCTTGGCAAAGCTGGGCGTCACTGGTGTTATTGAAGTTCCGCCAGCCGGCACGCTGGTTGGTTTGGTTAAGCGCGCTGCGCCCGATATCGAAACCTTTGCTTTGAAGTCACCCGAAGACCTAGTAGCGGCGAAAGAGTTTGTTGCCAAGCACGGGGGCAACTCATGACCTTACAAACTACCGCGCCGCGTAACGCACGGATTCTTTCGGTTGGCGGTTATCGCCCACCGCGCGTGGTTCCTAACTCTGAAATCGTCGATCGGATTGATTCCACCGATGAGTGGATTCAACAGCGCACCGGCATTATGACCCGTCACATCGCATCGGCCGATGAATCGCTGGTGGATATGGCAGAGAAGGCAGCACGGCTTGCGATTTCTCGTGCGGGGCTGACTCCTGAAGATATCGACACCGTTATTTTTGCAACGATTACCTATCCCTACCAAGCACCGTCGGCTGCGACTGAAGTGTTAACGCGCTTGGGTAACACGCACGCCGCCGCCTTCGATTTATCTGCTGCATGCGCCGGCTTTTGTTATGGCGTTGCGTTGGCAAATGATTTAGTCCGCAACCGCACCGCAAATAACGTTTTGGTAATCGGCGGCGAGAAGTTATCTGACTTCACCGATCCCGATGACCGCGCAACCGCGTTCATCTTTGCCGATGGCGCTGGCGCTGTGGTGATCGGTGCATCCGAGACTGTCGGAATTGCTCCAACCGTGTGGGGCGCAAATGCCGAGACGCGCGATGCCATCACGATGCAACCATCATGGATTGATTACAAGCAGGATCCCTCAGCCGACATCAAGTGGCCTGACATTTCACAACAAGGTCAGACGGTCTTTCGCTGGGCGGTCTACGAGATGGCGCCGGTTGGGTTGAAGGCGCTGGAAGCCGCAGGAATTACCCCGGATCAACTCGACGCTTTTATTCCGCATCAAGCCAATGAGCGAATCATCGATTCGTTAGCAAAATCCATGAAGTTGCCGGAATCAGTCGCGATTGCTCGCGATATCCGCACGACCGGCAATACATCAGCCGCCTCAATCCCATTAGCGATGGATGCCCTGCTGGCCGAACACCCAGAATTGCACGGCAAGACCGCACTGCTCATAGGATTTGGAGCAGGCTTAGTCTTTGCTGGGCAAGTAGTTGAATTACCGCCCGTCCCCAAGAAGTAATACGCAATAACCAATAGAACCAATAGAAAAGGAAATACTCAGATGGCACTAACACAAGACGCAGTACTCGCAGGCATCAAGGAGATTGTTGTTGAAGTTGCAGGTATCGATGCCGGCATTATCGCGATGGACAAGAAGTTCAGTGATGATCTAGATGTTGATTCACTCAGCATGGTCGAAGTTGTCGTAGCAGCTGAAGAGAAGTTCGGCGTCAAGATTCCAGACGAAGAAGTCACCAAGATGGCTACCGTCGGCGACGCTGTTAACTACATCGTAGCTAACGCCTAATTTAAGAAATATCTAGAACGATGAGCAAGCGTCGCGTTGTTGTAACAGGTCTCGGAGCCACTACCCCGCTGGGCGGTGATGTCCCATCCACATGGGACGCACTTCTGGCAGGTAAGAGTGGTGTTCGTGCGCTCACTGAAGAGTGGGCCGCAGAGATGACCGTGCAATTTGCCGCGCGCGTTGCCGTCGAACCATCTGAAGTCATGGAACGCGTTGAGATGCGACGCTTGGATAGATCCGAGCAGTTCGCTCTCATCGCCGCCCGTGAGGCCTGGAAGGACGCAGGCGCGCCAGATGTCGATAAGTATCGACTCGGTGTTGTCGTCGCTTCCGGCATCGGTGGCGTTATTACCTTGCTCGATCAATACGACGTCTTGAAGACCAAAGGCGCACGTTCGGTCAGCCCCCACACTGTTCCGATGTTGATGCCGAACGGCCCATCGGCCAACGTGGGATTGGAATTGCAAGCAAAGGCGGGCGTTCATACCCCGGTCAGCGCATGTGCATCTGGTGCAGAAGCGGTTGGCTACGCGCTCGAAATGATTCGCAATAACCGCGCCGAC
>Ga0214171_1000617_pt1 | contig 11880 bp, 12 predicted proteins | sample TroBogEpilimnion_40_FD_153009 | JGI IMG/M metagenome (GOLD analysis project Ga0214171, IMG submission 153009) | Freshwater microbial communities from Trout Bog Lake, WI - 02JUL2007 epilimnion | ecosystem: Environmental > Aquatic > Freshwater > Lake > Epilimnion/Euphotic zone | place: Trout Bog... | reverse complement strand
CTACGGGGGTGTCTCCAGCAGCTCGCATTCTCGATAGCGCGGACGTCGACGCCTCAGCAACCATCGGCGACGGCTCCTCTGTCTGGCACCTTGCCCAAGTCCGCAACGAGGCCAAGATCGGTCAGAACTGCATCATCGGCCGCGGTGCATACATTGGTTCCGGCGTTGTCATGGGCAACAACTGCAAAGTTCAGAATTACGCGCTTGTATATGAGCCAGCTGTTATCGGAGATGGTGTCTTCATTGGCCCAGCCGCCGTTCTCACTAACGACGAGTTCCCGCGCGCGGTAACCCCCACTGGCGAATTAAAGTCCGGCTCGGACTGGCACGCTGTTGGAGTGACTATTAACGAAGGTGCCAGCATCGGTGCCCGCGCAGTCTGTATCGCACCGGTAACCATTGGCGCCTGGGCGCTCGTAGCCGCTGGCGCAGTAGTGACCAAGGACGTTCCTAACTTTGCATTAGTCGCAGGCGTTCCTGCCAAGCGCATTCGTTGGGTGGGTCGAGCCGGACATCCGCTCAATCCAGTCGCCGGACGCGCCGATACTTTTTCTTGCCCTGTAACAGGTGCTACATACATTGAACGCGATGGCCAATTAACCGAAGCATGAACCGACCCGAAATGAGAGCTGAATGATTCCAGCAGCAAAGCCCATCATTGGTGATGACGAGCGCGAGGCAGTCGACCGCGTCTTGCGATCTGGCATGTTGGCACAAGGCCCGGAGGTTGCGGCATTCGAAGAAGAGTTCTCGCGCTTCGTTGGCGGTCGCCACTGCGTTGCCATGAACTCGGGCACATCAGCACTCCATCTTGGATTTATCGCCGCCGGGATCAAAGCGGGCGATGAAGTTATCGTTCCGTCATTCTCATTTGCCGCAACCGCGAACTCAGTCGTACTCGCAGGTGGCACACCAGTCTTTGGCGATATTGACCCAAAGACCTTTAACCTTGATCCGGCTTATGCTGAATCGTTGATTACCAGCCGCACCAAGGCAATCATGCCGGTGCACTTGTATGGCCACATCGCCGATATGGAGAAGTTTGAGGCGATTGGCAAGAAGCATGGCGTTCAGATTATTGAAGATGCAGCCCAAGGTCACCTGGCTTCGATGAACGGCCGCAACTCCGGTGAATTCGGCACCGTTGCATCATTCTCGTTCTACCCCACCAAGAACATGACCGCAGGCGAAGGTGGCATGGTTGTCACCGCCGATGCCGAGATCGCGCGCATGTTGCGCCTCTTGCGCAACCAAGGTCAAGAGATTCGCTACAAGAACGAGGTCGTTGGATTCAACACTCGTATGACAGATATTCACGCCGCCATTGGTCGAGTTCAGCTCAAGAAGCTCGAAGGCTGGACCAAGCAGCGTCAAGATAACGCGGCTTATCTCAACGCGCATATCAAGGGCGTGGAAACTCCTTACCTTCAACCTGGTACCACTCACTCGTATCACCAATACACAGTGCGGGTTCCGGGCAACGATGCAGCTCGTCGTGATGCCTTCATGGCCAAGCTTGCTGATCTTGGTGTTGGCTCTGGCGTTTACTACCCAACGCCTATTCATCGTCTGCCATCTTTCGGCCTTACCCTTGATCTACCAGAGACCGAAAAGATGATTAACGAATGCGTATCGCTACCTGTTCATCCATCACTGACCCAAGCAGAGCTTGAAACAATTGTTAGTGCGGTCAATCAAGCGGCGGCTTCGCTCTAATGTCGAACTTACGCGCTGGTCTTGTTGGGCTAGGAATGATGGGGCGTCACCACGCCCGCATCTTGAGCTCGCTCGACGGTGTTGATTTAGTCGCTGTTTCCGATCCCATGGGCGATCCGCACGGCGTTGCCGGTGGTCGTGACGTGCTGAAGTCGGTTGATGATTTGATTAAGACCGGTGTCGATTATGCAATGGTGGCTGCGCCCACCGCGTATCACGAAGAACTCGCGCTCAAGCTGGCCGACGCTGGCGTGCATGCGTTGATCGAAAAGCCATTGGCAGTTGATACACCAGCTGCGCAACGCATTACCGATGCATTCGCGAAGGCTGGGCTCGTTGGCGCAGTAGGGCACATCGAGCGTTACAACCCTGCTCTACAACAACTCCGTGCACGACTCGATAACGGCGATCTCGGTGATGTTTATCAAATCACGACTCGTCGCCAGGGCCCATTCCCTGCTCGCATCGCCGATGTCGGCGTCATCAAGGACCTAGCAACACACGATATTGACTCAACAGCTTGGGTCTCTCGCTCTGCATACGTCTCCGTCTCTGCTCGAACCGCTCACAAATCTGGTCGACCTCACGAAGATATGGTGGCTGCGGTCTGCGATTTGGCTAACGGAATCATCACGAACCACCTCGTGAATTGGTTAACCCCATTTAAAGAACGACTCACGATTGTCACCGGCGAACGTGGCGCGTTAGTCGCAGATACATTGACCGCGGACCTTACTTTCTATGCCAACGCATCCGTCGCCACTGAATGGGATTCGGTTGCAGCATTCCGCGGCGTCAGCGAAGGTGATGTGATTCGTTATGCCTTTGCAAAGCCAGAGCCGCTCCGGGTTGAACATGAATCATTCCGCGATGCAGTTCTGGGCAAGCCGGGCGCAACCGATCGAATTGTGACCATGGAACAAGGTCTCGCAACCGTCGCTGTCGCAAGCGCCATGTTGGAGAGCGCACAACGTAAGGAAACCATCAAGCTATGAAGATTGCCGTCGTTGCTCTAGGAAAAATTGGCTTACCGCTCGCGGTTCAATTTGCGAAGAAGGGTCACCACGTCATTGGTTGCGACGTTAACCAAGCTGCGGTTGATCTGATCAACGCTGGAACCGAACCATTTCCTGGTGAGGCCCATCTGGCTGAATACCTGAAGGAAGTCACAACATCCGGACTGCTTCGCGCCACGACCGATACCACCTCTGCTGTCGCTGAATCTGATGCGGTTGTCGTCGTCGTTCCGCTCTTTGTTGATAACGATGGCGTACCAGATTTTGGGTGGATGGATGCTGCAACCGAGAAAATTGCTGCTGGGCTAAAGCCCGGAACTCTTGTCTCGTACGAGACCACATTGCCAGTGGGCACCACACGTAATCGCTTTGCCCCTGCACTCGAAAAGATTTCTGGCCTCGTCGCTGGCACTGACTTTCATTTGGTCTTCTCCCCTGAGCGCGTACTAACTGGTCGAGTCTTTGCCGACCTTCGCAAATATCCCAAGCTGGTGGGTGGCATCAATGACTCCTCTACTAAGGCCGGCGTTGATTTCTATCAGCAAGTTTTGGATTTCGATGATCGCCCCGATCTCACCGAAAAGAATGGCGTGTGGGATTTAGGAACCAGCGAAGCGAGCGAGATGGCAAAGCTGGCCGAAACAACGTATCGCGATGTGAACATTGCGCTGGCTAATCAGTTCGCAATTTTTGCCGAAGGCGCCAATATCGATATCGCCAAGGTTATTGCTGCTTCGAATTCGCAGCCCTTTAGCCATATTCACCAACCAGGCATCGCGGTTGGCGGTCACTGTATTCCTATCTATCCGCGCTTCTATCTGTGGAACGATCCCCAGGCTACGGTTGTTCGCGCTGCACGTGAAGCCAATGCTGGCATGCCCGCTCATGCGGTCTCGCTGCTGTCCGAAGAACTTGGCTCGCTGAGCGGCAAAAAGGTTGCTGTTCTTGGAATTTCTTATCGCGGTGGCGTGAAGGAGTCGGCATTCTCTGGCGTCTTCCCGACTGTCACATCACTCAAGGCAGCTGGCGCCGATGTAGTCGTGCACGATCCGATGTATACCGACGAAGAAATTACTCGGCTAGGTTTCATGCCTTACGCGCTGGGTGGCGCGGTCGATGGTCTGATCATTCAAGCCGATCACAAAGAATATAAGGCGTTGACTTCAGAGAATTTCCCTGGCGTGAAGGCGGTTGTTGATGGTCGTCGCTCGCTCAATCGTGCGAATTTTGCGGGTATTGCCTTCCGAGTTATTGGCGCCCCGGCTGCGGAGTAGACAGCACAAACGGTTTTGGTTCGCGCGCCGTCGGCGTAGCAGAGCTAATGCGATTGTAAATAGCTAGTAATCCTTCGGCTTGGCGCTCCCAGCTGCGTTCGTTGAGCATCGCCGATGTGTACACGCTCGCGTATTTTGCTGGGTTATCCAGGATCTTTCGAGCAGCAACCACAAAATCTTCGACATCTTCAGCAACAAAGACTTCACCGTTGCCTAATTTACGTACTTCGGCCGCCATGGTCTTTACATCACTGACCAGAATCGGAAGCCGAGCCTGCATATATTCGCCGAACTTAGTGATAAGCGAGATTTCATGGTTCAGGCGATGAATAATCGGGATCAAACCAACGGTAGCGCCCGACAAATATGAGACGAGCTCTGAATTAGGAACGTACGGCTGGACGTGAAAACGATCAGCAACATCGGCATAGGTTTCACGCAGTTTGACGACCGTAGCGTTCGCTGGGTTAGCGATGACGACCAGATGTACTCCTGGCAATTGGCGAAGCGCTTCGGCCGCGGTCTGCACACCACGTTGTGGTGCAACCGCGCCGGAATACACCATCAACGGCACATCGGGTCCAATTCCGCAGTCTTGGCGAAGATTGCGCGAAGCTGTCATCGCACCAGCGACCAACGGATCATTGGCAACAATTTCTGGGCGTACCGAAAGGTTCAAATGCGGAATCAACAGATCGGACATGCCTTCGCTTACCGAAAGCACTGATGCAGAAATGGCAGAGAACTTTCGCTCCTCGGTCGAATACATCTTGACCATTGGTTCGGTCAGGTGCGGCACGCCTGGCACATATTCGTGCGCGTCATATACCAGCTCTACTTTTTTGCCCTCGGCGCGCAACGCTTCGACAATCGCACCAGCAACAGGCAGAGCGGTGTAGTCGTGCGCATGCACCACATCGGGTGCAAATTCCTGAGCGACCGGGAGCAGCGCCTTCAGCGCCATTCGATAATTGGGAATCATCGGCTCTTTTGCCTTCAAATATTTCGCTTCGAATCGTCGCTTGTAATATCTCAACTTCCGCAGCACGCGCGCGGTCTGTGCTTGATTGACGACCGGCTTCAATTTCAATCGCCAGATCCGTGCATATCCAATGCCGAGTGAATCAACATCACCGCTCGCGCTAGCGCCGCAGACCAAGACATCCCAGCCAGCGTTAGCTAGCGACCATGCGCATTTCAGGACGCGCGAATCTTCGGTCACGCTATTGAGGACGATGTGCATCGTCTTGGGATTGGTCAGTGCCATCTATTTTCGCTTCGACTAAAGCGGTAGAAGAACTATCAGACCGGTAATAGCAAAGGCCAAGATAAATGCTTGACGCAGAATACTGAGTGCGGTCGCACGGTCTGCTGCCAAATCTTCCGGTGACTGGACTTTGGACAACTGGCCAGCTTTTCCAAAATTAAATGTGCCCATTAAACCGAAGGCTAAGCAGAATTTGCGACGAGATTGAACCCAACCAACAGCGAAAACCATCGCCGGAATAAATGCACTGAGCCGAGTCGTGCGAGTTGCGTGGCCATGCACAAGCAATACAGCGCTAAGAATTGTAAGCACGAATCCGAGTGCAGCTACAGTTTGTCGGCGCTTGATTTCACTAGGGCCGATATTGCATGTCCCTGCGATGTAAGAAGAATCGGAAGAGTTATTTGACATCTTCGTGTTCGTCATCAAAGACTTCGTGATTGTCATCTTCGCTCTGCGCAATCCAATCGAAGAATTGCTTCATGAGCCCAAGGACGACTGCAACAAAGGCGAAGACTGCCAATATCCGTCGAAGCGCTTTGAACATGGTCCTAATCTACCCCGACCAGCTGGGATTAGCCCTGACTTTTCTTTAAAGCTTGCTCGATGTCGGCCCAGAGATCATCGACATTCTCAATGCCGACCGAGAGGCGAATTAGATTTGTAGGGATTATTGGGCTTTCCGCGCTCCAGCGATGGCGGCGTTCCCACAAGGATTCGACTCCGCCCAGCGAAGTCGCGTAAGTAATCAGTCTGGATGATTCACATGCCTTATCCGCTGCTGCTGCACCACCTGTGACCTCGAACGAGACAACCGCGCCAAAGCCCTTCATGAAGCTCTTGGCTCGCTGATGATGTGGATCGGTTGGCAAGCCTGGGTAACGAACACGTTCGATCGCTGGGTGGTTCGAGAGTCGGGTCGCGAGTTCGAGCGCATTTGATTGGGCTCGTTCCATTCGGACCGACAAAGTGCGCAGGCCACGCAGCGCTAACCACGCTTCGAACGGTCCAGGGACGGAACCTGCCAACTTACGGGCGTCATTCAATCGGTTGTAGAGCGCTGAATCGTTTGTACTAATTGACCCCATCACCAGATCGCTATGGCCTGCGATGTATTTGGTCACCGAATGCATGACCATATCCGCGCCCATCGACAGCGGCTGCTGCAACAACGGGGTAGCAAAAGTATTGTCGACCCCAACACCAGCGCCAGCAGTTTTTCCAGCTTTAATAATCGTCGGCAAATCCGCGACTTCCAGCGCTGGATTTGTTGGCGATTCAATCCACAAGAGCGCAGTTCCCGGAAGCGCGGCTAACACTTCGTCGGTATTGGAGATATCGACCAATCGAACTTCGATTTTGTCTTGCTCCTCCAGTTGAGCCAACAACAACATGGTGCCGGTGTAACCGTTCTTCGATGCTGTTATGACCGCGCCTTTAGGCAAGAGATTGAAAACGGCGCTGATAGCTGCCATGCCGGATGAATAGAGAAGGGTCTGACCACCTTCGAGCGCACTGATGCCGCTCTCTAATGCGCTCCATGATTCGTTGCCGTACCGACCGTATCCGATTGGACCGCCGGCATGAAAAGTTGAATTCAACGAGATAGCAGGATTGATATTTCCATCGGCTGTCACAGCCGGCCGACCAGCGGATACAACCGCGGTCTCAGGGCTTAACTCTCGCTCGCTACTCACACTGTTAAGTGTAGTTGCTCCAGCACCGCGGCCGCCGCGTTATGTCCCGGAATACCGCTGACTCCCCCGCCTCGAATTGCGCCTGCGCCGCAGATGAAGAGATTGGGGTGCTCGGTCTCAACGCCCCACGACGGCGCGGTTCCATCCTCCCGGAACGGCATGGACAAATCTTTATGAAAGATATTTCCGCGTGGCAATGAGACATCTTTCTCGAGCTCGTGCGGACTCTTGATTTCAATACAGAGCGAACCATCGGCGGCTCGCGCTAAACAATCTTCAATCGGATCCAAAAGATACTCGTTGAGTTGATTGAGCAGTCGACGGAGTATCTCTGCCTTTACCTCGTCATGATTCTGGTCGAAGAGCGAGGACGGCGTATGGATACCAAAGAGCGTCAGCGTCTGGAATCCAGCAGCTACCAGATCTGGCGCCAAGATTGAGGTATCGGTCAATGTGTGGCAATACATCTCAGCCGGAATCCGATCGGGAATGACACCAGCTGCCGATTGCGCATATGCCTTTTGCAAATCTGAATATTTTTCGTCAAAGTGAAAGGTGCCGGCAAAGGCGATTCGTGGATCGGCTCCGCTTTTTAACCGCGGCAGTTTCGTCAACAACATATTTACCTTAACTTGGCTACCGTCAAGACTAGCTGGCGGCTCATCGCCCAAAGCCTTCGCAAGATGTTGCGGCGCGAAATTTGCCAAGACAAATTCTGACTCATAGCTAGCTCCGGTCACGGTTTTGATCTGCCATTCACCGCTATGGCGAAGTGCGGTTACCTCTGCGTCAGTAACAATCCGAACTCCGTTGGTTGTGCAGATGCCAACAAGTTCAGCAACCAAACCACCCATGCCTCCGCGCGGCACTCGCCACTCACCCGTGCCGTTTCCAATCAAGTGATAAATAAAACAGCGATTGGTAGCAATCTCGTGCGCATCGGCAAAGGTGCCGATCAAGCCATCGGTGAATACGACTCCACGAACAAGATCATTGGAGAAGCGGTGCTCCAAGCTCTCTCCTAGCGGTCGTTCAATGATCTCATCCCAGATCGGATGGTTTATGCGATTCTTGAGTTCGGAGCGAGTCGGCAATTTCTGCAACATGGTCGGCGCAATGACATCGGCAATTCGCTGCACGTCGGCGTAAAAGGATTGCCAGGATTCGTATTCGTCAGTGGAACCGGTCAGCGCTTTAAAGCTTTCATGATTGAGCGTTTCATCTTCGCGCGAAACGGTCAGGTCGCCGCTGGCGTCGGCGGTATACGACGAGATAGCGCGACCCAGGGTTGTGAACGAAAGACCTAATTCTTCGACAATTTGAGTTGGCAAGAGCGAGACGAGATAGGAGTATCTAGAGAGCCGTGCCTCATAATCCGGAAAGACTTTTTGGCTGACGGTTGCGCCGCCAACTTCCGAATTCTTTTCGAGGATTGTTACTTTCAGACCAGCCCGCGATAAGTAAGCGGCGGCGATGAGTCCGTTATGGCCGCCGCCAATGATGGTGACATCAGAGCGTTCGGTCACCGTGTGGCCGCGACCATGCGCTGGACGGCTTCTTCGAGGATTGCAGTGCTGGTCCCGAAATTTAACCGGACAAATTGATTATGTGACGTATTAGCCGGGCTGAAAGTTGCACCCGCGTTAAAAGCTACTCGACCTTTATCCACAAATACTTGCTGCGGATTCTCGCCCAAGTCGAGTGCTGATACATCCAGCCAGGCCAGATAACTGCAATCGGGGATTCGATAACCCACTGTTGGCAAATGACTGGTGAGTAAATCTTTCACATATTTTCGATTGTGATCCAACGTGACCATTGCTGCATCGAGCCAATCGCTGCATTCAAAGGCCTTCGCCGCAGCAAAGGCACCGAAGAGCGAGGCGCGGTAGTGAACAGCCTGCGGCATATTTGTCGCCCGTGCCTTCTCTTTCTCAGATGCGGTGACGATGATCGCGCACTTGAGACCCGCAATATTCCAGGACTTGCTGGCCGCGGTCACGCAGATTCCGACTTCGCGCGCGGTCTCGCTCACGTCCAGGAATGGGACAAAGGTGTGATCGCTGTATGTGAGCGGAGCATGAATCTCGTCAGAGAAAATTGCGACACCGTACTTCTTCGCTAAATCAGCGAGTTGGGATAGCTCGTCACGCGTAAAGACAGTTCCTGCGGGATTATGTGGATTGCACAAGAAGTGAATTTTCACGCCGGATTTGTATCCAGCCTCAATCGCGTCAAAATCTAATGTGTAGTGCAGGTTGTCGCCGCCGCCGCGTTTCAATGGTGCATCGTGCAAGGTGCATTTGAGTTCATTAATCCAGTTGTAGAAGTTGTGATAAACCGGCGAGTTCACCATGATTGAGTCGCCTGGCTGAACGATGGTACGAGCCATCTCGACCATGCCAACGCCAACATCTGTGCAAGTAAAGATCTGTTCTGGATCTACTGTCCAATTCCAGCGGTTCTTGGCGAATGCGACGAACGAAGCGTTGAGTTCAGGAACAGCACCCAAATATCCGGTATCTGATTTTTCTAACATCCCGATCAGCAAATCACGAATCGGCCGTGCTACCTCGAAGTCCATTTCAGCAACTGGCAGTGGTAACACATCGGCCGGGAAGTCACGCCACTTGGTACTGGTGCGCTTACGCAATTCAGCTAGTGGTAAACCTTCAACAGCGAAGTGGCTCGACATAAGGCGATTATGTCACCGCCAGATATCTTTTTCACCTACCCGATTGCGCGGGATGACTCTCTTTAGGCGCCTTCACAAGGCTGATAGTCGCAGTACCAGCAAGCACAACAACGATAAATATCAGGCTGGCGGTAAGCGATATCTGCGGCACCTTCCACCCTTGGGAGTGTGATGCTTCAAGGATTAATTTGACTCCGATAAAGGCAAGAATTAACGAAAGCCCTTCGGTCAGATAGATCAGCTTCTGCATCAATCCACCGATCAGGAAATAGAGCTGGCGCAGACCCATCAGCGCAAAAACATTAGCGGTCACAATCACATATGGGCTCTTCGTTAGACCAAAAATTGCCGGAATCGAATCAAAGGCGAAGAGCACGTTAGTGGTGGCGATAGCGACAAGTGCAACAACGAAAGTTGAAGCGCCCTTGGCGCGGATAAAACGAAGCAGCCGGCCTTCCTGCCATTCTTCGTGCTCGCTTTCACGGAAGAGCTGCACCGCGGTGTACATCAAGAAACCACCGAAGAAAAAGAAGATCCATGACCAGCGGTTGACGATCGCAGATCCGCCCGCGATAAAGATTCCGCGCAGCAGAAGCGACGAGACGATTCCAATAAGAAGCACGAGCTCTTCTCGCTCTTTGGCGACCTTGAGTCGAGCGAGTATCAAAATAAATACAAAGAGATTATCGAAGGAGAGCGAGTACTCGGTCATCCAACCGGCGAAGAATTCACTCCGGCGTTGACCGATTGACCACTCTCCTAAAGCCCAGCCGAACAGGATTGCTGCCCCGACATACACGAGAGTCCATGTGGTCGCCGCCTTCATCGAGGTTGGCTTGTTGCGGTTCTTTAGGGCCAGCAAGAAATCAAATCCCAACACAAGTACCAAGCCAAGAATCGTCCAGATCCAGGCGCTGGTCGAGATGTGGTCCATGGCGTTACAGTACCGTTCTATGGCGCTGACAACTGAAAGTGAAATGAAGAAAATTGTCCGTCAGTTGGCGAAGGACGATAAAAAATTTATTCCCATTATCGACGCTTCTCCCTTGTGCACGGTTGGCCGCAAACGGACTACAAGGAGTCATTACGAGGTTCTCGTCACTTCAATTATTTCGCAGCAATTAGCGGTCAAAGCCGCGGACACTATTCGTGCCCGGCTCATTGATTTGGCCGGTGGAAAATTAGCGCCAGAATCGATCGTCCAATTGTCAGCAGCCCAGCTGCGAGAGGTTGGAGTATCCGGCGCGAAGGCTCGTGCCATTGCAGAGCTAACAGATGCAACTCTGGCGGAGCGGATTCGTTTCCATAAATTTGCTCGAATGCATAATCACGATATCGCCAGCGAGCTCACCCAGCTTTGGGGTATTGGTCGCTGGACGGTAGAAATGTTTTTGATGTTCCATCTGGGTCGATTAGATGTCTGGCCAGTCGGCGATTTAGCAATGCGCCGCGGTTGGGAGAAAATCCACAAGCTCAAAGAAGAGATTGAACCGAAGAAACTAGATGTGATCGGCAAGAAATTTGATGGCTTTCAAAGCGTGGTGGCTTGGTACTGCTGGCGTGCCACCGAGGGCGATTCCTCCAGCTGGTAATTTAAGCTAACTGGCTATTCGGGTATGCCACACCAGTACTGGAATGGCAGTCATAACCATTCGGATTCTTAGCCAAATATTTCTGGTGATACTCCTCGGCCAACCAATAGGTGACGCCGTCAGCAGGCAGAATCTCCGAAACAATTTCGCCAATGCCTTCTGCGGTCAGCGCGCGTTGATAAGCGGCTTTTGAAGCGAGCGCCGTTTCCATCTGCGCATCTGTTGTCGTATATATGGCACTTCGATACTGGGTTCCGATATCTCCGCCTTGCTTGTTGAGCGAGGTCGGATCATGCATCGTCCAAAACTCTTCGAGCAGGCGTTGATAAGAAATCTTTGTTGGATCAAAGGTCACTTCCACCATTTCGGCATGGCCAGTGACGCCGGTGCAGACCTGTTCATACGAAGGCGAAGGTCGAACGCCACCCATGTAGCCCACAGAAGTCGCTGTGACGCCATCGAGCTGCCAAAAACGGCGCTCTGCTCCCCAGAAACAACCAGTAGCGAAGTAGGCCTTTTCAGTATTTGCTGCGCTCATCATGCTCATATTCTTTCACTGATAGCCTTGGCGCACTATCCGAAAGCCACACGCCCCCGTAGCTCAGGGGATAGAGCACCGCCCT
>Ga0214171_1000615_pt1 | contig 11897 bp, 30 predicted proteins | sample TroBogEpilimnion_40_FD_153009 | JGI IMG/M metagenome (GOLD analysis project Ga0214171, IMG submission 153009) | Freshwater microbial communities from Trout Bog Lake, WI - 02JUL2007 epilimnion | ecosystem: Environmental > Aquatic > Freshwater > Lake > Epilimnion/Euphotic zone | place: Trout Bog... | reverse complement strand
ATGCTAAGGGACTTACCAAATTGCACGAATCTGGACAGATTCTAGCTCCCGCCCCATCCTTTATATTTGAAGGCGAAGATGACTCTACAACCTCTGAGTGATCTATGTCACACTATTTTATTTAAAATTGAAAATAATAGTGATTTAGCTCACATTTATACTGACAAGTATTATTTTATGATTCCAAAGTCTGGATTAGAGAATCTTAAGTATGGTTTAGAAGCCCATTTTAAGCATACAGAGCTTTTATTTGGATTTACAGAGGAAGAATTGTCTATCCTTCAGAAAAAACGTCCTAAAAGAGATTTTATGACTGAAATAGAGTATCAGATAGATAGAAAAGATTATAATGGAAAGCTAATAGCTCCTTCTGATCTGATTTCCCGCCTTCCTTATATGTCACAATCAAGAAATCGCAATGGAAAACAACATATTGCTGATTCTAGATGGAAAAAAGCTATAAAAGATGAAAATTTTGATGTTTTACGTCTCATAGAGTGGTATGCAGAAGAAGAATCGTATATTAGAACTAAATTTCCTCATGTAAGATGGACAAAAGGATCATTTTCTATCTCTCCCTGCCATATTTATCCAGCTCTAAAAGATAGAGGAGAAGATTCTTGGACTCCCGACAAAATTTTAAGAGATTTAAGTATCGTAAATAAAGTTTTTGATAAAATTTCTGCATCTCCACTAGCTGGAAAACATGCTATTGATGCTAATGATGCTCAAATTGCTATAAATTATCTAGATGCATACGATTGGGACAAGCTTTCTGTATCCCGCCAAGTTTTGTATGTCATTTTACAACGTAGAATAGCTCAAGATTTCTACATAGAATATAAAATTACAGATAATGACCTGGATCTCAGCTAATTTTAAGTTTTCATATTTGATCAAAATGTTAATGGGCATTTATTTTGCATGATACGCAAAAAATACCAGAAAAATTTTTAAAATACTCCGCCCGCTATGTCCGATTTGTGGTGATTTCTTCCCTAAAATGTGGCCTACATCACAAAAATATTTCTTAAAATGTCCGATTTGTGTGCATTTCTAACTTGAAAATGTCAGTGGGTTCTGTTATACTTACAGTATTGAAAGTTAATAAAGGTTATTAACTAGAAAAAAGAAAGGACAATAAAATGTCACTAGTAACAAAAAACGAAATGTGTCCAGTACACACAGAATGTCAAAACGAGTTCTACCTAGAGTTCGCTAACTGCGAAACTTGCGGAATTAAAATCCTCGTAGACTATGAGTTCAATACAGGTGAACAAATCAAGTTCAACTGTCATAACTGCGGAGATGGAAATACTCTCCAAATGTAAAACTAAATAAATAAAAATCCTGTGAGCCTTAGAAATAAGCAAATAATCAGGTCAGCAAAAAAAAGAAAGTATCTTGAAAGGATAACTAAATGAATAACTATAAAGAAATTGAAACAGAAGTAGCAGTTCGCTATGGTAAAGAGTTTATCTCTAATGATTCTGAGGCTGTAATAAATGCCTATAAAGTATTCGCTACTCTCTCTAATGAAGAGAAGAATCGTATCGTATCCCGCCGAGTCGGGTTTGATGTGTTCTAACTCACACCAAATAAACTTGACTTCTCTAGCCGAGTCTGATAGGCTAGCCAACATAATAAAGAACTAACTAACAAAAGAAAGAAGGTACATAATGTACACTTACTCACAAGATAGAATTACCAACAAGTGGGAAACACTAGCAGACACGTTTGATGTCTTTCTAGATGAACTAAATCAAGAAGATGAAACAGAAGATGTGTTCATTCCTGTAGATGATTTTGATGAATTGGAGGTGCTCTAATGAATGACCCACTAAACTTTGCAGGTGCTATCCAATTGGATCACCTAACAGATGAACAACTTGAAATCGTAAACGACATTTTTAAAGATTGGAAATAAAATAAAATGATGAGCCGTAAAGACTATGTAAAAGTAGCAGATATTCTAAACCAAAATAAAAAAGTAATACACCCAGATGCGTTTCAAGATTTGGTAAGTGATTTCTCTGATTTCTTTTTTGAAGATAATCACAACTTCTCACCAAATAGATTTGAGATGGCGTGTTATGGTAACGATGAACTAGCCGATGTAAAATAAAAAAAATAAATGGGCGTGTTGACTTGACACGCCCGCCGTTTTTTTCGGAGATGTCCGATTTGTCCGTTTTGTACTGTGGTGTAACTCACACGCAAATGTCCGTTTTGTCCATTGACTTTTCCACTTTGGTGTGCTATACTTCCAGTATTAACAATTAAATAAATAAAAAAAGTTTGGCGACACACGGCGTGTCGCCTTGATTTTCTAGCAAAGATGTGTTAGAATACTCGTATTAAACAATAAAGAAAGGTGGTCAAAATGACTACACTAGAAAAAGTAAATGTAGGTAAAGTCCTACAAATCTCTGCCCGTTTGGAAAACCAAATTATCCACGATTGGAATAATGGCGGTTTCAAGTCTACTTATGGACTAAATGGCTTACAGCGTAAGCAACTTCTAGGATTATTCCTAAAAGGTAATGCTCCAAAGTGTGAATGTGTATGGTGTATTTAATGATTATTTTAACATATATCGTGCGAATCGCACTTGTGATTGGACTTATCCCGCTATCTATGGTAATGTATGCCATTGTAAAAGACTTAAAAGATTGGAATTACTAATGAATAAAAAGATTATTATTCTAGCAGTAGCATTGTCACTAATTCCCGCCGTATCACAGGCTCGTGGTGTGCGTGTTTCTAGTGCTAGAACTAGCACTTTCAAGATGCCTCACGACTCTATCGTGTGGTCAAAGCAAAATCTAAAAAGAATTAAGCACTCATTCTAACAAATGTCAGTGGCTTATGTTATACTACAACTAACAACAACAAAGAAAAGGACAAACAAATGACAAACGAAGCAACAGGTAAGACTTATCAGATTGGTGACTTGTTCACTACTCAACGCTCAAAGGTAACAGGTGTAATCAAGGAGATTGTGCCAACTTCATCAGCAAAGCGTACACGTGTTAAGTTGGAAGTAAATGGTCAAGACCGCTGGACTACTTTCTCCGCTAAGTAAGTTTAGGTAATAACCTAAACGACCTGAGCCAAGTCGCTAAACTGGCTCACACACCCAACAAAGAAAAGGAAATTAAATTATGTTCACATTCACTATTTCACAAGGCAAAAAAGAACTAATGTCAATTAACGACAAAAATGCTGTAAAGGTTCATTCTCTAGTTACTACTGCAAATAAAAATGCAAAGTATAAAAAGGATTACCTTACTTATTCTTATCGCCGTGCAAAGTAAATAATGCTATAATGTTAGGCGGGAATTAAAAACTCCCGCCTATTTTAATAAAAGGAGAGCAAATCAAAATGATGACAAGAAAAGACTATGTTGCAACTGCTGAAATTATTAACTCATATGCAGATGAAATTAAATTAACTGTATTAGAAGATTTAGTAAATGATTTCATTGAAATGTTTGCAGCAGATAATGAACGTTTTGACTCAGATAGGTTTTGGGAAGAATGTTTCAAGAATACAAATCACTAATGGAAAAAGTTAAACGCATACAAGAGCTTAGGCGTAGCAATGCTGCTACGCCTTTGCGAAATAAAAAGAAATATACACGCAAACAAAAATATAAAAATAAATTAGTTGAATGATCAACTAATTTTCGGAACGTGTCCGATTTGTCCGTTTTGTCTGTCAATAGCAACACGCCGTTAAATTGTGTGTTTTTTATCACACGATTTTAAGTAGACAAATGTCAGTCCAGTCTGCTATACTTACGGCATAACAAAAGAAAGGGGCAAAAATGTCCACTATGGTAAAAAGTTTCTGCGACACTTGCGGAAAACAATGTTCAGATGTGTCTATCTATGACCTTCCATATATCCTAGAAACAACTTGCTGGGATTGCAATAAGAATGATAAACTATGGAGTGATTTTGTTAATTCACACTTCAACAAAATGTCAGTGGTGTCTGATACAATTACACCAAAGAAAGAAGGTAGCAAATAATGCTAATCTCAGAAGCCTTACAAGGCAAATATGTAAAGTCCTCAAAAGGTGAAGGCACAGTGCAATATGCTAACCGCCGTCACGATTGTGCTGAGCCTGATGGCTACTATGCTTATGCAGTGCAGGTTCGCCCATATTGGAATAGAAACCTAAACTATCAAAAGCCTGATTTCTATACAACTATTTATGTAGGGATTGACGAATAATGACAATTAAAATTGGTGGGCTAGGGCAGACAATTTCTGCCTATTGCCCAGTATGCTCAGAAAAAATGACCCATATGTGTATCGCTACACTTGGAACGGGTCGCACAATTCGCTATGCGTGGGAATGTAATTCTTGCGAATTATCTCTCAAGTCTGATAAAGATGGCTATGCTCATCTCTTAACAGAAATGGCTTATTATGTCTGATGCAATATTCTTATGTGATGATTGCGATACTCTTGCAATAGTGTCAGTGGATTCTGATACAATTACTATAAATCCCTGCAAATGTGTAACCCTAGATTGGAATAACTAATATGTATACACTAACTACCGCCTATGATGGTGAAAAGCCATTCCATAGTTTTCAATTCTCAGACGCATTAGCAGCGTTTGAGACATTCGTTAAAATTAGCGATTGGGGTATGGCTAAAGAATACGCTACCTATAATCTATCTATGCCTGATGGAAAGATGTACACAAAAAACTATTACCGCCCTTCTGGCAAGTAATTGTCAGTGGTGCCTGCTATAATACTCTAACCCAACTAAAGAATAGGAAATAAATAAATGACAACAACACTCACAGCAGGTCAAGCAAAAGAAATTATTGACGAGGCTATTGCTAACTATGATGGCTCAGTAGGCGAAAATACTGCTGAAACTATTGCAACAATTGTGAATTCAGATTTACAACTTCGTGATTATGTACTTGGATTACCTAACGAGTATGACACAACCCGTTGTGCTATGTTTGTATCAAGTCTCGCAAGTCAAGTAAAACAAAAGTCTCGCTATGCACTGCTAACTATTGGTGCATTCTTTGAGTATGAATTAGGCGAAATTGAAACTGCAAAGCAATTGGCTGAAGTATCACGAGAAATTAACCCTGATTATAATTTAACTAATTTAATCAAGCGTGTAATGCAAGCAGGTTGGAGCCCACAACTGCTAGTAGAGATGCGAAAAGACTTGCATCCAAAAGTAGTTAAAACAATTACAGAAAATGCAGACGGAAAGTTAGGTACAATTTAATGGCTAAACACCCACCAGTCGGGAGTGCCTCATGGCACTCCGTTTTTGCAGATGATGAATGCAAAGTTTGGCAGGACGGCAATGATGATATCTTCTTCAAGGTAGCTATCAAAGGACAACGTGTAAAATATTTTTACAATGAAACTGCACACTCAGATGTTGCACGTTATTGTTCAGATGAATTAGGAATTAGTTATTGGTCCGTATTAGATTAAATTAAATGAAAGGTTAATAGTGCAATTCATAGATAACCTTATAACGTGGGCATTCTATGCGTTTATGTTTTGCACTATTAAATTTTTATTTACTAAATAGCTGCGTGTTGACTTGACAAATCCCGCAAAATTTTCGGAGCGTTATCCACAGGTTGTGGATAAATGTTTGACCATTCAATTACGATGTGATGTTTATCACATTGAAAAAATCGGACATTACGGACAAATGTATCTAAGCTTTGTTTGGCATAGTGGACAAGTGTCAGTCCTGTATGCTAGAATAAGTCTACATTCAACAAAGAAAGAAGGCTCAAATGACCACAGTACAAGCACAATCCGCACAGGGTACAACAATTCACTCTAAAGAAATTTTGAGTGGACAAGAAACTCTTGCTGTTAATCTACGCACAAATCCTGCTTGGCATACTTTTGCTAACAAGGTTTTCACAGGTGAGGAAACTGTTACCACCGCTGAAATGCTAAATGCTGCTAAACTCTCAAATTGGAATATCCAACTTGAGCCTGTTAGTGATTTACTAGCAGATAACTATACAACTGTCAGCGAGAATTTTCTCGTTACCCGTCAATCTCCAACTGTTGCAGGACAGAAAGATGTTCTCTCAGTTGTAGGCTCACGCTATAAAGTTGTTCAGAATGAAGAATTATTCTCATTCGCTGATAACTTGCACGATGGCAACCCTGATGTGAATTGGGAGTCTGCTGGTTCACTCAAGAATGGTCGTGTTGTGTTTGGCACAATGTCAATCCCTCGCACAATGGTGCTTGACCCTGAAGGTGCTAACGATACAACTAATCTCTACCTAGTTGTCTATACATCACACGATGGTTCTGTTGCTGTTCAATCTGCAATTACCCCTGTGCGTGTTATGTGTCAGAATACTCTCAACTTTGCTATGAAGCGAGCAAAGCAATCTTTCAAGATTCGTCACACTCAGACAGTAGAGGGAAAAATTGCTGCTGCTCGTGAGACTCTTGGTTTGACTTTTGCATATATGGATGAGTTTGAGAAGCAAGCACAAGAGTTGTTTGCTATTGAAGTGAACAATTCTAAGTTTAACGAAATCATCAACAAGATGTATCCAAAGCCTGAAGCAGATGTGAAAGGTTCAATCAAAAAGTGGGAAAATAAAATCATCACTATTGGTGACCTTTACAATGCTCCACACAATGCAAATATCAAGAACACCGCTTGGGGTGTTGTTAATACTTTGACAGAACGTTTGGATTATCACCGCACTGCTCGCAAGGGTGGCGATTCGCTAATGGCAGGTGCAAGTGGTTTTGACCCAGTTGTAACCGCAGAAAAAAATAAAATTGTTAAGCAGGTTCTCGCACTTGCTAAATAATTAAAAGGTGGGGGGCGAAAGCTCCCCACTATTTTTTTATCTATTGCAATGTATAATTATACAAAATTTTGCATAAATATGCGGGTCCGAAAGTTTTCGGAACCTGTGGATAACTTGTGGATAATTAATGTGATGTTAAACACATTTACGATAATACCCAATTACGATTTGACGTGGCGTGGCTTGATGTGATAGAATTACCAACTTAACGAAAGGACTAAAATGATAGTTAAACTACAAGTTCCTAATCCCGCCCAAATGGGCTATGGATTGGGCAAATGTATTCAATATGGTGTTGAATACAATGTCTTAGATAATTTACAAGTTGAATTAACTTCTGCTGATGAAATTAAACTAACAAAGATGTGTGTGGCATTTATGGGCAAAGTTCTAAATGTATCACAAACCGAATATGTATCTGGTGATTTGCCAAAGCATGAGGTTCAGTATGCTAGAACTAATAGACCTATTCAGACCCGCCGCAAATAGAATTGACACGGCTACCAGCCGTGTGATAGAATACCACTAATAACCCAACAAAAGAAAAGGACAAAAATAATGGCTTCAAGAGCAATTTCAGTAAAGGTCGCAACACCAAAAGTAATCGCAGCACTTCAGACAAAGTTAGCAGAAGTTCAGACAAACTATGCTAATCAAGGCAAGTTACAGGCAGAGTATGATGAGGCTTACAAGCAGTATAAAGAGGATTTAACTGCTTATGCTATCAAGCACATTGACTTGGCAACTAACTTCCGTACAAACCTTCGTGGATACAATGGTAATTGTGTGAACATTGACTATGATGTACCACTAGACCTAGAAGGTTTCCCAACAGAGCCTGAGCGTGGCTATACTACAATGTATGAAAGCGACTACAAGTCTACTGTTGAGGAAATTAGCAACGCAATCCGTATTCTGCAAATGACAGATGAGGAAACTGTTTCTACTTCTACCTTCAAGACTATCGCACAGTATCTCTAATTAAATAAACAAATGGGTGGGGAGTCTTGACTTCCCACCCCTTATCTGATAGGATACGCAGATGAACAAGTTGATTTTTATAGTAGTAATGATAACAATTTTATCAGTTTTATTAGGGGGTATTTTGTAATGGGAGCAAGAGTTAATTTCGTTTTCAAGACAGAGTTAGATAAACCTAACATTGTTCTTTATAGCCATTGGGGTGAAACATCATGGCGTGAGGATTTGGCTATTGCTATTGACAAGGCTAAGTCCCGCATCAAACTTGGTGACATCCCATACGCTACCCGTATCATCATTGACCAACTAACTAAAGATGGACGGGATTCAGAAACAGGCTACGGTATCTCTCTAGCTACAGATGAAGAGATTCAAGAAGGCTTCTTTGATTTCCCAGTTCAAATTGATATGACTACTCAAATGGTTAATGATTCAGGAAACTGGCATTCATTTGAATCATTCGTCAACTATATGGAAGAGGTAATCAACTTTCATGGAGAGGCAAAATAATGTTAGGTTATGAATCAACAGACCTTGATGACATGATTAGTGCTTTGGATTCTGTATTAACTACAATTAATTCAGATGATGATCCTTGGTTATATAACAACACATGGAGAGCTTTAGATTTTCTTAAAGGCTTATTGGCAGAAAATCGGATCTAAAATACAGCGTGTCCCACTTGACAAAGTGGGACATTTTGGACATTTGATAAAATTTATATTCATTTACGAACGTGATTAAAATCACATTTACGAGGGACTTGACAACCGCTTTTACGATATGATAGGATATCGCCATGACACTAGACATTTACGAAATAGATTATTCTGTATCACCAGGCGGTATAAATATGTTTGAGGTTTACGATGAATCTGGGCAATATTTAATGGATTTTGATAACATGGTAGCTGCCCATAATTGGTGTAATGCCCAAGCTGAGGATTATACCTTTCATTTGCTCCCCGCCCACTAGGCGAATGTCAGTGGCTTATGCTACAATACACTATTACCCAACGAAAGGACAATTATGACAAAATATAAAATTAACGCAACTTATTCATTTGACATTGAATTAGAAGTTGAAGCAGAAAATGCAGAGCAAGCCTCTATTACCGCTTCACTACAACCACTTGGCGAATGGTATGTAAATGCACAACAACTTGACATTGACAGTGTTGAGGAGGTTCTCTAATGCCAAACTGGGTGTATAACGGATTAACCGCACAGGGTCCACATGAATCTATAACTAAACTAAAAGAACAAATGAATCAACCATTTACCCGTGTTCATGATAATTGGAATATGGAAACAGGTAAAATGGAAAAGAAACTAGTTACATATCCAAATCCTGTATTTGCTTTTTGGAATATCATTAAGCCAACAGACTTAGAAGCATATGACAAGCAGGCTGATCATACATTGCCAATTGCAGAGCAACTTAAGTTTGAGGGCAATGATTGGTATTCTTGGAATTTACGAAATTGGGGTACAAAGTGGGATGTAGCCGTATCTGCTGAAGATAAACATCCTGATACATATATGGAAGAAACTGAGGATGAATGGACCTCTTCTGTATTCTATAACTTTAATACCGCTTGGGGTGTAGCAGATAAAGCATTAACTAATCTATCATCTCAATATCCCGACATCCTCTTCACATTGTCATATGAAGAAGAAACAGGCTGGGGTGGGGAATGCGAATACCTACGTGGCGAAACAATTAGTAACGAGCAATATGATAACAAATGCCGTGAATGTGACACTGCAGATTGCTTAGAGTATTGCGAAGACTGTGAAAATGATGTATGTTCATTCTGTGGTTTTGGAACTAGCGAGGAAGGTTGTGCAGAGCACAAGGTGGAAGCAAATGCCTAAAACATTACTACCAGAACATCTGGCAAAAGCATTAGAGGCTGGTGTGGAACCCTTGGATGTAATCCAAGGGCATATCAAGAACCAGATGTATGAACTGCAGGATGAGACGGGGGATTGGTCAGAAGGCTATAACGAATGCTTGTCGGACCTATATCGTATGTGCTATGATATCACGTTCTATATCCAAGATCTTGAGGAGATTAACTAATGTCAGTATCAGAAGCAATGTTTACTCAAACTAACTCTTATCTAGATAATTTAAAGCGAGACTATCAATTTGGAGGTATTGCCTTTCTATATATGTGGGATATCATCCGTGATACATTTGAAGAGATTAATTATGATCCCGCCTCATATGATTGCATTCCCGTCCCAGGCACAGATCTATATAAAGTTTGGCAAGCATATCAAAATAATCCATGGGGCGGGTTTGACGTAGAGCAGGCGGATGTAGTAAACTGGCTATCCGCAGAAGACTTAATTCAAGAATGGGTAGAGGAGGATAACTAATGGCTAAAACAATTAACGACAAGGCTCATGAGGCAATTGTAAAGCATATGTCATCATATGACGTATCACCTGCTAGCGTAGCGTACAAGATGTTAAATGAATCTAAGTTTGTTAACGAGTCTATGATTCAGTATATGATTAACTTTATCATAATTCACGGGACTCAAAAGGAAGACCATGTACCACCTTATCTAAAAGATACATATGTCATCTGTAAGCAATTGTACAAAATGCTTCAAGACACAGATATGACAAATTCTGGAAGTCGTACCAGTCTAAGTCATATAAGCTAGCATTCTTATATCCTAGGGAGTTGGGCCCTATGATGGATATAAGATAGAATGGGCGTTCAGGCTTCCCGCCAAGTCCAATAATAGACCCGCTGCTCAGGCAGCGGGTCTTTCTTCATTCAATTATACATTTTCGCAAGATGTCCGTTTTGTACCATTTTCGCAATTTCGCAAAAATTAATTAATCAGACATTACGAAGGGGCGGGAATTCACTTTTAGACATTACGAATACACATATATTCACCTTTACGAATATAATCTATATAGCTAGACATTACGAAGGAACATAAATTCACTTTTACGATATGTTTAGACATTACGAAGGCATGCAAATTTACATTTATGAAAAAATATTTAAAATTAGATCAAAATACATACAAAATTTGTACATTCTGTACAAAAATGTATAAAATTAGATCAAAATGTGTGGAAAATCACACAAAATATGGGCATATATTCTTGACATTTTGAAAATTTGACATTACGATTGCAAATGTGTTATGCTCTATAACCCATTAAAATGTATCTATAAATAATAACTGATCTTTATCCTATGATATTGATCTTATTCTCCACTTTGCTCCACTTTAAACCACTTTTAATATGATTTTGCGGGGGATTCTAGGCGTAATGCATCATTGTGTATCTTATGTGATCCACATGTATACACAATCTTTGCACCTATAGCGTCTATATGCTTGGATGTCTTATTACATCTATAGCATTTGGCTATTCTATTTCTATTATGTTCTTTATATATATCTAGGTATTGATGTGACATATATCTTTATTGCTCAAAGTCTAGATGATCCTGTATATAGTTTATATCTACCTTATAGGGATTAGTATCTATAGTATAGGTGGTATTGGTATTATCTGCCAATCCCGCCCAACCTGATGATTCATATTGAATAGGCTTAGATAATTCATATGCTCTTTGCCAATCTCCAGCAGTTGATCTAAGTTCTGAATTCTCTAGCTTTAGGGCTTTAATTTGGGCTTGTAGGGCACGATTCTGCTCATCTAGCATTTCATTTATCTCTATTTGATGATGGATAGCATTATGCTCAGAATTATAGGCGTTTTCATATAAACCTGATTGATCCTCTGCTTTTCTTGCTAATTCATTATACTGGCTAGCAAGTTCAGACATATTGCAATATGCATTATATGTCTCAAAAAACTCTTGTTCTAGATCTTTATAATCTTTATCTAATCTGTTGAACTTATCCTCATAATAGTATATTCCACCTATCATGACTAGGGTATAAAATCCTAGTACTACAATCCATCCTGCATTATTCATTGTGATACCTTATCCTTTTTGCTGATCCCGTCCAATGACTGGGATGTTAAATGCCAATGATCCTGGCATGCAT
>Ga0214171_1000614_pt1 | contig 11917 bp, 11 predicted proteins | sample TroBogEpilimnion_40_FD_153009 | JGI IMG/M metagenome (GOLD analysis project Ga0214171, IMG submission 153009) | Freshwater microbial communities from Trout Bog Lake, WI - 02JUL2007 epilimnion | ecosystem: Environmental > Aquatic > Freshwater > Lake > Epilimnion/Euphotic zone | place: Trout Bog... | reverse complement strand
CATAGCGGCTGCAAGCGCACCCGCAGCCCGGCGGCACTGAGCACGGACTCGAACAAGGCGCGGTCTGGGTAGCTGACTGGCGCTCCTTTCATCCAAAACGTCAGCCGGGCCAGCCAGTCCCCCGCCACGGTGATGCGAAAGCGCAAGGAGTCGTCTCGCAGCCCGGAGCGAATGATCAGCTTGCCACCCTGAGCCACGCGGGATGCCGCTGCGCGCAGCAGTGCGGCTTGTTCCTCGGGCGTGAAAAACTGCAGAATGTCGAGGATCACCACATGGCCGCAGAAGTCCGGCAGTCCGCTACGAGCGTCGCCGGTCATGAAACTGAGCCCCGCATAGCCACTGCGCGCGGCCATGCTTTGAGCGCAGGAGATTTTTTGCGGATCGTAGTCAAACCCGGTGAGGGCAGGTGCAAAGCCCGCTTCACGCAGGTAACAGGCCAGCAGGCCGATGCCGCAGCCGATGTCGAGTACTGGCAGTGGGGAGCCGTGCAGTTCCTGGGTCACGGCGGCATAGACTGGGTCTGAGCGCAATTTCGCCGCTGCATACCAGCGCTCCCAGCGTTCGGGACAAAGGCGGCTGATGTGCCGCAGGGCGGTGGAGGAGAGTGGAAAAGTCATGGCCTGCCGATCCATTGACGCGGCACCTCCCACGGCGCAAGCAGTGAGCAGGCGGTGATTTTGAAGGCGGGGTCGATCTGAGCCTGCGGCAGGTCGAGCACGACCACGATGTCCTGGCAGCGTTCAGGATCACGGCTTGGGGCACCGTGAATTTTCACGCGATCCAGTTGAGCTGCCCGCATGATTTTTTCAGCTATCTCGGCGGGGCTGAGTTTGCGGCCCGCCACGTTGATACCGGCACCGACGCACTGCTTCAATAGGAGGTGGTTCCCTCGAAGTTCGATCAAATCGCTAGTGGTGAAAACGCCTGCGCCGTAGCGCTCCTGCGGCAGCAGTTCATCATAGCCCAAGCCGACTGAGCTGCTGGTGACGGTCAAACGGCCCTCGGCGTCGGTTTCTGCCTGCACGCCGGGCAGCAGGGTGCCGAGATCGCGCCCATCTTCACGCAAATCGGACGTCCCATCCCAAGACACCGCGCCGCACTCGCTGGCACCGTAAAGGTTGTGAATTTTCAGCCCGCGCTGCTCCAGCGCCAGGCGCTCTAGATCGAGCGTGAGCGGCGCTCCGGCTGAAATGGCCAGACTGATATTGTCAAAATTGACACCGCCTCTCAGCCAGGCTTTCCACAAGGCTGGGACACCCGGCAGAAACACCCGTTGGTGGTGCTGCATCGCATCCATCAAGGGCTGTGCGAAGGGCTGCGGGGCATGGCAGGTGGGCACGCCGTTGAATAAGGTTTGCAGGACGGTCATGGTCAGCCCCAAGGAATGCGCACAGGAAATCGCCGCCACGCCCACGCCCCGTGAGCCGAGATCCAGCGCTGCGTGCAGCCGGTCCACATCAGCGGCGATTTGATCGAAGGTAAAAAACTGGCAGCGGCGCACTCCCGAGCCGCCGACGGCCTGCTTGATCAGGGCCGTGCCTGCGGGCGGTGGGCAGGCGGGAATGCGGCGGTCGCGGTCTTTTTCCACCAGTTGCACCGGCACGCCGTGGAGAAACCCGACCAGCAACTGGCGCAGAATCTGCGGCACATCGCCCTGCACCAGCACCTGCTCAGCGGCTGGCTTGAGGGCACGCGCCTCCGCATCCAACTGGCGGAACGTGGTGGCACGACCATCAGCTAGATACAATGCGGCCTGCGCGCCGCGCTCAGCTACAATACTTTCCCAGCGTTCACCAAACATTTGCAGTCCTTGCGGCGAAGCGTAAACCATGTGCCGCGCCGTGCGGTAGCATGAACACTTGCGTTGGCAGTTCAACCCTACACACGACGAATCTCATCCTGTCTTCCCTAGTGCCTTCCCCCTTACGCCAACGTATCGCCATCACCGGAGCCGGGATCATTTCGCCGCTGGGCCTGGGCTGGCAGGCGAATGAACAGTCGCTGGCGGCAGACCGCAGCGCGTTCAGAGCGGTGGATTTGTTTAATACCCGTGAACTCATCGCCAAAACCGCCGGCGTGGTCGATCTGCCCGCAGAAAAACTGTTTCACCGCATTCCTGCCCACAAACAGGCCTTCGTTGACCGTGGCACCCACATGCTGCTCCTGGCGATCCGTGAAGCGCTCGCGCAGGCGGGCCGGCAGAACATGGAAGGCATCGACGCGATGGTCATCGGCACTTCCGCCGGGGCGATGCCGCTGGGCGAGTCCTACTTTGAACACGCGCAGCAGGAGTCAGGCCGCATCCCGTCACAGCTTTCACGCGCGGAGCATTACCAGCCGCAGCGCCAGATGAACAACATCGCGGCGGAGTATGACTGGCGCGGCCCGGTCATCATCGTTTCCAATGCCTGTGCCTCCGGGGCCAATGCCATCGGCTGGGCGGCGGACATGATTCGCTCTGGCCGGGCCAAGCGCGTGCTCGCGGGCGGATATGATGCCCTGGCGCGGCTGGTGTTTGCGGGATTCGATAGCCTGCACGCGCTCGCACCCAGCGGCATCCCGCGCCCCTTTGACGCCCAGCGGGACGGACTGGCCCTGGGAGAAGGTGCCGCCGTCATGCTGCTGGAAGCCGAGGACGCGCGGCAAAGCGCTGCGCTGGGAGATGTCTCCGGCTATGCCACGGCCACCGACCTGCACCATCTCACCCAGCCTGATCCCGCTGGCAAAGCCGCCATCCGCACCATGACCGCCGCCTGTACCCAGGCGGGGGTTTCGCCAGGTCAAATCGGCTACATCAACTCCCACGGCACCGGCACGCCGTTCAACGACGTGGCCGAAGCCGCCGCCATCGCCACCTGGGCGGGAGATGCAGTGGGCAGCATCCCCGTCAGTTCCACCAAGTCCGCCATGGGCCATCTGCTCGGCGGCGCGGGAGCTGTCGAAGCGGTGATCTGCCTGATGGCCCTACAAGGTCAGTGGTTGCCTGCGAGCCTGAATGTGCGCGAGGTCGATCCGGTGGTGCGCTTTGATCTGGTGCGTCAGTTTCGGCGCGCCGCCTTGGATTATGCGCTGACCAATTCCTTTGGTTTCGGCGGCACCAACGCGACCCTCGTTCTGCAAAGGAGGTCCGCATGAACGCGCGCAACATTTGCATCCGTGGCGTCGGCGCGGTGAGTTCCGCTGGCTGGAGCGCAGCCGCCATGCATGAGGCCGTGCTGGCGGGCACTCCTCTGCCCGCCACCCCCTGTGCCCGACCTGGAGAAGAGCGCAGTTGGCCGTGTGCTTCTCGCCTCGCTCCACCTGTGCCGCCGGAAAAAATCGCGCGTCATCCACGCCTGCGCCGCTCCAGTGCGATCACGCGCTACTCAGTGGCTGCGGCCTTGGAGGCGCTGGCAGATGCCGGGCACGATCCTGCGGCTCCACCACCAGGGCTGGGTATTCTGTTCGTCATGCAAAACGGGTGCGTGAACTACACGGGTCGCTTCTACCATGAAGTGCTGCAAAATCCTGCCCAGGCCAGTCCGCTGATCTTTCCTGAAACCGTGTTCAACGCGCCCGCCTCGCACATTGCCTCCTTCCTCGGTGTCGATGGCGCGGTCAGCACGCTGGTGGGCAGTTCCAACGCCATCATGGAGGCGCTGGACACCGCCACGTTCTGGATCAGCAGCGGCATTGTGGAGGAATGCCTGCTCATCGCCGCTGAAGAATGCGACTGGCTCAGCGCCGAAGCGCTCACCTATTATCATCCCAAGCTCATCGCCTCCGAAGGTGCGGGAGCGCTCCTGCTCTCTGCCAGCGGTGACGGGCCGAAGGTCAGCACAGTCATCGGCCCCCTAGCCTATCTGTCCTGGCAGGAACGCTGCGAACTGCTGCCGGAACTTGCTGCTCAAACGCAAGCGCAGTTTCAGGGGCAGGCCACGCTGATCAATGACCGCACGGGAATCACCAAACTCGACCACGCAGAAGCATCCGCCTGGTCTGGGCGGCCGTGGAACGCCGTGCTCAGCCCCAAGCACATTCTCGGTGAAAGCATGGGAGCCAGCAGTTCCCTGCAACTGGTGCTGGGAACACTGGCGGCAAAGCAGACGCAACAGCCCGTGGTCATCTCCATGCCCGGCACCAACACGGCGGCTTATGCGTGTGTGGTGACGCCGTAGTTCACTTCGACGGTGCTGCGCCGGGCATCGCGGGCATTTTCATTTCGTTGTAGTCTGCGGGAGGTGCGAACTCCTTCGCGTCCAGGGTCTCCTCCTTGGCGGAGACTAGCTGCGAGTTCACGCTTTTACCCATCATCGTCATTTCGGATTTCACCACCATGCCGTCGAAGTCTGAAGCCTGCGGCGCTAAGCCGGACATGGCCTTGCCCACCACCTTGCCGAGCTTGTCACTGATGGCGTTGATCTCCTGGTATTTCGGGAAGTCCTTCGTCACCCAGAAGCGGCCTTTGCCCATCTGCCCTTCCCAGGTGAAGATTTCGGCGTTCCATTCGCCGACTTTTTCCTTCTGTCCGGTCGCCACCGGTTTGGCGGCGGCCTGCTGGCCCGGCATGGCCTTCCCGGCCATTTCCACGGCGGCTTTCACCGTGGCCAGATCCATCTTCATCAGCATTTTCTGCGCGTGCATGAGCATCGTCATGCCCTCTGCCCCCACGATCACGGTCATCTTGTCTCCCTGATCCACCCGCGCCAGATCGCCTTTGATCTTGGTGGTGACTTCAATCGACTGACCACCCGCGTCGGTCTTTTGCACCAGCACCCAGTCAGCGCGGGCAAATGTGGCGGCCAGCAGCAGCGTGAGAATGGAAAGAAAGGGCGTTTTCATAGGTTCCTGACGCTAATCCAAACCGGGCACAGTGGTCAATCCCGAACGTCTCCGGCCTTGAACTGCGTTCTTCTGTCCCGCATGATCGACTTTTCCGCATGAGCCGCCTTCTTGTTTTCATCCGCCATCACCTTGCTGGTTCCGGCATGCTCGTCGCGCTGCTGCTGCTGTGCGTCTTTTTCAGCATCGTGACGTGGACCCGCCACTATCCGCAGAATGCGGACGCGGCCAAAGATGTGGCGGCCCAGATCGCGCCGCAGGCGAAAGTGCTCATCGTCGTACGCCCGACTGCCGCAGACAGTGCTTTTGCTGCGGCGCTGAGCACGCAGCTTGGCTCAAGAGCTGAACTCGTGCAGGGCGAGCCCAAAGAGGCACGCGCTGCGCTGCTGCGTGCGGCGGCAGCGGGAAGTCTGGATGTGATCGCCTGCAATCACGCCACCGCGTCTTGGCTGGTGTTTGCCGATCTGGCCCATGACTTCCCCGCGCTCAAAGAGACCCGCGTGGTGCAGCCCAGACCCCAGGCGTGGCCGGTCTTCCTCAAGACCGACAACCTGCTCAACATCGCCAACCAGATTGCGGTCATCGCCATTCTCGCCATCGGCATGACACTGGTCATCATCACCGGCGGCATTGATCTGAGCGTTGGCAGTCTGATTGCCATTTCGGCGGTTATCACCACATTGATCGTGCGGGATTTCTGCGGCGGAGTGAATGCCGGAGCCGCCGGGATGTTCGCCGCCGGGCTGGGTGGCATCCTGTTGTGCGGTGGGTGCGGGTTGATCTCCGGGGCGTTCATCACCCGATTGCGCATGCCTCCCTTCATTGTCACGCTGGCGATGATGCTGGTGTGCAGCGGCCTCGCCTATCGCTTCGCCGAAAATCAATCGGTCTATCAGGTGCCGGATTCCTTTGCCCGGCTGGGACGTGGTGCCGATCTACTGGGCCTGCCCAATGCCGTGGTGCTCATGCTGCTGCTCTACACCGCTGCGCACATCGTGATGACACAGACCCGCTTTGGCAGAAATCTCTACGCCGTCGGTGGCAACATGGAAGCCGCCCACCTTTCCGGCGTGCCGGTCGGGCGCGTGATCCTAATCGCCTACGTCCTGTGCGGGCTGCTGGCAGGTCTCGGAGGCGTCGTTACTGCGTCATTGCTCAAAAGCGGATCGCCCACCTACGGGCAGATGTATGAGCTGTATGTCATCGCCGCTGTCGTGGTGGGCGGCACCAGCCTCAGCGGTGGTCGCGGCACCATGCCCGGCACCCTGATCGGAGCCTTCATCATCGCCGTCATTCAGAACGGCATGAACCTCACCAACGTCGAAAGCAACACGCAGAAAATCGTCCTCGGCCTCGTCATTCTGGGCGCGGTGCTGGTGGACCGGATCAAACGGTGACGAAACTCGATTTTGAACCACGCATGATCCAGAACCTGATCGACTAGCGTCACATCCCCTCCCCCAACATCATGTTCAAATCCTGGCTCCCCGAATCCAAAGACCACCTTCCTATGACGTGGTGGAAGCAGCACCCCGTTTATCTGGCAGCGATCATCGCTCTCGCTGGAGCGGCGAGCATGGTCCTCACCGCCGTGGTGGGTTACTCGATGATGGGGCATTTGGTCTTCACTTATCAGGGCGCGTTTCACCATCTGAGGCTCTGGACGCCGCTGACCTACATCCTCTACAATCCTCCGAGCCTCTGGACACTGATCGGCTGCCTGCTGCTGTGGAATTTTGGCGAAGCGGTGGAGCGCCATCTGGGGCGGCGTGCCTTTGTCCGGCTGCTGCTTCTACTGTTGCTGGTTTCACCGGTGCTTATCACCTTGTTCGGGCTGCTGGGCAGCTACGGCTTTGGCTGCGCGGGCATCATGCAGCTCGAATTCGGTGTCTTCATCGCCTTCGCCACGCTCTATCCCCGGGCCAAGCTCAGTGTCATCATTCTCACCATTGATGCCTGGGTGCTCGCCGCCGTCTTCGTGGGACTCAATGCCCTCGGCAGTCTTGCTAACCGCGACTGGTCTTCCCTGCTCCTCCTCGCCGCCAACGTCGGTACGGCCTTCGCTTTCATCCGCTATGAAACCGGCGCACTGAAGCTCCCCTCCCTGCCCAAACGGGCACCGCAGGCCAAAAAGACCGCGAAAAAAAGCAACACCCCGACCGTGGATGACATCCTCGACAAGATCAGCCGCCAAGGCATGCAAAGCCTCACGCCCGAAGAGCGCCGCATCCTGGACAAGGCAAGCGATGAGATGAAGCGGCGCGCGGGTTAACGCACCATGAAACCCTTCACTGCAGTTTCAATCGCACTCGCCATTCTCTCACTGGCGGTTGCGCAAGCACAGCCTGAAACGCTGCCAAGTAAAGCGGCTGCCAGTGCCCACTGGCGCATGCTTGTTCCAGGCATCGAACTGGGTCTTTTTTCTGCACCTGGCGGCCAGGAGCAGATGCAGATCGTACGGGTGGACGCGCGCCGCCATCCGTTGCGGCTGTGTTCCGCCTCCGCCGGTCAACCCATGCTCACTGTGGAAGAGTGGGCGACGAAGCAAAAACTCTGTCTGGTCATAAATGCGGGCATGTATGACAAGGATGGCAGCACCCACTGCGGTTACTTGAAAAATCATGACGTCATTCTTCCCTCTGCCTTTCGCAGCGATTACTCGTCCATCTGCGTCTTCTCGCCTCTCAACAAGGAAGCAGCGGCATTTCGGCTGCTCGACACCGACGATGCTGGCATTGAGAAAAATATTCTATCCCAGTATGCGGTCGCGGTGCAGAACCTGCGGCTGATCAAACACCCGGGCGAGAACCGCTGGAAGCAACAGCCGAAACTGTGGAGCGAGGCGGCGCTGGGGGAGGATAAGGAAGGCAATGCGCTCTTCATCTTCTGCCGCGCGCCAGCCACGATGCATGACTTCAACGAGCACCTGCTGAATCTGCCCATCAACCTGGTGAGCGCCCAGCATCTGGACGGCGGCCCGCCCGCTTCCTTCTATTTGAATTGTGGCGGTGTCGTTATTCGCAGCACAGGCAGCTATGAATCGGGGTTCAACGAAACAAGCAGCAGCCAGAAATTTTGGCTACTGCCGCATGTGATAGGAGTCAAAGCGCCTTGAAGCCAAAAGCCTAGCGCAGCACCACACGGCACGGAGCGCCGTCGGCACCTTCGAGCTTGAGGGGGAGGCAGATCAGTTCGTAGTAGCCGGGTTTGATGTCGGCCAGATTGAGACCTTCGATCACCCAAATGCCTGCGCCGAGCATGATTTGATGCGTTTCCACACCGTCTTTATTGAAGCCGCCGATGCTGAGGTAATCGACGCCCACGGTCACCACTCCTTGATCGACGAGGTACTGGGCGGCGTCCGCGCGGATGGAGACAAAATCTTTGTCGAACTCCTTCATCGCCCAACTGCGGGTCGAGTTGCGGGTCTTGAAGAGCAAGCGCTGGCGGGGAGCGATTTTGAGCTTCTTCAAGTCATCTGCCGTGATCTGATCCTCACAGTCGAGCTCATACACGCGGCAGCGGCCGATCACGGGCTCCAGCGGCATCTGCTCCATCGTCTTCCCATCGGCGATGAAATGGCGGGGGGCATCCATGTGCGTGCCCGTATGGGCGCTCATGCTGATGTGGGTCAGATTGCAGACCGCACCGTCTTCCATGCGGTTCACGCGTTTGATCTGACACTCGGGGTCACCGGGCCAGTGAATCATTCCATCGCGCAGCGGGACGGACACATCTTTCCAAGGTCTTTTCATATACTCCAATACGAACGCCAGTGAACACTCTACGCAAGAGGTTGTTTTTGTTTTGCGTTAACCCTTCATGTCTCAGCCAGCCACGCTTCCCCGTCGCCAGTTTGCCAAAACCACCGCCGCTGCGATCTTCGGCTTCCAGATTGTGCCGCGCCACGTGATCGGCGGGCCGGGCTTCACCCCGCCGAGTGAGAAGGTCAATCTCGGCTGCATCGGCATCGGCGGACAGGGCGGTGGCGACATCCGCGACCTGAATGACTCCGGCCTGGCGAACATCGTGGCGCTCTGCGACGTGGATCTGGACCACTCCGCTGGCACGATCAAAAAGTACCCGAATGCGAAGCTCTACCGCGATTACCGCGAACTGATCGACAAGCAGAAGGACATCGACGCCGTCCTCGTGGCCACGCCGGACCACGTGCATGCCCCTGCGAGCATCATGGCCATGCGCGCCGGACGCCACGTCTATGTGGAGAAGCCGCTGGCCCACACCATCGCCGAGGCACGTGCCATGCGTGATGTGGCAGCAGAGACCAAACGCGTCACTCAAATGGGCAACCAAGGGCACGCCAGCGAGGGCATTCGCCTCACGCGCGAGTGGATTCAAGCCGGTGCCATCGACAAAGTCTCCGAGGTGCATGTGTGGTCTGACCGCCCTGGTAAATTCTGGGATTCTCAAGGCAAGGCCTACCCCACCGACACGCCGCCCGTGCCCAAAAACCTCGACTGGAACCTCTGGCTCGGTCCGGCCAAGGAGCGCGCCTACCATCCTGACTTCTGCCCGCGCAAATGGCGCGGCTGGTGGGACTTTGGCTGCGGTGCTCTGGGCGACATGGCGGTGCACAACGCCGACCCCGCCTTTTATGCGCTGGATCTCGATGCGCCCGACTGGGTCGAGGCTGAGAACGGCCCGAACAACAACCAGTCCTACCCGACGTGGAGCATCATCACCTACCACTTTCCTGCCAAAGGCGACCGCCCAGCGGTGAAGATGGTCTGGTATGACGGCGGCAAGCTGCCACCCCGCCCGGAAGGTCTGGAAGAAACGCGCAATCTTGGCGACAACGGCATCTACTTCGTGGGAGACAAAGGCTGCATCCTCGCCGGCGGCTGGTCCGGCACTCCGCGCATCGTGCCCGAGACCAAGATGCAGCAGTTCGTCATCCCCGCGAAGACGATCCCCCGCTGCCTGAGCGGCCACCACAAAGAATTCCTCGAAGCCTGCAAAACCGGCAATCCGCAGGATGCCAAATCCGGCTTCTGGTATTCCGCCCCCTTCACCGAATCCCTCCTCGTCGGCCTGCTGGCCGTGCGTTACGGCAAGCGCGTTGAATGGGATACGAAGGCACTGAAATCCCCCAACACGCCGGAAGCGGATGCGATCATCCATAAGGCGTATCGCGCGGGGTATGGGATTTGACGGAGGATAGCCGTCCCGGCTGTTGGCGACTTGAAATCAGACAACCGAGACGGTTGTCCTACTACGCCAGCATCTTCGTCACCAGCTCCCCCGCCACTCCCGTGAGCCTCATATCAAGGCCTTGGAAACGCTGGTTGAGCTTGGTGTGGTCAAAGCCCAGCACGTGCAGCAGCGTGGCGTGCAGGTCATGCACGTGGACGGGGTCTTCGGTGACATTGAACCCGAAGTCATCGCTCTGGCCGAGCGTGATGCCGGGCTTCATGCCACCGCCGGCAAACCACATGCTGAAGCAGTTGGGGTGATGGTCGCGCCCATCATTTCCGCCCTGCACCATGGGGGTGCGTCCGAATTCGCCGCCCCAGATAACGAGGGTATCTTCCAACAAGCCGCGCTGCTTGAGGTCGCGCAGCAAAGCGGCGCAGGGCTGGTCGGTGAGACCGCACTGCGTTTTCAAACCATTCACCAATCCGCCATGGTGATCCCAGGCCTCATGGAAAAGCTGCACGAAGCGCACGCCGCTTTCGACGAGGCGGCGAGCAAGCAGGCAGTTGTTCGCAAAGGAGGCCTCGCCGGGCTTGGCACCGTACATGTCGAGGATGTGCTTGGGCTCCTTACTGATGTCCATCAACTCCGGGGCCGTCTGCTGCATGCGATAGGCCAGCTCGAAGCTGTTGATGCGACTGGCGATCTCAGGATCTCCCACCACATTGAGCCGCTCCTCATTGAGCTGCTTGAGGACATCGAGTGTGTCACGCTGCGTCGCGTCATTAACACCTTCCGGGTTGTTGAGAAAAAGTACGGGCTCTCCGCTGCTGCGGAAGGGCACGCCTTGATACACGGTGGGCAGGAAGCCGCAGCCGAAGTTGCTCATGCCGCCGCTGGGGCCTTTCTGGCCGCTCTGCATCACGACGTAGCCGGGCAGATCCTGGTTCTCTGTGCCGAGGCCGTAGAGCGTCCACGCCCCAAAGCTGGGCCTGCCAAAAATCTGCGAGCCGGTGCTCATCAAAATCTGTCCTGGCGCGTGATTGAAGGCGTCCGTCTTCATCGACCGCACAATGGTGAGATCATCCGCCATCTTCGCCGTGTGCGGCAGTAGCTCGCTCAATTCCGCACCGCTCTGGCCATGCCGAGCAAACTTGAACTTCGGCCCCAGCAGCTTGCTGTTGGGATTGATGAACGCAGCGCGGTAGCCTTTGAGCAGGTCTGGCGGCGGCAGCTTGCCGTCCCACTTCGAGAGCTCAGGCTTGTTATCGAACAACTCCAGATGGCTCGGCGCACCCCCCATGAAAAGATAGATCACCCGCTTCGCCTTCGCGGGATAATGCGGCTTTTTCAGTGCGAGCGGACTTGTTGGGGCCGCAGCACTGGCCGTGCGCGACATCAGATCCATCGCCGCAATGCTGGCCAAGCCCACGCCGCAGTCTTTGAAAAACCAGCGGCGGGTGCGGTAGCGGGCGTATTCGGCCTGGAGTTCGTGGCGGAGAGTCATGGCGGAGGGATTGACGCATAGAAATCGCCCGCTGGCGATGCTGTCTATCCGCGTGGGTTGTGCAGCACAATGCTGGTGGTGGCTTTGTCCATGGCGGGGGAAATCAACGGGGCACGGGCACATCCAGCAGGAAGTCGGCTTCAGTTTTCGTAAAGCCCTGCTTCAGCAGACCTTCCTTCACCTTCTCCACCGGCACACTAGGGAAGGCATTGAGCGCCTGCACAAAGAGCAGATAACGCATTCGAGGAAGGAAGGAATGGAGCGCGTTGGCGACACCATTTTTGCGAGCTTCGGGAGTCATCCCTCCCAGTCCTCCAATCCTGGCCATGCTGTTAGCCTCGCCTCCGGCGGCTTCATACTGAGGTGGACCCCGAAAATCGGGCCAGTAGTGAAGTTATGCGATTATGGTGGCTACGGTTTGGGGGCACCCCAAAC
>Ga0214171_1000613_pt1 | contig 11918 bp, 9 predicted proteins | sample TroBogEpilimnion_40_FD_153009 | JGI IMG/M metagenome (GOLD analysis project Ga0214171, IMG submission 153009) | Freshwater microbial communities from Trout Bog Lake, WI - 02JUL2007 epilimnion | ecosystem: Environmental > Aquatic > Freshwater > Lake > Epilimnion/Euphotic zone | place: Trout Bog... | reverse complement strand
CCCTGCGCATTCCACCCGTGGATGCGCACCAGGACCAGCTCCGCTCCTGCTCACCGTTCGTGGGCGGGCCGTTCCGCGAAGCGTCTGTGCCTGCGCTGCCCGTATGAATCTAAGCTCGCTTCAGCATCTGGTGCGCTCCGTCCGCACGCTGGTGGCGGACCGCGAAATCATTGTGCTGGGATCCGCCTCGCTGCTGGCCTCCTTTCCCGAGTTAGGTGACGGCACCGAACCGCTGGCCGCCACCTACGACGCGGACCTGTGCCCGCAGCCTTTTGATGAACCGACGGCCCTCATGATCCATGAGTCGTTGGGCGAGTCAGGAGATTTTCATCTGCGCCACGGCTATCATGTCGATGTCCTGCGTGACAGCATCTTCGAGACCCTGCCACCGGGCTGGCGCGAGCGCCTGCTGCCGGTGCCTGAGTGTGAAGGGACCTTTGCCCTGGAACCTCACGACCTTGCCGCCACCAAGCTCCTCGTCGGGCGAGGGAAGGACATTGCGCTGGTCCGTCACCTCCATCTCACAGGGCGTCTGTCCAGCGCGCTGGTGGAGCAGCGGCTCGATGCGATTCCGAAGACAGAGCGTTCCATCGTCGCCGCCAGCGTGGCATTCGTGCGGGCCTTTGCAACCGACTCCGCCCGATAACCCAGGGTCAGAAAAATAGGGCCAACGTCCAAATCATTGACCAAGCCCCCCAAGTTCCAAGCGCAGTTTGCCCGTGGACTTGTCCTTCGGAGCTCGAAGAGCGGAGGAGGAAGCGCAGAGTTCGAAGAACAAGCCCTCTTCTGAAACTCCGGACAAACCACCGTCAATCATCGTCAACAACGGCAAACAATCGCCAACCACTGCAAACAACCGCCAACTTCCCCCTCCGCCTACCTCGCTCCCATCACCGCCCTCGGCTGATGCTCAGTCAATATCTTCGACAGCGGCACCTCCACCGCATTCTCCCGTCCCAAAAACTCCAGCAGAATGCGCACACGCTCCACGCCCGTCAGCATCGCATTCACAATACCCTTCATCCCACGCATCGGCCCTTCGGTCAGTTCCACGGTGTCACCGACCTTCACGCCGATTTCCACCTCGCAGATCTCCATGTCCTTCATCTCGGCTTTCAACACCGCGATGGCCGAGTCCGGCACCGACGTGAGATTGCCCCCGAAATCGACCACCTTGATCACGCTCTGGGAGTATTTGACGGCCCGCATCGAGTCATTCGGAATGAAACGGGCAAAAAAGTAGCTCGGGAACAGCGCCTCAATGAACCACACCTTGCCCCGCCGGGTGTTCTTCTGAAAGCGGATGCGTGGGCAGTAAGTCTCCACGCCTTCCAATCCCGCCATCAGCGCAGCGGCGATGTGCTCGCATTTCGGGCGGGTATGGACCACATACCAAGCCGGGATGGTTTCTTTTTTTTCTTTCATGGGGAGTGCTACTTCAAAGTGTCGCTGCCGTGCGTCCGGGCAACCACAATCCATGAACAGCACCAAAACATCTGACTGTCTTAGGATGCGGCGTCCTTTCCGTCCCTTGGGTCCTTCCGCTCAGCCGCCACGCCCTCGCGAACCCCCCCACCACTCCCGTTCTTTCAGTATCCCCTTTTTCTTTCCCCTCTTTTTTGCGCCCTTTTGCGGCCACCCAATTTCCGGCCATTCCTTTGCCAAAAATAAACGCCCCAGTTTCGCCCAGGGCCCCCCCTCAAAAGCGCCATCTCCGTTTCTGATCCCTCTTCCGTTCATTCCGTGCCTTCCGTAGGCCCTCAAATCCGGCACCTCTGCGGTCTTCTAATCTCTTGCGGTGTTAAATCTGTCGTCCTCTTCAGGTGTAAACCCTGCCCCCAATCCCTCCCATCCCAACAACGGGTTTGCGCAGCAGCATGGATTGCGCCACCTGTGCCGCCCGTTTTTCCCGACGCACGCGCATGTTTCCAGACCTCTACGACTACCTCTACCACCTGGCCCCTGCCGGCGGCATACCGCTCAAGGGCACCGGCATCGTCGTGGCACTGGCGCTGATCCTCGCCCATGTCTGGGCGCTCAAAAACACCGCGAAAACCCAGGCCTTCCTCAAAGCCTTCCCCCGCACCTACAAATGGGGCGTCATCCTCCTCACCATCGACTTCCTCTGGGGCGAGTTTGCCCTGGCGAACATGGACATGGGCGAGTTCTACACCATGCGCGACAAGTTCATGTTCATCGTCGCAGGCGGTTATGTGGCGGTGCTCATCTACGTGAAGGAATTCCTCGCCGTGCGTGCCCTCGGTTCCCTCATGCTGCTGGTGGCCGGACCGGTCCTGACCGCCGCCTTTCTGCAGCCCCCCGTCAGCCGCCTGCTTCTCCCCATCATCGCCTACGTCTGGATCATCGTCGGCATGTTCTTCATCGGCATGCCCTTCCTGATGCGTGACTGGGTGAACGCCCTGCTCGCCAAACCCCAGCGCTGGAATCTGGCGGTGTACGGCGGCATCGCCTACGGCATCGTCCTCCTCGCCGCAGCGATCCTCTTCTACTGATTTCAGTGCAGTTCTGAATGACGGATCACGGGTTCCCGACTATTGACCACCGATGCACCCGCAGCCCCGTGTCCTCGTCATTCGTGGCGGCGCGATAGGCGACTTCATCCTCACGCTCCCAGCGCTCCGCCTGCTGCGCGATACCATCGCCAACTGCCACCTCGAAGTCATCGGCTATCCCGCCATCGCCGAACTCGCCCGCAGCGCCGGCCTCGCCGACTCCATCCGCAGCCTCGAACACCGCACCATGGCCCCGCTGTTTACCAAAACAGCCCCCATCGACGAAGCCCTTGCCGAACACCTGCGCAGCTTCAATCTCGTCGTCAGCTTCCTCTACGATCCCGACGGCCTCTTCCGCGCCAGCATGGAGCGCGTCGGCGTCAAAACCCTCATCGAGTGCTCCCCATTGGTTAAACCCGAAGGCCCCCACGCCTCCAAGCAACTCGCCCAAGGCCTGGAAAAACTCGCCATGTTTCTGGAAGACGAACACCTCCACCGCGCCCACTTCCAGCGCCCACCCGCCAACCAGCGCCGCATCGCCATCCACGTCGGCAGCGGCTCCGAAAAGAAAAACTGGCCCCTCGATCGCTGGCTCCAAGTCGCCGACTCCTTCTCCGACTCCGAAGTCATCTTCATCACCGGCGAAGCCGAACAAGAGCGCGGCATCCAACCCACCGGCCATCCCATCTGGCACGCCCTCCCCCTGCCCGAACTCGCCACCCGCCTCGGCACCTGCACCACCTTCCTCGGCCACGACAGCGGCATCTCGCATCTCGCCGCCGCATGCGGAGTTCCATGCATCCTTTTGTTCGGCCCCACTGATCCCGCCATTTGGTCACCACCCCAGCCCTGGGTCCAGTTTTTGCGAGATCCGACACAAGATTTGTCCGCTTTGACAGTCGCGGAAGTGAAATTGGCCGCCGCGCAAGTTGTGGCGAAATCGTAACGTGCTAGCTTAATCCTAAATCATGTCCCACGAGCATAACACCGCCCGAATCAATGCCTTCCTCATCCTCGGCGCTCCTGGCAGTGGCAAAGGGACGCAAGGAAAGGTATTGGGCTGCATCCCGCGCTTCCATCACCTCGCTTGCGGCGATGTGTTTCGTTCTCTCGACACCCGCACAGCCATCGGCCAGAAATTCGTCGAATACTCCAGCCGTGGTGAACTGGTCCCGGATGACGTGACGGTAGAACTCTGGCATGCCAACCTCAAGCAACGCATTGATTCTCATCAGTTTAAGCCAGAAATCGACTTCCTGGTACTTGATGGCATCCCGCGCAATGTGGAGCAGGCCCGGTTCATGGAGCCCCACATCGAAGTCCTCAAAGTCTTCCATCTCTCCTGCCCGGACCGCACCGAACTCGCCCGCCGCCTGCGCAAACGCGCCCTCAAGGACAACCGCTTCGACGACGCCAACGAAACCGTCATCCAGCAGCGCTTCGCCACCTACGAGGCCGAAACCAAGCCCATCCTCGACTACTATGCAGGCAATCGCATCCTCGACATCGATGCCAGCCAGGCGCCTGCCAAGGTGCTCTATGACATCATCGGCGGCGTCATGCAGCTCGATGCATGGAAAGAATTGGAAAAGATGAAGGTCTAAGCGCAAAACGATGCGAGTTCTTTTCATTGGCACCGGCGACATCGGCCTTCCCTCGCTGGAGTGGCTGCTCAGCACGCCGAAACACAGCGTCGTCGGTGTGGTCACACAGCCAGACAAGCCCGTGGGCCGCAAGCAGGTGCTCACGCCGCCGCAGATCAAGGTGCGCGCCCTTGCAGCAGGACTCACCGTCATGCAGCCGCTGAAAATTCGCCATGCCGTGGAGGAGCTGAAAGCCTTCAATGCCGACGTCGCCATCGTCGTGGCCTACGGTCAGATTTTATCGCGTGCCGTGCTGGATGTGCCACCGCTCGGCTGCCTGAACGTCCATACTTCACTGCTGCCACGCCACCGTGGTGCCGCGCCGATTCAGGCCGCCATCCGCGATGGAGATACTGAAACCGGCGTCACCATCATGTTCATGGATGAAGGCCTCGATACCGGCGACATCCTACTCATGCACCGCATGCCTATCGCCGCAGACGACACTGGCGGCAGCCTGCATGACAAGCTTGCACAGAAGGCACCTGAGGCGCTTGAAGCTGCACTGGATCTCCTCGCTTCCGGTCATCCACCACGTGAAAAGCAGGACGAATCCAAAGTAACGCACGTCCGCAAACTCACCCGTCAGGATGGTCGTCTTGATTGGACGCGTCCCGCCATCGAACTCGACCGCCTCGTTCGCGCCTTCACGCCCTGGCCGGGAACTTCCTGCATGCTCAAGGACACGCAGATGAAGATCCATCAGGCTCAGGTCATCGCCAATGCGGATGTCTGTCCTTCTCCGGGCACCATTGTCAGCGCAAATGCCGACGGTATTTTGGTAAGTTGTGGCAACGGTCTCCTCAATCTGAATGAGGTCCAAATCGAAGGCGGCAGACGTTTGTCTGCCGCCGACTTCCTGCGCGGGCACCCGCTGCAGGTGGGTGATGTGTTGCACTGAGTTGCTTATTCCTGCAGGAAGACGAACACGCCCTTCTTGTTGCCAACGACGACATCCATTTTGCCGTCCTTGTTCACGTCGCCGGGGGTCACCTGGGTGCCGACGCCGCTGTTGTCGTCGATTTGATGCGGAATGAACTGCGCTTCTTTGCCGTCGCGTTTGATCTCGAACCAGTAGAGCACCGGGGCTGCCTGCGGCTCGTCGTCTTTCATGGGGCCGTGCGCCCAACGGCGCTTGCCGGTGACCACGTCCAGGACGCCGTCGCCATTCATGTCGGCGAGCTGCATGGCGTGAAGCTGGCTGAATTTCACACCCACTGGGCTTTCCTCGACCGTGGCTCCCATGAGCTTGTGCTCGATGAAAGTGCCATCGGCCTTTTGCTCAAACCAGCCGAAGCCGTAGCCATGTGCATCATAGCCGCTGATGACATCGTTGCGGCCATCGCCGTTCACATCATAAACGAGGATGAAGGAACCGCCGCGTCCGCCAACCGTGGTGAAGAGCTGCGGGTGGAAGGCCCAGTCGCTGTCGGCCTTGGTGTCTGCGGGCTGTTCGCGCCAGCCTTCCTTGTCGAGGATGTCGGGACGACCGTCGCCATTCACATCGCCCACGCCGTAGCCGTGAGTGTAGCGGAAGTACTTCTTGTCGTTCTCCGGTGATTTCGGGGAGATGGGGCGGAAGCGGGCTTTGCCGAAAGGATTGGACCAGTCGATCTCGGCATAACCAAGCTGACCGCCGGTGTGGCAGATCAGTTCGGGTTTGCCGTCGCCGTTCACGTCTTTGAAATCGGGGGATTCATTGTCTGTGACGTCGAAGATGGTGTGGCGCTTCCATTCGCCGCCTTTGTTCTGCGGGTTTTCAAACACCCACGTTTCCTTGCCTGGCCAGGAATAGGCCATGATGTCGCTCCAGCCGTCACCGTTGAAATCATAGCTGTAGGTCAGGAAGAAATCGCTGTAGCCCTTGGCTGGATCGTACGGCTCTTTTTCGAACTTTGGCGCGAACTCCACGCGCTCCTTGAACTCGGGCCCCTTCCAGATGAAGCGGCCTGAGCAGATGTCATTCTGCCCATCATGGTCGAAATCAGCAAAGTGTGAGCCTTCAGCCACGAACTCCTCGGTGAGCGTGAACTTCTTGAACTTCAAATCAGCAGCGCACAAGGGCAGCGCGAGCAACAGGGTTGGGATGAGCAGTTTGGTCATGGTGGTTGGATTGGAACAGAGTTGGATGGAGTGATCTTGCAGGCTTGCGGCATCAGCCGAGAAACTTCCCGGGGTTCAGAATCCCGTTGGGATCAAGCGCCGCCTTGATGCGCAGGTGGGTTTCATGCGCAGCGGACGTGACCGCCTCACGCCACCAGCGCTTTTTCGCGATGCCGATGCCGTGTTCGCCGGTGATGGCGCCGTTCCAGGCGATGACCTGATGGAAGAGCTTGTCTAGCGCGACCTCGGCGCGTTCGCGAATTGCGGGGTCGTCCATGGTCGGCACCATGATGTTGACGTGGATGTTGCCGTCGCCGGCGTGGCCGAAGCAGGCGACGGGGAAGCCAGTTTCGCTTTGCAGGGTCTCCGCGAAATCGACCAGATCCACGAGGCGGCCGCGTGGCACGACGATGTCCTCGTTCAGTTTGATCAGGCCGGTGTTGCGCAGGCTGTAGCTGAACTCACGGCGCAGTTTCCAGAAGGCTTCGCAGGCTTCATCGCCCATGGCTTTGTTTAAGCAGATGCTGCCCAGGCTTTGGACGAGTTTGGCGAGTAGTTCGATTTCCCCTTCCACAGAGCTGGCTTGGCCGTCGATTTCGACCAGCAAATGCGCATCGCCTTCCGGCGTGACGGAGGCACCGAGATACTCGCGTGCGGCACGCAGGGTGAACTTGTCGGCGATTTCGAGGGCGCTGGGCAGGAAGCCGCTGCCGAGGATGCGCTGCACGGCATTGGCTGCTTCGGCGAAGGAGTTGAAGCCTGCGGAGAGCATCGCGCGCATTGGCGGATGGGGGATCAGACGCAGGGTGGCCTCGGTAACGACGCCGAGCATGCCTTCGCTGCCCACCATGAGGCCGACGAGGTCGAAGCCCGTTTTGTTTTTATGGCAGCGACCACCTGCCTTCACGATGGAGCCGTCCGCCAGCACTGCCTCCAAACCGAGCACGTAATGCCGTGTGACGCCGTATTTCAGGCAGCGCGGACCGCCTGCGTTTGTAGCGATATTGCCGCCGAGACTGCATTCTTTGAGGGAAGCCGGGTCCGGCGGATAAAACCAGCCGAGTTTGCGCACTTCGTTTTGCAGGTGCCCGGTGATGACGCCCGGTTCGATCACTGCCACGCCGTCCGCGAGGGTGATCTCCTTGATCTTGTTCATGCGTGCGACCGAGAGCGCTATGCCGCCTTTCAATGGTACGCAGCCACCGACATAGCCTACGCGTGAACCCTGCGGTGTGACTGGAATGCGGTTCGCATTGGCAAAGCGCAGCACCTCGGAAACTTCGGCGGTCGATTCAGCATGCACCACGACGTCAGGTGGATTCGAGGCGAACCATTTGTCTGTGCTGTGCGTGGCGATGTCGGCCTGCGTGACGGAAACGCGTGCAGGGCCGAGAAGTGAGATGAGTTGATCGGCGAGGGAGGCCATGCGCATTCTTGGGGCCGGATGCCCGGCCTTGCAACTTCATGCCCTGCGTCTCATTTGGTTTCCATTCCTCCCAGATTCGTCGATTAGACTCACTCCTCCCCGCCGAGCAGGAACTGAAAATCGTTAAGGGTGAGGGCCTGGGCGAAGTTTTCCTCGCCGAGGATGTCGTTGGCGAGGGAGCCTTTTTGTTTTTGCAGTTGGCGGATTTTTTCCTCGATGGTGTTTTTCACGATGAGGCGGTAGGCGAAGACGGTCTGTTTCTGGCCGATGCGGTGGGTACGGTCGATGGCCTGGGCTTCGACGGCGGGATTCCACCAGGGGTCAAACAGGACGACGTAGCTGGCGGCGGTGAGATTGAGGCCGAAGCCGCCGGCTTTGAGGCTGATGAGGAAGGTGGCGGCACCTGCGTGCGTTTGGAAATCGTTGACCAGTGTGCCACGGTCTTCGGTCTGGCCGGTGAGCTTGAAGGACTGCCAGCCGCGCTCCTGAATCTCCGCCTCAATGATGGCGAGCATTTCGACGAACTGGGAGAAGACGAGCACCTTCTGGCCCTCTTCCATGAGCGGTTCGAGCAGTTCCATGAGCGCGGCGACTTTGGCGCTCTCGCTGGCGGGTTCTGCGGCTTTTTTGCGGCCCTTTTTAGGTTCCGTGGCATCCAGGCCAAGCAGGCGCGGATGGCAGCAAATTTGCCGCAGTCGTAGCAGGCTGGTGAGGATGTTGAAGCGCAGCTTGTCGAGCTCTTTGCTGGTCTTTACCTTCAACAATTGCGCACGGGCGCGTTTGACCTCAGCCTGATACAAGGCGGCCTGCGTGCCTTCGAGTTCGATGCTGAGATCTTCCTCCACGCGGTCAGGCAGGTCACTGGCGACTTCGTTTTTGGTGCGGCGCAGTAGGAAGGGGCGGGTGCGAGCGGCAAGACGGCGGCGGGCCAGCGGATCGTCCTTGCCGTCGAAGTTTTTGGTGAAGGCGGAGCGGGTGCCAAGCACGCCGGGCATGGCGAAGCTGAAGATGGACCAGAGATCGAGCAGGCGATTCTCAATGGGTGTGCCCGTGAGCGCGAGGCGGTACCGTGCCTGCAAGCCACACGCGGCCTGGGCGTTCTGTGAGGTCGGGTTCTTGATGGCCTGCGCTTCATCCAGGATGACCGCGCCCCATTCGATTTTGCTTAGCAACTCCTCATGGTTGCGAAGCTGGGCATAACCGATGATGAGGAGGTCCGCAGTACCGTCGAGTCCGGTCTTGCCCGCGCTGGCGCGGTTCCATACCTCCACCGTGAGTTGGGGGAAAAAGCGGGAGACTTCGCCGCGCCAGTTGTCCTGCACGGACTTGGGGCAGATGACGAGCAGGGGTTCCTTCAACTGTTGCTCGCCACGCAGCCACGCAATCCAAACCAGCGTCTGCAAAGTTTTGCCCAGACCCATGTCGTCTGCCAGAACACCGCCGAAGCGGTTGGTGGTGAGGTAGGCCAGGAAATGAAAGCCTTCGGTCTGATAGGGGCGCAATGTGGCGGTGATGCCCTCCGGCAACTGCGGAGTGACGCGGGTTTGGATTTCCTCCACTCGGCGGCGCACTTGTGCGACACGCTCGGCACTGAGGAGTGTGGTGTCTTTGCCGGTCAGCCCACCGAGCTGGAGGGCATGCAGGCGTTGTTTCTCGGCGCTGAAATCATGCGCGGCGAGGCCGAGTTCGGCGAGTTCTTGCAACTGCGCTTCGCTGAGCTGGTATTCCAGTTTGCGCCAGCCTTTGCCAGGAAGGCGCACCCATTTGCCCTTCGCTTTGAGCAGCAGATCGATCTCGTCTTGAGACAAGGTGTTGTCGCTGACATCCAGGGCGACGCTGAGGTCAAACCAGTCGATACCAGTCTTGGATTCCTCAATGTCGAGGCGCACGTGGCCGGCGACTTTGCCATCGCGCAGGCTGGCGAGTTCGGCATCCAACTCGACGGTGAGCCCCTGCGGGCGGCGGTCGAGCCAGGCGAGGAAGAGTTCCGGCCAGTCCCGGCCCTGAATGCGCTGTTCGAGCCATGCCTCATTGGTACCGTAAACGGGTCTGAGCGGCCACTGCGCCAGCCAGGCACCGGCGGCAGGCAGGTTTGAGCTGTCGATCTGCACGAGCTCATCCGCCGCTGGCTGCTTTGTCTGTTTGAAGTGGTAGGAGGTGCCCCAGTTCGTGCCAGACCATTGGCTCGGGGCTTGCATACCGCCAAATTTAGCCTGAGCACGCACCTTTAGGTAGTCACTGTTCGATTGCGGTAGGCGGGTGAGCTTGCAGCGCACGTCGATCTCAGCGCGGATGATTTTCACCCGGCCTTCGAGGCGCTGCGGTACGGGCACGCCGAGCTTGGCGAGGGCGCTGACGCCTTCCTTCGTTTCCAAGGCTGCGGACGGAATGCATACCGGCCAATGCAAGGAGGAATTGCCAAAGGGCCAGTAATGGATGGCGTGCGCGGCTTCGCGTGTGACATAGCGCAATGGGAACCCCGGCACGATGGCGAGCGGTGGCAGGGGTGAGCGTCCTTCTTCATCGAGCAGGCGCAGCTCATAGTCGCCACCAGGAACGGCAGGCGGCTGCAGGTCCCAGCGCAGTGGCTCGTCGATGATGGGCAGTGGATCGCCTGTGGTGGTGACGACGTGGGTTTGAAACAACTGCGGGGAGGAGATGAGCTGGGCGAGGCTCTTGGCAAGCGAGTCAGAGAGCGGCGGGATGTCGGCGGGGCGAAGTTCTCCATGATCCACCAGCGCGGCCTTCAATACGAGATTCGAGCCGGCGCTGAGCAGATTTTGTGGCCCACTGCCGTAGTAGGTGGAACCGCCCCAAAGCTGCTTGAGCAGCTTCTGTGTGGCTTTGCCAAACTCGGCGTCACCCGGGTGGCGCACCTGCACGAGTGCGCCGGTTGCATGCATGACGAGGCGCAACTCCGGGGCTTCGGCGGCCAGGTGTAGTTGCGGTTCCTGCCAGGTGCCGAGCCGGTGTCGCCATTCGTCGATTTGTTTGAGACGCACCCATTGTTGGACAAGCCGTTCCTGCACCGCAGGATCAGCCAGCCCTGTCAAACCGTTCGGCAGCGCGAGATTGCAGGACTTTAAGGCCATCGCCAGATAGGCAAAGAACTCGGCATCATCGACAGGGGGATGTTCGGTGGGCCAGAGATGCACTTGGCCATAGCCCCAGTAACTTTGCTTTCCGCTGATCTTGAACAAATCCTGCTGCGCAACCATGCTCTGCCCGCCTGAGCGCCAGATGGCGGCCTGCTGAAGAAACCGCAACTGAGAGGCGGTCAAGGTGATGCCGAGCCTAGCGGCGGCACGCCCCGGGAAGGAATCCGCATCGGGCTGTATCACAGTAGGTTTGGCGGTTTGTGCGGTCTTACCATTGGCCGTGTCAGGGTTCACGGCCTGCGTCTTTAAATGCAGGATCAAGGCAGCAGCGTGCTTGCAGTCCACATTGACGGAACAGGTGCAAAGGGTATCCACGGTGAAGCGGTTGAAACTGAGCATGACCACGTAAAGCTCATGGTCTTGCACTGTGGCCTGTAGGCTGCGGCCCGGCTCCGCCCAAAGCACCTGCTGAACAGCGTTTTGATGGAAGAGCTGAGTGCCATCCTGCAAGGCTTCCAAATCGAAATACTGCAGAGCCTCGACGAGCAGTTTGCACTGCTTGGAGGTAATACGTATGGAGGTTTCGGCAGACATGGCAAATGTCAGAATGCGGTGACAGAAGCAGAGCTCAAGTGTAATTCACACCGTATTCATGCCCCCGCTCATCGAAGTCACACACCCTCGCGGCATTTACCTGCCGGAGGCGGATTTGTGGTTGGATCCGCATTTTGGGAAGGAGCGGGCGTTTGTTTCGCATGCGCACAGCGACCATGTGGCGCGGCATGGACTGACGATTTGTTCGGACATCACGCATCAGCTCATGGTGGTGCGCAAATCGGTGAAAAAATCGGGGAGGGTGATGTCGCCGCAGATGCGGGAGGTGTTTGAGTGGGAAGGCTGGGAGCTGCGGCTGCTGCCTGCCGGGCATATCACAGGATCGACGATGTTGCATCTGACGCGCAAGGCGGATGGGGCGACGCTGCTTTACACGGGTGACTACAAACTGCGGCAGGGACTTAGCGCAGAACGCTGCGAGCTGATGCAGGCGGACACGCTGATCATGGAGACGACGTTTGGGTTGCCCAAGTATCGTTTCCCGCCGGCGGAGGATGTGATCGCTCAAATGTTGGCGTTT
>Ga0214171_1000608_pt1 | contig 11956 bp, 15 predicted proteins | sample TroBogEpilimnion_40_FD_153009 | JGI IMG/M metagenome (GOLD analysis project Ga0214171, IMG submission 153009) | Freshwater microbial communities from Trout Bog Lake, WI - 02JUL2007 epilimnion | ecosystem: Environmental > Aquatic > Freshwater > Lake > Epilimnion/Euphotic zone | place: Trout Bog... | reverse complement strand
CTATCAGGTCCGGCAAAGCGGATTTATTACAAGAAATTTTCACAATAAACCCCCAAGTTGAGGGCAACCCCGAGGATAATTGGTTTTGGCAAAGGTTTTTTAAGGACCATCACGAATTATCTTATAGACAGAGAACAACCGTTGAGGTCGAAGGGCGCTCCATTGATTACTATTATACGGTCCATCATTCAACCTATCAGGATAACAGATGGTTGCCGGATGAAGTAAAAGCGCAGATTGAAGACTACAAAACAAAGAACCCTTATTTATATTCTGTTTACGCTAAGGGATTGTGGACGGCTAAGGAAACCGGCGGGAATTTTTATAAAGAGTTTTCAAGGGCGAAGCATGTTAAAAAGTTGGTTTACGAACCGGATTTGCCTTTGCATGTATCCTTTGACTTTAACGTCAACCCTTATTGTTCAGTCCAAATATGGCAAATAAAAGGCTTAGACGTTAGATGTATTGATGAAATCCCGGCACGATACCCAAATAACAACACCAAAGGCGCCTCAAAATTATTTTTACAAAAGTATTTTGCACATAAGGGCGGATTGTTTGTGTATGGCGACCCGGCCGGAAGGTCAGCGGATACAAGGTCAGAGCAAGGACAAAATGATTTTAGGATTATTCAAACAGAACTTGCAAGCCTTAGACCACAAATGCGCGTCCATTCAAAGGCGCCGGCCGTGGCGATGCGTGGTAATTGGATTAATCAAATATTAGGATTTAACGAAGGCGGGATAGTTGTATCAATAGACGAGAATTGCGGGCAAACAATATCAGACTTTAGCTATTTGAAAGAGGCGAGCGACGGGACCAAGCACAAAGAAAAGGTTAAAGATGCTGAAACGGGCGTCACTTACGAAAAGTACGGTCACATGTCGGATTGTGCCGATTACATGCTTACATTTGCTTTTATAAGCGAATACGACAAGTTCCAAAGGGGCGGTATTACCAATATTTCGTTTGGGAAAAACCGGAATTCAAAAAATAGTTACTAAATTTACACCAAAACAACGCAACATGTTTAAAAACTTAAAGGATTTAATTAACACAAGAAAAAAGCTTGAGGATGCTAAAACAGAATTAAAAATAACGCAAAGTGCATCCGACGCTTATCATGTACTTATTCAAAGAAGAACCGAAGAATTGACTATAAAAGAAAGTCAATTGGCAAAGATTGAAAGCATTATCGCCAATAGACGCGAAACTTTAAAAGGATTGAATAAAAAGATTAATCCGGGTTTGTCGACACCTAAAAAGGCGGCACCAAAAAAAGCAGTTAAAAAAACTAAATAAATGGCATATTTAATCCCTTCCGACTATTTGCGTATAATTCAGGACGCGAACTTACAACAGATTATCACGTCAAACGCAGTAATTCAAGGGGGCGCAGAGTTAGCGGCACAAGCCGAGGCAATATCTTACCTACGTCAAAAATATGACGTAAGCACAGAGTTTGCCAATACTACAAAATGGAATAGACAAAATCCTTATAGCGCCGGGGATAGAGTTTATTTAGATGCGCCGGCTTATGTTAGCACAAATACTTATCAAATTGCTGACCTAACTTTATATTTAGGCAAAGTTTATGAATGTATCGCAACAACTACCGGGACATTTGATATGACCGCTTGGAATTTATTAGGTTACCAATACGACCTATATTACGCATTAAATCCTTACCCGCTTTTTGACCTAACTAAGCTTTACAATGTGGGCGATTTTGTGTTTTGGGCCGGTAACATTTATGAATGTATAGTTGCTACGCCGTTACTAGCACATGAGGACGGTATACAATACTACTTATCACAAAATATTCCTTATACAAACGTTTTCCCAAATGACCCGAACGTAGGACCTAAGAATTGGTCATTTCAAGAAAACTATATTATTCCCGCAAATACTGATTTATTATTAGCTAACGTTTGGTCCCCGGCTGATAACCGCGACCAACAAATGGTTATGTATTTTACGTATATTACTTTATACCACTTACACGCGCGCATTGCACCGCGTAACATTCCCGAATTAAGGGTGGCGAGATACGAAGCCGCAATAGATTGGCTTAAAATGTGCGCGCGTGGGGAGGTCACACCAAATTTACCTTTATTACAACCGGCCCAAGGTCGACGCGTAAGATGGGGCGGACAAGTTAGAAACATAAATTCTTATTAATAATGGCAAATTTATTTCAAAATATAAAGAACTACGTTTTCCCAACGCCGCCGGTTGACGGCAAGCCTAACGCTTTAACAGAGTATGGCGCAGAATGGAGGGGAGCGACACACGTTGAAAAGAACTTGCGCGCATATATTACGCCGGTTCAATTACAACGTATTAGACATGACGTCCAAATGTGGCGCGATGCCGTTAAAGAGGCAGAACAAGCATGGTATCCGCACAGAGTACGTATGCAACGTATGTACAACGATACAATCTTAAACGGACACGTTTATAGCTGTTTGAAGCGCAGAAAGGACCTTACTTTACTTCGCGATTGGGAGTTTAAGGATTCAAAAGATGCGATTAATGAGGATGTAATCAAAATGTTTAATAAAAAATGGTTTGCAAACCTTTTGGAATATGCTTTAGAAGCCAAGTTTTTTGGTTATAGCTTAATCACTTTAGGCGATTTTGAGAATGATAACTTCCCGGATTTATCAATAATTAGAAGATTTAACATTTCGCCGGACCGTTTAAACGTAACATCTTATGTTTATTCTTTGAGCGGTGCGCAATTCCTTGAGGAACCTTACGTGGATTGGCACGTATGGGTTGACACACCAACGGACGTGGGTATTGCAAAGGTTGGATATGGTTTGCTTTACTATGTGGCTATTTACGAAATCATTTGCCGTAACGTTTTAGGATTTAACACAGACGCGGCGGAATTGTACGGTATGCCAATAAGAAAAGGTAAAACAACCAAAACAAACGAAGACGAAAGAGCGGCTTTTGAAAGCGCTTTGGCAAATATGGGTTCAGCGGGTTACATCCTTACCGACTTAATGGATGAAGTGGAATTGGTAGAAACAAAGGGTAACGGACAAGGATTTAAAATTTACGAATCGTTAGAGCAAAGATGCGAAAAGAAAATATCTAAAATTATTTTAGGACACGCGGACGCTTTGGATTCAATCCCGGGTAAACTTGGCAATAGTGGCGAAAAAAGCCCGGCCCAAGTTGCATTGGATGATACAGCGGCGGTAGATGCAGCGTTCTTAGAAGATGTTGTTAATGACGTTTTATTGCCTAAGCTTAGAAAAATTGGCATGTCTATTCCTGACGATGTTAAATTCTGTTTCAGTAATAACCACGAGTTAGTTGAACAAAGAAAGAACGAAGACGCTAACAATAAGCTAACGGCTGACATCGCTTTAGCAATGAAAAACGCCGGCTTGGAAATGGATGCTAAATACTTTGAGGAAAGAACGGGAATCCCTACTTTAAAAATAGAAGCACCGGCCGTTCCAAAACAGAACGAACCACAAAAATTTAGCGCCAAGATAAAAAACAAACTAGATGAATTTTACCGATAGTGAAATTGAAGATTTACTTAAAGGTATTTTTGCGGGCGATATTACGAAGGAAAATTTACCCGTAGACTTGTACCAATCAATAGCCGAATTCTTAGAAAAAGGTTTATTGAAAGGCGCGGGCGGACCCGTTACAAGTTTTGACGGTAAGGACTTAGACTTAATCCAAGAATTAAGAACAAATATTTACATGTTTAGCGCGGCCAAGACTTATCAGGAAGTGCGAACCATGACGGATTTATTATATAACGAAGACGACAAGGTTAAACCTTTTGATGAGTTCTTTGAAGACGCTAGGGCCATTTATAACAATTACAATGTCAACTATGCGCAAACGGAATACAACACCGCGGTAGCAAGTGGACAAATGGGTATAAGATGGAATCAGATTGAGGCTGATAAGGAAATTTTACCGTTGTTAAAAATGACAGTAGTTGAGGATGCGCAGACAACGGAAATTTGCGAACCATTGGACGGAATAACGTTGCCGGTCAATGACCCATTTTGGGACGAGTTTTACCCGCCTAACCATTGGAATTGCCGTTCTACTGTTTTACAATTAGACGAAGGCGAAATTAGCAGTAAGGCAGAAGTAGACAAAGCGAAAGAACACGCAGACGAGGACATGCAAGACGTGTTTAAAATGAATGTGGGTAAAGATGAAATAGTTTTCAGTCCGGACCATCCTTATTTTAAAGTTCCAAGAGAAGATAAAGAGTTGGCCAAAAGGAATTTTGATTTACCTATGCCGGAAGAGTTGGTTAATTATACGCCAACGCCTACGATAGAAGATAGAATCGAGGAAATAAAAACAAAAGCCAAGGAATTAAGCGACCAAATAGCAGAAAAGCAAAAGGCTTTTGATGAAAAAATTGCCCCTATTAAATTAAAACTAAATGATTATGCAAGTAAATTAGGCAGTACTTCTTTGAATGACCCGGAATATTCAAAAATTCTTGAAGAATGGCGCGGAGTATCAAAAGAATACGATGCAATTAATGCAACTAGGGGTAATATTAGGGAAGGATATAATAAATTTGTTGTTAATTTATTAGAGAGCAAAAATGGCAAAGCGGAATTTGATTTAATAATGACTAAAGCCCAATCAAAAAATATAGTTAATATCAAAGATGGGGAGGATTATTTTAAAAGAATTGTTGGGAAAAATGTTTTAAAAGAAACAGATTCGGTAGGCGTAAAAACAATAAAAGGAAGGGAACATTTTAGTATTATTGACAATAAAATAGCAATAAGAGAAAGCAGTACAATAAAAACAATTACTCATGAATTAGGTCATTATTTGGAAGATGCTAATAAAAATTATTTTGATAAAATAAAAGAATTTTATGCAGAAAGGACAAAAAATGATAAAATAGAAAAATTAAGCAAACTTCTAAATAATATTTTATCAGATAAGGAAATAACAAAAAAAGATAACTTTATAAATGCTTATACCGGCAAATGGTATGAACATAATAATAAACAAATTGCAACTGAAATAACTTCTATGTGGTTTAGTCATGTTTTTGAAGACTTGCATAATTTTATACAGAAAGACCCGGAGCATTTCGAACTTATATTTAAACTATTTAATCAATGATAATCGAAGCTTTGTTTTTAAAACAAAAAGTAACAATTCAAGACGATAAAGTTGATTGTAAAAATCAAGATATTAAAGAAATTTTTAAGTTTTGGATGACTAAAGATATGGGGACCGGTCCCGAAGATGGTTATTTGTCAAACATGATTAAATTATTTGGTAAAAATTTGCAAATTATTTCAATAACAGAAGACGAAAATATAATTTATTAAATATGATTAACCAAGACATTATTAGCCTAATTGAATTGCGCGATAAAGCCCATATTTTACATTGGGAAACGCGCGTTTTTTCGCAACATAAAGCGTTAGGCAAGTTTTACGACGAATTAACCGAACTTTTAGACACGTTTGTTGAAACTTACATGGGTAAGTATGGCAGAATGAATCTTAACGGCTTAATAAACGTAAAAGTTGATGACGTAGACGAGTTAATGGACGAAACTTACGTAACTTTGGAATTGATGGAACCAAAAATCGATAAAAAGTGTACAGATTTACTTAATATCTTAGCGGATATGAAGGAAATTGTTAATCGTACTAAATACATGTTAACTTTAAAATAATGGAATACTTTAATTGGAAAGAGTTTAAGGGGACCGGATGTCAGGCGGTGGATATGTGCGCGGCAACCATTTACGCTCATAGAATTAAAAACGTACCTATCAAAGCGGTTCACATATTGCCAAGAATGTACGGTCAATATCAGCAATGGGCCGATATACAAATGAAAAAATTAGGCGGTCGCAGACTTACAGATGAAGACGCGCTTTGTTTTGACGGTGTATATATCGAAAAAGGTTCGGACATGCAATCGACGCCGATTGTTATTGAATTATGGGAACAAGCATAAAATGGATAAGTTTAATTTTGATAAAATAGGCAAAAATTTGGAGCGTTTAAAACACGAATTGCCAAAGGTATTGGCTAACGACACCAAAAACTATTTTGTCGAAGAGTTTAATAAGCAAGAATGGAACGGGACAGCTTGGGAACAAGTACAAAGAAAAATTCCCGGGACAAAAGCTTATAAATATCCAAAGAAAGGCGCAGACGCAAGACATGGACGAGCGATATTGGTAAAAACGGGTAAGTTAAGGCGTGACGTGGTTAATAGTTTGGAGCGTGCCGATTGGGACATGATAAGATTTAAAGTAAAGAATGATTATGGCGCTTATCATAATGTCGGTACCGATAAAATACCGCAAAGGCAATTCATGGGGGACACGCCAAAGCTAAGACAACGCCAATTAGATAAAATTAAAAGCTACATGCAAAGAATATGGGCATAAATAACGCTATATTAGACATAAAAGCACAATTGCAAAACGCGATTGGCTTTTGCCGTATATTCAATAATCAATTTCGATACATGGACGAAGGGAAGATAGAATCATTCCCTTTCCCATGCGCTTTTATTGAGGTTCAAATGCCGCAAGACCATTCACAATTAAGTTCAGGTGTTACAGAATCGGACGTGACTTTTAAAATACATATTGGACAAGTAGAATATGACGCCCAAGATGGCACACTTGAGGAAAATAAAAGTATATTTGCATTAAGGGACCAAGTTGTTAAACTTTTAACATATTACGAACCTTCCGGATGTAGTCGATTGATGAAAGTAAGGGAAGAGCAAGACTATGAGCATACAAACGTATACCATTATCAAGTACATTTCCAATGCTCATTTATAGATACTACCGGACAAGAGGACCAATTTTTTAAACAACCGCCAACGAATGTTGAAATAGACGTAACAAAAGTAAATTATATAATATAATGGCACGAACAATCGCCCAAATTCAGGCGCAAATTATAGCAACCAAAAACGCCCAACCGGAATTGGCCGGCTTAACAAGTACGTCAAAGCGTGCTATTTGGAATCTTTGGACTTTTGTTGTTGCCGCTTGTATTGCTATATTTGAACAATTATTAGATTCATTCTTAACAGAAGTTGAAACGCAAGTCGCACAAAGTGCCGGCGCTTCTGTTTTATGGTTACAAGCCAAAATGTTTCAATTTCAATACGACGCCACAACCCCTCAAGTAATACAGTTAATCAATACAGTTCCACAATACCCGGTTGTTGACGCAAATAAGCGAATAATAACGGCATGTAGTGTGACGAGTAGCCTAAGCAACCAAGTAAGTATTAAAGTGGCAAAATCAAGTCCATTTGTGGCCTTAGCTACCGCGGAACTAACAGCGGCGCAAAGCTATATTAACACAATTGGGGCGGCGGGAATTACTTATAACGTTATTAGTTTAAACGCTGATAAATTATATGTTCAAGCACAAATTTACTACCAAGGACAATATTCAACGGTTATTCAACAAAACGTTATTGACGCAATCAATAGTTTTTTACAAAATTTATCTATTGTTAACTTTAACGGTTCAATGAAGATTAGCGATTTAGAAGGAGCAATTAGAAACGTGGCCGGAGTTAATGATGTGGTATTAAATAACGTGAGGGGAAGGGATGATGCTAGTTCTTTTTCAAATGGTATTGATTTAGTATTGAATAACACGGTAATATCTAGGCAATGGAATACAATTGCGGGATATATCGTACAAGAAACAACAACCGGAAAGACTTTTGCTGATTCATTAACATTCATAGGCCAATAATGTCACTTTATAACATTAGCTTTTACAATAAAGTAATTGAATTACTACCGGTCGACAAAAGACAAGCAATCAATGTACGTTGGTTGCAATCCCTTATTTCGCCGATTCAATACTTAAGGGATAAATATTTAGGCGATTACAAAACCGGGAGTTCTTATCCTCAATGGATAGCCGGTACGTATTCAAAAGGCGCAAAGGTTGTTTTTAAAAATGTAGTTTACGAATCTTTAATAGATGGAAACACAGACCAACCGCCGACCGCTAATTGGATGACTTACCTTCCTTCGTTTATGGGGGTGGACCAAAGGGTTTTATTTAATGGCCAAAAGTTAACTTTAGAATACGCCTTGAATCAAAGATTTCTTGGCACATTCAGACAACCGCCATTGCAAAGCGATATTTATATAACTAATAACGCTTTGGGAATAACATATTTTAGGTCCGGGAATACAGAGGCGATAAGTAGTTCGGTTTATGCTGATAATTCATCGGAGTTAGTAATTAATTCTTACGACATCGCAATTCAATATAATTTTACAATACATATCCCGGCGGCTATTTATTCAGGTTATCCAAGCGAAATAAATAATTTTGTCAATGGATTGATACCGGCCGGATTAACATTTAACATCGTAACATACTAATAAATGAAAAAATTAAGCACCGCGAACATTTCAAATACTGTCGCAATGCCTATAAAGGGCGGAACTTTAGATTTTGTTCAATTAGCCTATCAGGAGGTAATTGATGCAATCGTTAAAAACATCATTGGCGGCTTAACATCGCCAACAAGTTATTATATTTTATACGGTTGTAAAAATACCGGTAGCGGTTCCAATTACATTATTGGAGCGGGTGCCATTTATTACAACGGCGAGGTTTACTTAGTTCCGGCGGCTACATTTACGGCGGCTAGCGGGCAAGTTGCGGTTGGTACTATAACAACCAATTACTACGCAACAAACGCGGACCCGGTTTTATTTACCGATGGAGTTTCAAGAAACGTCCATCAAATAAGAACGATAAACTTTGCGTCGGGTGTTTCAGGAAGCGGAAGCGTAGACCTTACGGGCCTTATCAATACCCCATTGACTTTAAAGAATGAGCAAATTGCTACAATGCCGTCAACTTATACGGTTTTCTTTGACCAAGACCGCGCGGTTTTCTTTGGTTCAGTTCCGGCAAGCCCTACAATTACTTTTGATTTTACAAACGCAATTCCGGGCAACGTTTTACGTTTAAAGTTTACCTTTGCTACGGCCTTATCATTAACAGTAACGGCACCTTCGGGATGTACGGTTGTAAATGACAATAACGCTACGGCTTCGGGTGCGGGTACTTATTTATTTTATTGTACTTACTTAGGTAAGAACGCGGCCGGAAACGATGAAGTTTCTTATATTTTAAAATCTGTTTAATGCTTAAAAGATATTTTATAGCGGGAGGCGCGGGAACGCCGGGGACGGTGTCGTTTAATGTTTATGGTAAAATCCAAAACGTTGCGGCCCCTTTTGCGGATTCTGAACCTTGCTACATGTATTATTCAACAAATGGCACAACATGGACAGCGGTTCCGGGAAATGTAAGCTTTATTAGCAAAACAACTTACGGCCTTTTAGGAACAATAACCGTAAATGTTGGAACGACTGTTTATTTAAGAACCGTGGATGGAAACAATGACCCAACTTATAAAATTGAATCATGTTGGGACAATGGATGTACGGGTGGATTTATTTACGGGGACAAAGTTATAAGCGTAGGTGCATCGCAAGCTGACATATACGCGACAGTTAGATTCTCAAGTACGGGACATTGGTATTATTATTAAACTTATAATAAATGGACACAAAGTCAACGCAAGAACGCCGAGCGGTTGCGTATTTAACGCCTAAAAACGATGTTTTATTGCGTAGCTATGCGGACGTAAACGAAATAACAATAAGCGAGGCAATAAACAAAACGGTAAAAGATTTTTTCCAAAGATTGCCGGCCGAACAAAAAATAGATTACTTAAGTAGGGCTAGAACAAAAAATAATTACTAATATTACATTTCATACGGTTTAGAAAGCAATAATCGGCCTTCGTTTCTACGAGGGCTTTTTTTATAAATGTGGCACACATTTTACCATTGTTTACAATTTGTTGTATTTTAGTGTATGATTTACTGCGTAGACCCAACAGTTGACGAACCAATAATGCTTATAAATAAGCATATCGGCTTTGATGAAAAAGAAGGACAAGGCATTGACGGTTCTTTGTTTCAACAAGAACTTTTGATGTTGGATAACATGGGTAAGAAAAGAATCCAAGTTTGGATTAATTCGCCCGGGGGAATTGTGATGGATGGATACAGCATTTACAATGCAATCTTAAAGTCCAAAACAAAAGTTGACACTTACAACGTAGGAATCGCGGCAAGTATCGCGGCGGTTATATTCCAAGCGGGACGCAATCGTATCATGGCCGATTATTCTTTACTTATGTATCATAACCCATACGGGGGCGAAGGTGGCGAAGAGTTAGAAAAGATGAAAAAGAGTTTGGCTACCATGATTGCACAAAGAACCGGAAAGAGCGAAGCTGAAATTTTGGCTATTATGGCTAAGACGACATGGATTACAGCTAGCGAGGCTTTCAATAGTGGTTTTTGCGATACAATAGAAACGAGTAGCGAGCATAACAAACGTCGCGCGGTTGTTCCAAGTTCTGATATAAAGGCAATGTGGACCGAAAGCGACAAGGTATTAAACAGCATATTTTTTAAAACAAATAATATCAAAATGACAAAAGTCACTAACAAGTTAGGCTTAAATGCCGAAGCGAATGAGGATGCAATCCTTAGTGCTATTGCTTCTATTGAGAATAAAAAAGCGGAAGCCGAAGATTCTTTAAAGAAAATGGAAGACAAAATGGCTAAAATGGAAGACGAAATGGACGAAATGAAAGCTAAGTATGCAGAAGCTAAAAAGAAAGCCGAAGACGCTGACGAAGCGAAGAAAAAGGCAGAAGACGAAGCAGAAGACAGCAAAGCTAAAAACATGATTGAAGGTTTCGTAAGCCAAGGTCGTATCAAAGCTGAAACAGTAAATTCATGGGTTGCAAGTGCAAAAACTTTAGGTTTAGAGGAAGTTAAAAACTTAATCGAAGCTTTACCAATGCACAAAGCGGCTAACAAAATCAATGTTTCTGAAACAGCTAATTCAGCGGTTTTAACAAACGTAGTTGCTAGCGCAATGGCTGATTTAAGAACAAAAAACAAAATTTAATTAATTAAAAAAGTATAAAAAATGTCAGAAGCATTAAATATCCAAGACACCTCATGGTCAGGTCCGGCGGCGTCTTATATGATTACACGTGCCGTAGTTGGTGCGGACACAATCGAAAAAGGTTGTATCTATGTTGAGGATGGTATCCGTAAAAAGAAGACTATCCCAAGAATTGAAGTATCTAACTTTATCCAAAAGCGTACAGCTACCCCAACTTCTCAAGGTGCGGTAAACGTTGACGGTCGCGTGTTAGAACCACAAGACTTAATGTTGTACTACGAATTCAACCCAAGAGATTACGAACAACACTTCTACGCGGAGCAATTACAACCTAAGTTATTAGGTCGTGAATTACCGGTTACAGCGGAAAACTTTATGATGATTCAAACAATGAAGCGTCTTAATGAGTTCTTTGAAAACGCTATCCACAGAAGTCGTAAGCAATACGATACAGACCCGGGCGGTGCGGCTGTTGACCCAACAACTAAGGGCGAAACAGCGGACGCGGCTAACTATTTCTATTTTGATGGTTTAATCAAAAAGTTATTGGATGCTGTAAGCGACCCAACTTACCCAACTATTAGCGTACCTTCTCCGGTTGCTTTAACTACTGCAAACATCCGTGACAAGTTCACAGCGGCGTTGAATTTAGTACCTAAAGCATTATTAGGTCGTTTTGGTAAAGGCGGTTTAAAGTATGTTGTTTCTTATGCTGATTACTTGAAATATGGTGAGGCTTTGAGAACAGATACTTACAAGAACGTTCGCTCTGATGAAAAGGCATACGACCAATTCCGTGGATACGAAATCGAAATGGTTGCGGGTTTACCTGAAAACACTTTCTATTTAGCTATTCAAAAGCCTGACGTTGATTCTAACGCTTGGTTAGGTATTAACAGTACAGAAGATAACCA
>Ga0214171_1000607_pt1 | contig 11960 bp, 17 predicted proteins | sample TroBogEpilimnion_40_FD_153009 | JGI IMG/M metagenome (GOLD analysis project Ga0214171, IMG submission 153009) | Freshwater microbial communities from Trout Bog Lake, WI - 02JUL2007 epilimnion | ecosystem: Environmental > Aquatic > Freshwater > Lake > Epilimnion/Euphotic zone | place: Trout Bog... | reverse complement strand
TAAGCATATCTGTTGCATGGGGCAGGTGGAGCAGATAGCGAGTGCGGTAATCGAATCGTCAATCGTAGCCTGAGCTTTTGGCGATGGCTTATAGCCAGGATTTACCCTGATAGATTCTGGATACCACATATCGCCGTCCATGCCTTTGCAGGCGGCTGGTAAATCCACATCAAATATCACGGTTCTCCCACTCTGAGAGTTTACCTTCTAGCCATGCACCGGTGAAGCCAGCAAGTATGGCAATCAGTACGATAATCATGCAATAAAGTTCTTGACGATAGCGATTGCAGACTCTAGGCCAGGTGCGATGTTATCGCCTGCTTGTGATAGTCGAATCTCTAGTGCATGAATAGCCTCGCCAAGAATCTCGCGGCTGGCATCGGAATAGCCTTTTTCGTATGACTCTGCAACGGCATTGTGTAAACCGTTGATCATGTTATCTAACCGTTCTTTGGTATTCATCTAGCGTCACCTTTCGTGATGTCTGTTCTGTCAGGGTAAGAATATCCTGCTAGGCGCAGGGTAACGAGCTGGTCGGTAGTATGTCAAGTACCTAGAAAGGCAACTACCCCGCGCCGCGTGGCGCAGGGTAACTGTCTGTTCTGTCGGGGCTACTTATCGGCGCAATTACACCCCTCGCCGATTGGGTAAAGACAATCCCCGCAGACCGGCGCAAGGCGGGCAGTCTGGCACGGCTGGCAGATTTCACCGGACGGCAAGGTGATACCGCAATCCACGCAATTAGTTTTCGCTTCTAGGCGCGACTTTAATTCGTCAATCATCCAATCTTCTGGATCAGCGAATCCCCATGTTTCGGTCTTGGTATCCCACACGTCGCCCTCGTGGTGGTTGATACTAACGTCCCAATCAAGCGCCCATTTTTGCGTTTCGGTGTCGAAATAGACGACGAAATGATGTTGCTTGCTCATGTCTGCGCCTTTCTTAGAACTGTCGGGAATCGTAATTATCGGAGATGAAAAAGGTCAGGGCTGAATAGTCCGTATCTTGATCCGGACGGATAAAGTCCTGTTTTACATTAAACCAGTCGCTGTTAAGGTTCGTGCCAACCGGTACGCCGAAAAGAATCTGCGTGTTGTCCGGTAAACCTTCCAAAGCCCGCTTCATATCTGCAACGGTGAAGGGGTGGATACTGTCCAAGTATTCCGCAAAGGTTGCCGGTTGGTTCATGCTGATACTCCCATGCTGGCAAGTAGGCGGGCGCAAGCTACGGCAGTACCGCGATAGCTAAATGTTACTTCGATCCGCCCTTGCTTTAGTACCTGCCAACCTTCGGCGGCTTCGCGGATTTCGTAGATATTGCCCTGTTTGTCACATCCGATAACTTCGCCGCCTTGTTCTTCTGATTGCGTGAATTGCACACTATGCCCTTCGCAATAAATGTAGACAGGCTGGTTCTTTTCCTTTGCCATTTTCTTGTCCTTATCTGTTTTGGTTGAGTGAAGGTCTAAAGCCTTCTCACCGCCCACCGGTAAGCACCGGTGAGCCGTGGGCTGGTTTTAGTTGCCGAAGGGGTTAGATGTCCAAATGAAGTGATGACCGTTCCACCAAAGGTGCGTTGCCACCATAGCCAAGCCAAAGGCGAAGCTAAGCCACATCGCGGCGCGGATCAAAAACCGGACATGGTAATAAACCGGTGGATGCTTGCGCTTCATTCTTTACCTCCGCAATCGCATCGCGTCAGGTCAGGATTGGTAGGCTCTTCTGCAAGGCAGGAGGCGCAATATGGCTCACCGGTCATCGTGGACAGGTTGCCATAAGGATCAGCCCACACCACATCGTCAGGGTCTAATTCGGTGGTGCAAAGGATGCAGGTTATCTTGTTCATGCCGTCACATCCTTTTTTGCCTTCAGCTTGCTGAGCTTGTACAGGATTTCGTAAGGGTCGGCGCCGAGTGCATAGGTATTTTCTTTATAATTTCCAATCGCCAGCCTTAGCACTAATAGTTCGTCCTGAGTAAATTGGCTCATGCTGACACCGCCTCAACTAAGCCGTCTAGGACATATTCTAAAGTTTCTTCGTGGTTTTCTTCCCACTCCATAGCCCAATCGGGATAAGAAATAAAGGATTTACCGTTCATGAAATTCAGGTCATAACCGTCAAACATATCCCAATGGAGCAGGACTGAATAATCCTGACCGTCATAAGTAAACGAGATATATTTATCGTAAGCCGTTACCTCTTGGCTGGTGCTATTTATTGTGAGGTTCATGCTGACACCGCTTTCTCGGTGTGCTGGAAAATCTGATCCGCGACTGCATCAAAGAGGATTCGCATAGCAGAGTAGAGATATTGACTGTTCAGGTCGGTAAGTGTGGGGAAGGATGAAACACCGGAGTTAAGTTCCTCCACATCTTCGTCCAGCTCATTAGAAGCCCAAAGGCTCAAAGCCTGTACGCGCCGGTTAATGTTGTTGTAGTAGTCCTCGCACTCGTTATTCGCCAAATCGCCGGAATAATCGCGCAGGTCTTCGATGTCATAGTCCTGCTCATCTTCCAAGTAATCTTTCCAAGTTGTAGCCGCGGACTTAATCTCGGCGGCCCAATCAGGGCCGGAGGCGATGTCCAAAAGCAGATTCCAAATATCGTAATACTCGCCGTTCTCAATCTTGGCGAGTGTTGCCTTTAGGTCTTTACCTTGCATTTTTCTTGTCCTTGTCTGTTAGTTGGTTTTGATCTGACAGTCTTTCGCCTGTCACCACCCCCCACGGCGCGAGCCGTGAGGGATAGAAACGAGCGAAGCCTATTCTACTACCGTTTCGATAAGGCTTAGCATTTCATTTAAGGCGTCCGTATAGCCGTCCAAGTAGTGCCGGCGGAGAGTGTCTTCGTAGTCCTCGCTACTGCCCAATTCTTGTGAAGCCTCAGCTAGGGGATTCAGCTCGTCCAAAGCCTCGTTGTTCTTGTGGACGATTCGGGCAAGAATCGTGGAGAAAACACCGGTGGCGATATTGACCGGATTCTCGTCACACTCTGCCTCGTGGGCTTGCTGGCTGGTTTCGTACAGTTCGCCACAAGCGCCACACGCGGATTCTTCGCGGGTGACTGTCCAATAATCGGTGGAGAAGCCAACGCCGAAGCTCATCCACTCGTAGGCGTCCAACCAATAGAAGACATCTTCGTCTAATGGATGTTCGCTCATATCTTGATCCGCCCAATTCTGAGGGATAAGGGCAAAGGTGCGTGGTGTTTGGGATTCTGAGCTGTTAAGAAAATGCACATAGGCTTGGCGGGTCTGGATTACTTCTGCGTCTTTTACGATGATGTTAGTCATGTTGTTGTCCTTTCGTTTCGCCTGTCTCATCAGTAGCCGGCGGCGGAATCGGCTAGACGCCCGAAGGCGTTTCGACTATTCAGAGTAACAATTCTCGCACTTCATCAGTCCGTCTTCTTCGTCAATATTCATGCCTTCGCCCCAAGTGTTGCAGTCTTCGCATTGGGTAATTCCGCGGGTGCTAAGCACTTCTAGAAGTTCTTCGACTGTATACATTGCTTGTCCTTTCTGAACCGGCGAACCGGTGGGGCGAGTTGCCCGCAGGGCAAATCCTACCGAACCGGCGAAGGATGTCAACTCTCACATCGGGGGCGTGTCGGCGCTTACCATTGGAAGTTTGATCCGCGATTTACCGGCTGACCGGTGGCTTACCGGTAGCTTCATGGCTTGGCTGGCTTAGCCTTGCTTGGTTACCGGTTGGCTCTCTCACCGGCTCATCGGCTAGGGCAGGCGATTGGCAAGCTATCAGCGGGCTTAGGTGCAGGCAGACAGTTCCCCCACACACGCCGCTTAACGCCCCGAAACCGTCCGTTCTGCCCCCGAAACGGTTCTATAACAATGCAATATCGCCCCGAAACGAGCCGCAAAAGCTGGTGTTAACGCGATGTTCTGACGGGTCAGGGTCAGGGTAATAATCGGCAAAGCCGAGCCGTGCCACGCTCAACCCGAGGGTTTTTAACTACGAGTGATATATGTATTAACTATCCACCAAAATATTTTTTCTAAATATTAGATCCATATACCGGTATTTCGTCTCACATATTAAGACGGCGCATAAACTATTTTTTTACCATAAGCAGTATAAAATACTAACTTTAGAGCGTGTGACATAAATCACCCCCTCCAAAGCGGGATAAAGCGGTTTTATCCCGCCTTAGTATATATAGGGGATAAAATAAATACGGCTCCGTTAGTTCGGCTTCATCGCAGCCGAGCCTCACAGCGAGGTTGCCGATGAGACGAACAACCGATCAGGGCTTATGGCCCTGCTCGTTAACCCATAGGAAAGACGACAGGCGGCGCCTGGCGGCGCCCCCTAAACAATCCACGACATTGCCCACAGGCAATGCTTCGCAGTAGGTGAGGTATAACCTCACCGTAGTAAATCTTTGCGTAGCAAAGATATACGTGGGATAGGTCTAATCTCACCACCAAAGGAGATTAACCCAATGGCAATTAAAGACGCATCGAAGTACCGCCTTGTCGAAGGCGCTAGCTTGTCCGCGCCTGAGGCAAAGAAACGCCTCGTTGAACTAATCAACGACGGCGTTACCGTCGAAGACGCTTGCCGCGCAGTCGGCAAGTCCGTCAAGTCCTATGAGTACTACCGAGCATCCGACCCTCAGTTTAAAGAGGCGATTGATCTGGCGCGAGTTATCAAGCGCCGAAAAGGCGTTATCGCCGACGAGGATGCCAATATCAGCTTTGAGGAATTTCGCCTCAAGTATTTGAACAGCAAGACCTTCGACCATCAACGTAACATTACCTCCCTGCTGGAGGAAGGCGAACCCGCCTGGCTGCATGGCAACATGACCTACGAGCCAAACTTCAAAAATTACGTTTTGGTTAACATGCCACCGGAACATGCTAAGTCCATGACCGTGTCTATCGACTATGTGACATATCGGATTGTTACCAATCCCAATGTCCGAATCAAGCTCGTCTCTAAGACGCAGTCGATGGCAAAGGAATTTCTTTATGCCGTCAAGCAGCGGCTCACCTCTCCCCAGTGGGCAGAGCTTCAAAGACGATACGCCCCAGTGGAAGGCTTCAAAGCCACCGCTGAAAAGTGGACGCAAGACGCCATTTACCTTGAGCGCGAGTCGGGTGAAAAAGACCCTACGCTTCAGGCACTCGGCATCGGCGGACAGATTTACGGCGCACGTGCTGACCTAATCATCCTTGACGACTGCGTGACTCTCGCCAACGCTGGCGAGTACGAAAAGCAGATTCGCTGGATTCAACAGGAAGTCTTGACGCGTGTTGGTCCAACGGGAAAGATTTTGGTTGTCGGCACTCGCGTAGACCCAATGGATCTATACCGCGAGATGCGTAACCCTGAGCGTTATCCAGATAACAAGTCGCCATGGACGTACCTTGCCATGCCGGCAGTTTTAGAATTTGCCGATGACCCAAAGGATTGGGTTACCCTCTGGCCTAAGTCTGACCGTCCATGGGATGCAGACGATACCTTGCCAGACGAGAACGGTTTGTACCCACGCTGGTCCGGCGAACATCTACGCCGCCGTCGCGGCTTGATTGACCCAAAGACGTGGGCGATGGTTTACCAACAGCAAGATGTTGAGTCAACCGCTATCTTCTCTCCTGAGTGTGTACGCGGTTCTGTCAGCGGCATGCGGGCTATCGGCCCGTTGATTCCTGGCGCACCAGGACATCCTGAGAATCTCAGCAGTCAGTATATCGTCGCTGCAATGGATCCTGCCATGTCTGGCGATACTTTTTCGGTCATCATGGCTGGCGATAGAACCACAGGCAAGCGTTACTTGCTAGAGGCATCGCGTATGCCCGCCCCGACACCGCAGGCTATTCGTGACTTGATTCGCTCATGGACAGAGAAGTACAGTCCAAAGGTCTGGGTCATTGAAAAGAATGCTTTCCAGCTATTCCTCACTCAAGACGAGCAAATCAATTCGTTCCTTGCCTCACGAGGCATCCGTCTTGTCCAGCACTACACCGGTGGCAATAAGATGGATTTAGAATTTGGCGTCGCCTCTATGGCTCCGCTATTTGGCTCGGTAGATAGTCAAGGCAAGTTCCTCAAGAATAATCTTCTGGAATTGCCACGAGCTGACAACGAACATATCAAAGCCCTGATTGAACAACTTATCACTTGGTCAGCAGGAACAAAGAACAAGCAAGACGGCCCAATGGCTCTCTGGTTTGCTGAAACACAAATGCGTGATTACATCAATCAGGCAGGCGCCTATGGCGGAACATTCGTAAAGAATCCATTTGCTACACCAATGGATTTAGCGCGCCGCAAGGTTGTTAACTTGGAAGAATATGCCCAGCTTCAACAGAAGATGGCTGCTAACGGAGGTTACTTGTGAGTCTTGACATCGACGAGCTAAGCGTAAAGATACGCAAGCTTCGCGACCATTACCATCAACGTGATGCTCGCTGGACAGATCTGCAAGCAATCCGCCAAGGTGACATTCAGCAAGTTTACCCAGGAATGTTCCCAGACGAATTTCCTAAGCCCATGGTGGCTAACTTTATTGACATTGCTGCCCGCGACGTGGCAGAAGTTATTGCTCCACTCCCAGCCTTCAACTGCGACTCTACGGATTCTGTCTCAGACCGTGCGCGCAAGAAGGCCGATAAGCGCACTATGATTGCCGCAGGTTACCGCGATACATGCCGCCTCCAAACGCTGATGTATACAGGCGCAGACCGTTATGTAACCTTCGGCATGCTTCCTTTTATTATTGAGCCTGACTGGGAAAACAAGCGCCCAATGATTCGCATTGACAACCCAATCGCTGCATACCCAGAGTATGACCGATTCGGCAAGTTGTTGTCCTACAGCAAGCGCTACAACAAGACTGTACGCGAGCTATGCAACGAATTCCCAGAGCATGAATCTGTCATTCGCGGACCTTACGAGAACCGCAACTCAGAGCGTATGCTGGAAGTCTTCCGCTATCAGGACAAGGATGAAGTCATCCTGTTCGTTCCTGAGCGTAGCAACCTTGTCCTTGACCGTGCAAAGAACCTTATCGGTGAATTGCCTGTCGTCATCGCTATCCGCCCTGGCATCGACTCCGATGAGAACCAACGCGGACAATTTGATGACATTATGTGGGTACAGGTTGCCAAGGCTCGCTTTGCTACCTTGCAGTTGGAAGCAGCACAAAAGTCTGTACAGGCTCCATTTGCTTTGCCTGCTGACGTTAACGTTCTTGAGATTGGCCCAGACGCAACTATTCGCTCTGCTAATCCAGAGAAGATTCGTCGTGTCGGTCTTGATATTCCTGCCGGTATCTTCCAAGAGGCAGCCACACTAGATCAAGAGCTTCGCATTGGCTCACGCTACCCACAAGGTCGTATGGGTGTGCAGTCTGGTTCTATCGTTACAGGTCGTGGCGTTGAAGCCCTGATGGGTGGATTCGATACGCAGGTTAAGACAGCACAGGCTGTCTTCTCAGAAGTATTCCGTCAAGTCATGCGCCTGTGCTTCCTCATGGATGAGAAGCTATTCGGCAATGTTGAGAAGGAAGTGCGCGGCGTTGTATCCGGCGCACCTTACGAGATTACCTACACACCAAGCAAAGATATTTCTGGTGATTACTGGGTAGATGTTTCATACGGCATGATGGCAGGACTTGATCCAAACCGTGCTTTGGTGTTTGGTTTGCAAGCTCGTGGTGATAAACTTATCTCACGCGATTTCCTACGCCGTCAGATGCCATGGGATATGAACGTAACGCAAGAAGAAGAAAAGGTTGAAGTTGAGGAATTGAGAGATTCGCTCATGTCAGCTATGGCTTCTTATGCACAAGCTCTGCCAGCTATGGCAGCGCAGGGTCAAGACCCTACAAAGATTCTTACAGCAATGGCATCGGTCATCAAGGGTCGTCAAGCTGGCGACAATATCGAAGACCTAGTTGTTGAGGCATTTGCCCAACCAGTAGCATCCCCAGAAGTTGCAGCCGCTGGTGAGGCACAAGCCCCAGGACAGGCTCCTTCTGGGGCATCTCCTGCAATGCCACCGCAAGGCGCACCGCAAGGTGGGTCTGCACTACAGAACCTGCTTGCAGGACTTTCATCTTCTGGCCAGCCGCAGTTATCTGCGAATGTAGCCAGACGCTCGCCAGCCTAACGTTACTGACGAGACAACTCATCCCTATAGGAGATAAACAATGGCAACAACAAAGGCAAACCTCACAACAAAGGTTCCTTCACCAAAGAACCAAGGCGGACATGGTTCGTCACAAGCGACAACACAGAAGACTGCAATTCAGAAGAAGTCTGGACCAGCTAAGCCTGGCGCAGCTAACATCGTCTTCAGCGAGCAACCTTCAGGCACACGCGGCACAGGCACAACTGCCGGAAAGCCAATGAAGTAAAAAAATGTCACAAGAGCAGGGCATGCCGCCCACGCGGGTAACCAAATGGGATGTACTTGCCCTGCTCGCTGACACAACCGCAGCAATCTTAATTGACATAGCAAGCGGTTTCGATGTTCTTACGCAAATGCTAGAACATCAAGCAAGTTTCGTGGATCATAAAGAATCGTTCCACGAGTATGCAGCCCGCACCATCGAGACTTTACAAGAGGGAGAATAGTCATGCCACAGGCAAATAAGCCAGCTATGACATCAGGCCCAGGGGCTTTAAGCCAACGCACCGATGGCGGACCAGCATCAAAGCAAGCAATTCGGTATGTCTCAGGCATGCCGTCTTATGGTGATGGACAGGATTTAGTTAACCTGCAAGCGCAAGCACCTATGGGTGCTACGCCAAACCCAGGCAAGCCATTGTCTCCATCAACCATTGCAGGAGCTGCCGCACAATCAGCTCCAGCACAGCAGTCTCAAGTTACATCTTTGACTGCTCCTACCCAACGCCCTGACGAACCAGTAACAACTGGTGCTGCATCAGGTCCAGGATTCGGTCCTTCTATTCTAGGAATCAACCCTGGCAGTGCAGCCGCAGCAGGTGGACAATCTGCTAAGCAAACCGTTCAGGCATTGGCACAACATCCAGACGCATCCCCAGCATTGAAGCAATTAGCCGCGACGTTAGGCATTTAATTTATGGCAGATAACGCACCAGTTCCTGCCGCTACTCCAACGCCAGCGCCATCACAGGCTGCCAATGTTAATGTTGCGAATAATGCAGTAGGACTACACCCAGAAGTAGCGCAGAAGGCGCCACAGGTTATGGCTGACGCCATTGCCAGTGGTAATCCTGATGTTGTTAATACTGTTGCCGCAACGCAAAGCATTGCTCCATACGCGCAAGCTCTTGCGGATCATCAAAAGAATTACAACTCCCAGAGTGTTTGGGGAACAATTCTTGGCGACGCTAAAGGCATTCTCAATAACGTAGTCCAGACTGTGCAGAAAGTGCCAGGCGTCGGCACGATTATGAATTGGGCTAACAAGCCTTTGCAAGAAATTCAAAAAGACTACAAATTTCTCCACAGCGTTTATACAGACCATAGTGTTTGGCAAGGCGTATTAGCTACGCTTGGCGTAGTTGGTGGCGGAGTTGCCGGTGGATTTCTTGGTGGACCAGCAGGCGCAGCTCTAGGAGCTGACGCGGCATTAGCAGGCGAAAAAGACCTTGCTCGCCTCATGCCTACATTCAAAGATTCAATCGCCAAGTCGAATGACCCAAATTACATGGTGTCTCCTGGGCGAGATGTAGCTAATCTTATTTCTAATGTACCTGGCTTTAGCGCGCTGAAAGATACTCAGCATGGCTTTGGTCAGACCATCTCTGGCGTTACTGACGCCATTTTTGATTTTAACGCAGATCCTTTGGCTAAAGCTGGCACAATCAACAATGCTCTCAAGTCTGGTAAGTATGTCGGCGCAGCGGTTGATGATACTGGCAAGACAATCCTAGATGCCAATGGCGCACCTGCACAGATTCGTGCTACCTTGCCTATTGCTTCACAATCAGGCTCAATTAACAACTTTATTGTTTCCACATCTGGCAAGGCACTTAACAGCTCACAGGTTCTCGACGCTTATGCCAACCCACTTAACACATCTTTCCGTCGTGCAGTAGACACAATTGCAAAGACCGATAACCCTATCGAGATTCAGCGACTATTTCCATCAAGCCAATTTACCACTTATGAAGCAAGCCGCTTGGCTAAGGCTTCTACACCAGAGGAAGTTGTTGGCGAGCTAGGCAAGTCTTTGTATTCATCTGAGCTTGTGGCTCAGGATGCGTTGCCTCGCAATACCCTGATTCTTCCCACTCAGACATTTGCTCGCGCCTTGGTTGACAAGGGGCTTGAGCGTATTCGCCAGCAAGGCACAAGCATCAACGAAGAACGTAACTTGCTGTTGCCAAAAACTGTCAGCGTAGTTGATGAAAACGGTGAAGTTAAACTTAACCCAGACGGCAGTATTCAGAAGCAAACCTTGCAAGGCGGTATTCCTACCGTTCTTGGCAAGCTAGGCTTACTTGACCTTAGTGGCGCTAAAGATGCTGCTATCTCAGCATTGGCTGGCAAGGTTCGTACCTTTACCGGTTACAAGGCTTTGTCTGTCAACCTCAAGACACTTGAGCAGTCTGGCAAAAACTTTACTTGGTCTGACCCTGGCCTTGGCCCACAGCTTTACAACATGGCTCGCTATTCCATGCCACATGATCTTGCCTTAGAGCATGTATCGAAAATTATGCTTGAGCCAGACCTTGCTACCAAGCAAGAGATGTACGCTAACCTTGTCAAGGAAACTGTCAAGAATGCTGGCCTTCCAGCAAGCGATAACATTGTTAATCGTGTCATGTCTCAGGCGCAGCGCGCTACTGACGGTGGCGAGTTGTCTAACGTCATCTACGGACATGACCATAAGGGTCGTCCAACTGGCTATGTAGCCATGAAGGATGGCGGCGTACAAGGCGTTGCACAATGGTCATGGCAACGAGGCGAAAACGCATTTATTGATTTCAAAGAGCTTCGCAATGCAATGCGCCAAGCAACCATTCACAGCCTTCTGTATCAGAAGCTAGATGATGGCTTTACTTTTTACACAGACAAGATTTTTGCACCGCTGACATTGTTCTCAGCAGGCTTTGGTCTACGCGTAGCTTCATCTGAGGCTTTGCATCAAATCATTCGTGCTGGTCTTGGCGATTACCTCAAGAGCCAAGTTGCTCAAAGCGCAGCAAAGTACAACATCACCCATGGATTAAATCCATTGAGCGAGCTTGAGAAGCAACGCTATGCTGACTCTGTATCACAGGCATTGACCGATGAAGACCATGATGCGCTTCTGTCTGGCAAGCCTGTCAAGGAAAATTCAATCACCAAGCTGACTCAGCAAAAGGCAGATGTTTACAAGAGCCTTGGCTGGACAGAACGAGCTAATGAGGCAGCAACAGATGTTCGCAACCTCAAGAACCGTATTGCTCCAGTTGGATTTATCAACAGCAAGATTGCTCCTTACATTGCCCAAGACAAGCTAGATGCTATTTACAAGTATCAGAAGCTCATGGGTGCTGAGGGTATTCCTGCCGGCGTAGCTTCAGATCATGGCAAGAGTTTTCAAAACTCAGCCAACGACCGTGTAGATTTGCTTGCTCAGTTACAAGGACATGGCGCACGTCCAACAGACGAAGCTGCCAGCATCCAAGGCACCAACCCTAACTATCACAAGTACTGGGCATTGAACCTTTCCAAGGCTCGTAATGAAGCCATGGCTCGTGATATTGCTTCAGACTGGCAACGCCTATCCAAGCAACCTAACTGGAACGAGCTTTCCAACGATGCCAAGTGGGCGCAAGTTCAGAACGAATTTCAGAAGCGCGTTGAGGATCCAAAGCAATACGCCGATATTCGCCCAACAATGGTTGGCTTGAGCCAAGGCGTACCTGCTGACTTTGCCCGTGAAGTAACCGCATCATTCCGAGGAATGGTGGAAGGCGCTAGCGGAAAAATCCACGAAGACTTGATTGACAATAT
>Ga0214171_1000601_pt1 | contig 12042 bp, 14 predicted proteins | sample TroBogEpilimnion_40_FD_153009 | JGI IMG/M metagenome (GOLD analysis project Ga0214171, IMG submission 153009) | Freshwater microbial communities from Trout Bog Lake, WI - 02JUL2007 epilimnion | ecosystem: Environmental > Aquatic > Freshwater > Lake > Epilimnion/Euphotic zone | place: Trout Bog... | reverse complement strand
CGGGTGAGGTGCTAAACCAATAACCCCGACACGAGTGCCCGGCAACTTTAATGTTTTTCTAAATTGGATGCTGGATTGTTAGGGCTCCCCTTCCTTTCAACAAAGCGACTACAACCTTAGATATCATTAATTAGTTGATGACATAGTCTGAACTGGTTTCGAAAGAACCAGATGAAAGAGATAAAAAGCTCTTTCGATAACACAATGAACAGGCTAATCTCCCCCAAGAGTTCACATCGACGGGGAGGTTTGGCACCTCAACATAGGGGCTTTAAATCAGAAATGGTTTAAGTATGCACTTTACTTATATGCAAGGACATCTGGTTAGAAGTCTTTCCATTGTATGCGAGGACCAGGAATAAAGAAGAAGTTCTTAACCTATATATCCAAAGACCATACAGAAAAACCGAAAGAAGCAGACAATTTGCAGGGAAAAATTTATTTAGCTTTTATGCTTCTATTTTTGCCCTCAACGACTGAATGTAAAGGACCTTCCGGAAAGGGGTACCCCACCCCTTCGGAAGGTTATGTCACAGTCTCGCCTTCATCGAAAGATGAAGTTTGTTTTTGTAAAGAAAACAAAACGAAAATTATTTATGAATGAACCTGAGTTTCTTCAATTGATAGGCAAAGCAGAAAACTGGGAAATTGAAAAAGAAAAATTGGTTCAAACGAGAGACTATAGAGGATATAAACTTCAAGAATATTTAAAAAAACAACCACCTTTAAGTAAAATTCAAAAAGAAATTCTAATCGGAAGTTTACTTGGTGATGGGTGTTTACGGAAAACTTCGGTATCCGGATTAGCCAACGCTTACTTTAAATATGATCAAATGTTTTCTCATTCGTCTTTAGTTTACTTAGTCTATCTGGTTTTTCAAAATATAACCGGAACACCGCCATCTATCCGTTATAAAGATTTTGAAGTTGATTCAAAAACTTTAAAAAAACATTCTTGTTCTTTTCGAACTTATCGATTACCTGTACTTACACATTACTATAATCAATTTTATCAATCCGATTCCTTGGGTAATTTAAGAAAGCGAGTACCAATTCAGATAAAAGATTGGTTGACTCCTATTGGCTTAGCTTTTTGGTTTATGGAAGATGGAAGTACCGAATCTAGCGGGCTCTATTTTCATACGCAAGGTTTTCAGTTAAATGATGTCGAACTTTTACGCCAAGTTTTAAATGAAAAATTTGGATTACAAACATCTCTCATAACTGAAAAAAGAGCAGAAAAAAAGTATTACAGAATTTATGTAAAAGCTGAGAGTACGCCAATATTGACTGAATTGATTAAACCGTACATTATAGAGTGCTTTAAGTATAAATTAGGCTTTGTTGGGAGGGATATCCCTAACCAACCCCTTCTAAATGAAGGGGTCGATTAGTTGGTAATACGGCTAAATCTAAGTTTTTTCGTTAAGATAAGCACTATGTCGGATCATCGCATCCTGGGGCGGTAGTACGTCCCAAGGGTCTGGCTGTTCGCCAGTTAAAGCGGTACGTGATCTGGGTTCAGAACGTCGTGAGACAGTTCGGTCCATATCCAGTGGAGGCGATAGAGCATTGAGAGGATTTCTTCTTTGTACGAGAGGACCAGAAGGAACGCACCCCTGGTGTACCAGTTATGAGTTTTCGTAAACGCTGGGTAGCTATGTGCGGAGTCAATAAGACCTGAAAGCATATAAGGTTGAAGTGCACCTCAAGATGAGTGCTCTCGGGCATTGCCCCTAAGGTCGCGGCGAGACTAGCCGATAGAGAAATCAAGTGTACGCTGAGATTTTCTACTTGACCGAATGATTTTGATGTTAACTGTAAAACAGCTTTAAAAGTGAAGAGTAACGGGATTACCTAGGTAATCCCGTTACTCTTCACTTTTAAATAAAACTTCTTTTTTTAAGAATTTTAAAAAAGGATTCCCCATCCAACAACGCACCCCAATTTTTAGGAATGAAGTGTAGGGTCGCTCATCAAGGTTGGATGGTTGCTTCGCATCCATCATGGGAGGCATATCAAAAAAGCGCACTATGCTCTGGTATCTTCGGTTCAAAAGAACTACACCAACCCTTTCCGAATTTGGTGGTAAAAGTTTGAACGGCTAAAATACTAAAAGGGGAGCCTTTTGGAAAGATACGCTGACGCCAGAGAAAAGCCCCCATCGTCTAGAGGCCAAGGACATCTCCCTTTCACGGAGGTAACGGGGATTCGAATTCCCCTGGGGGTATGTAGCCGCTACCTATTTTAAGTAAGAATACGGCTAGGTATACCCTGCTAATTCCGAACTCTTTTTTATACTGCCCTGGCCCCCTACCTTTGTTTAAAAATGGGTAGGGGTACCCCATCCGGTTAGTAAGAAAATTCTTTGAATGGGGGGGCAGGTTAGAGTGGCCTGGCAGCTCAAGGTTAGTGTTAGATCTTTAACGCGTGGGGTACGGGGCTTTGAGCTTTGGGTGCGGGGGTGTATCCCCTCCTTCAGCTCTTTTGCTCCTCCTGTTAGGAAGGGGAGGCCTAACAATCCGGCCATCCAACAAAAGCGCTTTAGGGGGAAGGGCGCCCTAACACTCAAATTTTAAAAATAAAAATTGTGGTTGATTTGAGGGAGAAACATGGGTTCTGATCTTTTTTTTGAAAGTTGGTTGTTTGTTTGTTAGGTCTCCCCTCCCTAACAAACAAGTCCTTCCCCTAGCTCCAAAACTCAATAATTCGAATAAAAGCTTTATAAACGTATAGGATCTTTAAATCTGCTTTGGTATTTACGTTTTAAACTAAACCTATACGGTTTTATAGTTTTCTTTTATAATTAATCTATAGCTAATCAAGTTGCATTCTTGTGTTTTGAACCTCTAGGTTTGCGTGTAAGGAAGGATTGTTAGGCCTCCCCTTCCTAACAACGCTGTTTTTTAAGTAAGTTTGGCCTCTTCTGGATGCGAAGCAACCAAGCCTAACACGCAAAGGGGGCCGTCTTTGCTAGTTTTGTTTTATTGTAATTTATTCCTTTTTACTGAGAGCACGGGCAGGCAAAAAATGGCCAAGCACGTTAAACATTACTGTCTGACGATATTAGCTCTACTCTCCAAGACCAGTGGCTAGGGCCCGATGCGAAGCAACCCTAACAACACCCTTTTTTGAAATTCAATAGTTGCGTGTCATCTTGCCGAGCTTATCAAGTTAACAGAACCTCTAGATAACCCTAGCAAGACGGATTCCTTTTCACCAACTATTTTGAAATAAAGCGGGGGGGGGGTTGAGTGCAGCAATTTCCCCCTGACCGCACAGTAATTTTTTACATCTTTTTTATGATTATTCCTATCTTTACAGAAAAATCAACTCGGATTCTTGAAAATAATCAATACACTTTTGATGTCGATCCTAGTTTTTCTAAACAAGAAATTCGCGAATTGATTGAAGAAACTTATAAAGTGAAAATTGTATCCATTAATACTCATCGACCACCTCGAAAAGCTCGTCGTTTAGGTCAGTACGCAGGTTTTCGCTCAAAAGTAAAACGTGTGATTTTCCGTTTACGCGATACTGATTCTCTTCCATTCTTTGAATAATAGTGTTTCAATACCTTTTTTCTAGCTCCCCCGCACGAAAGGTTAGAGTGGCTTATCAAAATAGCTGAAGGCTGTTTTGCTGATACCCAGGTTTGTTAGGGGAAGGATAGGCCACCCTTCCCTAATAATCCTAACAAACGAACCTCTAACTTTTCCAATGAAGGTGTTAAAGGGGCCTGATAAGCCCCCCTTCTCGCATAGGTGGTAGGCCGGCCTAACCCACTATCACGAAGGGGGTCGGGATAGCCTGCGCCTTCGACTCCCCCCACTTATCAGCTAAAAATTAAAAAAAAGAGTGGCCTGGAATGCTGATATCTTACCTATCTTATCACTCATCGTATAACTAGTGCAAGGATGGGGTAGCCCTTCCTACAGCTTCGCATCATTTGGAATTGCTCCGCATCTTACTGCGTTTTATCACAATCCGAAGCATCTGAGAATAGAACATTTTCAACTAAGGTCGCCCCGTTAAACAAAAAAACGAGGCTTGATAAGTTGTGGTCCCTTCTTTGGAAGGGGAAGAGCGACCTATCAAGCATCCACTTAGATACACCGAGGAATAAAGCTGAGCACTTTGCTAGCGTGCTCAACGGAGTAAGGCCTCCTTGCTCTATCTCCTCGAAGTACAAGTTTTGAATCGAGCCTTAGGCGAATAATCACGGAAACTTTATTTAGAGGTAATTTTATGAGTATTCGATCTTATAGAGCATATACACCAGGAACTCGAAATCGATCTGTTTCTGATTTTAGTGAATTAGCACGATATACCAGCGATGCTAATAGGAGACAATTAGATGATACCAGTCAAGGAGTGGCAAAGTCTTTGACGAAGCAAGAATTACCAACGACATCAGGCCCCGCTACTAATCCCGGCTTGAATCCAGTTAGAAAAACTTTTCCTCAAAAAAAATTAACAACTTTTATTCATCGACCAATGGGCCGAAATAATCGAGGTGTTATTACAAGTCGCCATAGAGGGGGCGGTCATAAGAGAAAATATCGTGAAATCGATTTCCGACGAAATAAGTATAATGTTGTCGGGTTAATTCGTAGTATTGAATATGACCCAAATAGAAAAGCTCGAATTGCTTTAGTTTGTTATGAGGATGGAGAAAAACGATATATTCTTCATTCAGCAGGTCTTACACTCGGTAGCAAAATTGTTTCCAGTTTACAAGCTCCTAGTACGATTGGTAATTCATTACCTCTAATGAATATGCCGCTAGGAGTGGAAATTCATAATGTGGAACTTCATCCCCGAAAAGGTGGTCAATTAGTTCGATCGGCTGGGGCTGTTGCTCAATTAGTAGCTAAAGAGGGTGAATTCGTTACATTAAGACTTCCTTCTGGCCAAGTTCGCCTCATTCCTAGAGAATGCTGGGCAACGATTGGGCAAGTAGGGAATATTGAATCTATTAATATTCGAATTGGGAAAGCGGGCCGAAATCGATGGTTAGGAAAACGTCCACATGTACGAGGGTCAGTAATGAACCCAGTAGATCACCCACATGGTGGGGGTGAAGGTAAATGTCCAATCGGACATGCTCGTCCTGTTTCACCGTGGGGGAAACCCGCTTTAGGTAAAAAAACACGATCGTCCAAAAAATATAGCGATTCTCTTATTTTATCAAATTCACGACGAACAGCGCAAAAATAAATTGAGTCTTGTACGCCTTGAACCCGAAGCTGGTTTTGTTCCTCTAGATTTGGCTGCTTGGTAAGGTGGCTGTTGCTTCGCATCCTTGATAGGCGATGCTTTGCAACTTGTTAGGTGCTGGAAGGTAGTGTAGGGCTGATAGGGCGCCCTAACAATCCTTCCTTTAATTCGCATTCAGCCTACCAAGCTTACCTTAACTATCAAGTTGCAAAGCATCTGGCCTATTACGTTCTTTTTTTAAGTAAATTTGGGTTGTTTCGCCTCTGCAAAGCAACCCTCATATACTCTGATGGGATGCCCTTCATTCCTTGGCCCCTTCCTCGTGGTAGTTGTGATAGGCGACTAACCTTGGGGCGTGTAGTTGTGATAGGCGACTCTAAGACTTTGTAAAGTAGTTTGGAAGGAAGGGTAGCCCTAACAACCCTTCCTAACAAGCCCTTTGTTTAAAAAAGAATGGGGGCCGAAAGTTGTTGGGGGTTGCTTCGCAGATGCGAAGCAATCATCTCAGCATCACGCACTTGGACTTCGTTTCCGCAAACATACAAAGAATATTTTATTCTTGGGGGTGTGAGTCGTAGAATTGAAAATAAGGTTGCTTGATAGGCCCCTTATCATCTAACCAGATACGAGAGCAGAAAACAAGCTACCACGATTTGGTTCTTACGTATCTTTTGTAGTCCCAATTTTCTGTTCGAGGTATGCTTGATAGCTTGCCCATCACTTTGCAACCTCACCCCTGGCCCCCTTCCAACAAGTAACTATAAAAGGTTAGGGGGCCTATTAACGAAAAGCAGGTTATTTATCAAGGAGGATTTATGTCACGTTCAATGAAAAAGGCGCCATTCATTGCCAATCATTTATTTCAAAAAATTGTTCAACTGAATTCTGTTGGAGAAAAAAGAGTTCTTTTAACTTGGTCTCGCGGGTCGACAATTGTACCTATTATGGTGGGTCATACTATTGCTGTTCATAACGGCAAAGAACATATTCCCGTTTTTATTACTGATCAAATGGTGGGGCATAAATTAGGTGAATTTTCGCCAACTCGAACTTTCCGCGGTCATATTAAAGCGGATAAAAAAGCAAAACGCTAAGTTGTTAGTTAGGGCGGAATGCTTGTTAAGGCTGATAGGGGAAGGGGAGTCCTAACAAAAGCCCTAACAAACTAGTTCCGAGATGGGGTACCCCCTTTCCCCCAACTACGCTGTTAAGCGGCCTTTCAATGGAAGGGAAGAAGAGCTCTAACAAACTACTTTATAATGAAGGTTTGCTCGCATACCAACTTTCGATCACACCTTTTTAAGAATGAAGGAAGGGAAGGGGGAGCCCTAACAATCAAGGCCTAACAATCCTAACAAACAATAATGAAGTGTCTTAAGATGCTGGGTCTCAAACTACTTTCAAAGAAGGGGGGCCGTTCCTAACAAGCAAAGTTGCTTCGCATCGGCCAAACGTGATAGGCCGCCCTAACCCCTAACAAAGAACTAACAAGCATCAACCAAAGTGAATGTGCCAGTTAGGGCAATCAAACAAAGTAAAAGAGAGGAAAAATGGGTCAAAAAGTTCATCCTTTAGGATTTCGCTTAGGAATTATACAAAAACATAAATCACAGTGGTTTACCCCACCCGGCCGTTCAATTCAGTTCGTAGATTCAAACTTGCCTATTTTGGAGGAAAAAGGGGTGCAAATCAGCTCCCCTGATAGAGGGGAAATTTCAAAGTTTGGCTCGACCGGTCAAGCACGAATTGGGCTTCGCCATTCACATTATGCTTGTTTAGTGTACGAAGACAAAATTATTCGAGATTTTTTTTCTGAAGAACTTCGAGAAGCTGGCTTATCAAAAGTTCTTATTTCGCGTTTAGGGGGTAATGGTTCTGGTTCTGTACTTATTGAAATTTTTGTAGCACAACCTAAATTGGTAACAGGAGAAAATGGGTCGCGTTTAAAAGACTTATCAGTTGCTCTTCAAAAACGAATCCGTTCTGAAATTAGGAAATCATTGCAGTCAAAATCTTTTTTCTATTCTGAACAAAAAATTTCTCTGCAAATTATTCAAATTGGCCAAGAAGAAATTGCAACAGACGCTAAACTTTTAGCTCAACGAATTTCTGAACAATTAGAAAAAAGAGTAGCTTTTAGAAGGGTTATTAAACAAAGTATTCAGCAAGCTAGGGCTGCGGGCGTTGAAGGTATTAAAATTCAAATTGCGGGTCGATTAAACGGTGCAGAAATTGCGCGAAGTGAGTGGGCACGTGAAGGTCGTGTTCCTTTACAAACTTTACGAGCAAATTTAGATTATTGTTCACATACTGCCCAAACAATTTACGGAGTTTTAGGTATTAAAATTTGGATTTTTAAAGCGGCGTAGGGAAGTATGGATGGGGAGGCCTAACAATCCCTTCCCTTCTATCAGGCCTAACAAACAGCAACTAACACCCCTAAGAAGCATCCTATCAATCAATTCCTAATAACCGCAAGAATAGTTAATGCTTGTGGGCTGTTAAGGCGCCCTATCAGCCCTAACACCTTCATTTTGGCCCCTTCAAAGGCTAGGGCATCCCATCCCTCCCCATCTCTTCCTTTGTTGTATTGTTAGTTTCGAGATGGGGTACCCCTGCCTTTCCCTAGTTGCTTCACATCCAAAACAGCTTGTTAGTTAGGGGAGGCCTAACAAACAAAAACAAACCCATACTCTCAATGACTTTTGATGGATAGGGGTTAGGAAGAGCGACCCATCTCGCATCCTATCTTATCCCCTTAACACAGAGGAGCAAAACAGCTGAAGTGAAGTGAAGGGAAGGCCTTCACTTCCCTTTCGCGCCCAAAATATACAATCTTTCTTATGTTAAGCCCAAAAAGAACAAAATATAGAAAACATCATCGTGGTCGCATGCGCGGCAAAGCTTTACGAGGAAATGTTTTAGCTTATGGTAATTTCGCTTTACAAGCATTAGAACCTGGATGGTTAACTTCAAGACAAATTGAGGCTGGTAGACGAACGATTACTCGATATGCAAAACGAGGAGGAAAACTTTGGATTCGAGTATTTCCTGATAAACCAATTACAATGCGCCCTGCAGAGACTCGAATGGGTTCAGGAAAAGGTTCTCCGGAATATTGGGTTGCTGTTATTAAACCTGGTCGTATCCTGTATGAGATGAAAGGTATTCCTGAATCATTAGCTCGGGATGCCATGAGAAATGCTTCGTATAAAATGCCAGTAAAAACACAATTTATCTCAGGTGGTCAATTAGAAGCCCAGGTTCCAGTTTCATAAAATAAAATCGGTTTTCCCGTTGTTAGTTAGTTGTTAGGAAGGGGAGCCCTAACAAACGCTTATACACAACTCAACGTGTTAAGGCTCCCCAACCCTTCCCCTATCAAGGATATTAAGCATCGATGCGAGTTAGTTGTTTGTTTGTTTGTTTGTTAGGCCTCCCCATCCTAACAAACAAACAAACAATCCTAACAAACTACGCTGTTAGGCTGGAAGGATGGGGGAGCCTAACATTCCCCCCCATCCTACATTGTAAAATGTTAAGGGGATGAGGGGCCCTTCCTAACAAGCAAACCTAGTTGTTTCCCAGCCTTACTCGCCCAGGCAAACTTGGGAGAATTAGCCCAACTTACTTGGCATCTGCGCAGGTAAAAAACTATTTTTAAATAAAGAGGCTATTTATGATTCAAGCTCAGACATATCTTACTGTAGCGGATAATACAGGAGCTCGAACGATTATGTGTATTCGTGTTCTTGGCAGTAATCGTCAATATGCAAGTGTTGGCGATATTATTATTGGTGTTGTTAAAGATGCTATTCCAAATATGACTTTAAAAAAATCTGATGTTGTTCGTGCTGTTGTGGTTCGAACAGCACATGGCGTTCGTAGATCAAATGGAATGACATTACGTTTTGATGATAATGCTGCTGTGGTTATCAATCAAGAAGGTAATCCTCGTGGAACACGCGTTTTTGGTCCAATTGCTCGAGAATTACGTGAAAAAAATTTTTCAAAGATTGTTTCCTTAGCCCCCGAAGTTATTTAAGCTTCTTTGGGAACCATGACCGAGGCAAATTCGATATTCAAGGTTGGATACATTGTTGTTAGGATATAAGGGTTGATAAGCCGACCTTCAAATCAGTCCTAACAAGCCCTAACGCAACTGCTTCGCAACTAAAGTTCTCGATGCTTCGTGGTCGCTACCGGGCCCTAACTACTTTCTAATGAAGGTATGCTTGTTAGGGCGCCCTATCACCCAACTACGCTGATGGCTAGGGCCCCCCATCAGGCCTAACATTCCTTTCTAATGAAAGAGCCAAAATGAAGGTATACTGGGTCCCAACTACTTTCTAATGAAGGTTTTGTTTGTTAGGCCTCCTCATCCTAACAATACCACCTTTTTAGAAATGAAGGGTAGGGCCCTCATCCCGCATACCAATAACTTTCGTCCCCCTCTTCTTTTTTAAACAAAGATAGGGCTTGTTTGTTTGTTTGTTTGTTAGGCCTCCCCATCCTAACAAACAAACAAACCATTCTTTTTTAAATAAAGGGCCCTTTTCATTCCTAAAAAGGTACAGGGGGGGCCAAATTTACTTAAAAAAAAGAGCGTTGTTAAGGCTGATAGGGTGCCCTTCTAACCCTAACTCGCACCTCAACCCCCTTCTTTTTATCAATTTGTGGGGGACACTTGAATGCGAAGCATCTTCTAATCATGGAGTTTAAAATGGTACAAAGATTAAAAAAATTTTACTTAGAAAAAGTTTTTGCGCCTGCCTTAGGTACAAAGACAAATGGAGACAAATTGAATTCAGCCGCATCATCAATACCCGTTGCCCAAAATGTTCATCAAATTCCTAGGGTAAAAAAAATTGTTATCAACCGAGGACTTGGTGAAGCTTCTTCAAATACTAAATTAGTTGATGCTTCCGTTGAAGAATTAACTATTATTAGTGGTCAGAAAAGCAAAATAACAAAAGCTAGAAAATCAATCGCGGGTTTCAAAATTCGTGAAGATATGGCTGTAGGTATTTCAGTTACCCTTAGGGGTGATCGAATGTATGCTTTCTTAGATCGATTAATTAATTTAGCTCTACCGCGTATTAGAGATTTCCAAGGTTTAAGTCCTCAAAGTTTTGATGGAAATGGGAATTATAGTTTAGGCTTAAAAGAACAACTTATGTTCCCAGAACTAGATTATGATAAAATTGATAAATCTCGGGGTATGGATATTTCCATTATTACAAGTGCGGAATCAGATCAAGAAGCTTTTCTTTTATTAAAAGCCTTAGGCATGCCTTTTTCTGGGAAAGTGTAATTGGCTGTTTTGGTCAAACTTGTAGGTTTATGGGCTAGGACCCCCCATCAGGCCTAACAAACACCCATCAGGGATGCTGGGTCCCAACTACGCAGATAAGACCCCTAACAGCATCCCCCAACTACGCGCCCCAACGACTTTTAAATGAAGGGGCTAGGACCCGATTTTAAACAAAAGTAGGGATTGTTAGGCCTGATGGGGGGCCCTAACCCCTTCCAAAGCTAGCATAGGAGAAATTTAATATGGTTAATTTTGCTGTTTCAGATATGCTTACTAGAATCCGAAATGGTATTCGAGTAAAAAAAGTCAAAGTTTCTATTTTATCTACGAATTTAACATTAAGCATTGCTAAAATTTTACAAGCTGAAGGTTTTATTGATTCTGTTCAAGTTAATCTGGGTAACACGAGTAGAGCTGCCCATCCCGCTACTTTTGATATTTATTTAAAATATGGGGGATACGCAGCAACCAAAACCAGTGATGGTAGCATGGTGACGGAATCCAATAAATTGCTAGGTAATAGTAGAGTGGCCCAACACGCAAGAGTATTAACAAATTTAAAATGTGTAAGTCGTCCCGGTGTACGAATTTATGCAAATTCAACTAAGATTCCTCAAGTTTTAGGTGGTTTGGGAATAACTATTCTTTCAACCTCAAAAGGGATTCTTACAGACTATCAAGCAAGAAAACTTGGCGTAGGAGGAGAAGTTTTATGTACACTGTGGTAGAGCTAGGGCAGCCTATCCTAGCAGCTCTTTTTTTTCAATAAATTTGTAGGGGGCTAGGATGGGGGGCCCTAACCTAACAAACAAGCAACTCGCACCCTCCGCTTCTTTTGGTCTCTTGATTCTGGATCCCAAGTACGCGACCCAACGAGGATGCAGTTAGGGCAGCCCATCCCTTGCTTTTAACAAAACGACCACAAGTTGCTTCGTACCCTAGGATGAGGAGGCCTAACAAACCTTTTTAGGCCTCCCCATCTCATACCCTTCATTAGAAAGTTGGTTGTTTGTTAGGCCTCGATGCGAAGCAACTGCGAAGCAACCGATGCTTCGCAACTAGTTGGGACCCAACTACTTTGAAATGAAGGGGCCGGGTAGTTGGGGCGAGGCCTTTGTGGGGGTGCGCTGAAACCCCCCCAAACTTAGCATCCTTTAAAAGACATAAATAGGAGGATCCGCTTGGAGAGACAAAATCTCATTGAAATGGAAGGAATTATAACAGAATCGTTACCGAATGCAATGTTTCGGGTGGATTTAGAAAATGGGTTCACTGTATTGGCGCATATTTCTGGAAAAATTCGGAAAAATTTTATTAAGATTCTACTTGGTGACAAAGTTTTAGTTCAGTTAACCCCCTATGATTTAACAAAAGGTCGTATAATTTATCGACTCTCAGGTCAAAATAAATCTTAAGTTTGGTAAAAAAGATAGATGCTGATATGCTTGTGAGTTGTTTGTTAGTTAGGGGTACCCCATCCAACCAGTTCTAACTAAGATGCTTGTAGG
>Ga0214171_1000588_pt1 | contig 12222 bp, 10 predicted proteins | sample TroBogEpilimnion_40_FD_153009 | JGI IMG/M metagenome (GOLD analysis project Ga0214171, IMG submission 153009) | Freshwater microbial communities from Trout Bog Lake, WI - 02JUL2007 epilimnion | ecosystem: Environmental > Aquatic > Freshwater > Lake > Epilimnion/Euphotic zone | place: Trout Bog... | reverse complement strand
GAAGGCATTGTGAGCCGCTTCGTGAAACGCCCATTCATGAGCAAGAAGGAGGTAGCCAAACTGCCCGAAGGTGCCGAGGTGCCCAAACCGGTGTGGCTGGAGACGACCACGGACTGGGCTCCAGGTTCGAGTGGATCGGCGCTGATCGACCAATTCGGCAATGGGGTGGGTCATGTGTCCGAAATCCAGACCGTGCTTGAAGAACCGCTGCCGGTGCGGAAACGGAAAAATGAGGGAACGCTCATCCAGCAGTTGGGCACTCAGATTGTATTCCATCAGGCGATCGGCGCGGCAGAGGTGAAGGCGCTGGTGAAAAAACCTTGAGTCACTCGCGCAACTTCCAGCGTGGCAGCGCATTCATCGGTTCCATGAAATGCGTTCTCCTATCCCTCGCCATTGCGTTGAGTTTTGCCGTGGCCTCACATGCTCAGTTGGCAGGTGTCAAAGCGCTGCGTGATCTCGTCTATGTCGAAGGCGGGCATGAACGGCAGAAACTGGACCTCTATCTGCCGGAAAAGGCCGCTGGTCCTCTGCCGCTCATCATCTGGGTGCATGGCGGTGGCTGGCAGAACGGCAGCAAGGATGGCTGCCCACCCTTGCCTGCCGGTTATGTCGCGCAGGGCTATGCGGTGGCCAGCATCAATTACCGCCTGAGCGGCCACGCGGTGTTCCCGGCTCAGATTGAGGATTGCAAGGCCGCGATCCGCTGGTTGCGGGCGCATGCGAAGGATTATTCGCTCGATCCGCAGCGCTTTGGCGTGTGGGGCAGTTCGGCAGGTGGGCATCTGGTGGCGCTGATCGGCACCAGTGGCGATGTGAAGGAATTCGATGTGGGTGCCAACCTGGAACAATCCAGCCGCGTTCAGGCGGTGTGCGACTACTACGGTCCGACGGATTTTAAGGTGTTCGTCACCACTCCTGGATATGAAAGCCATGCGACGGGCGCTTCGCCCGAAGCGAAACTGATCGGTGGCGCGGTGATGCAAAACCAAGACAAGGCCGGGCGGGTGAACCCGATCACTTACGTCACCAAGGATGATCCGCCCTTTCTCATTGTGCATGGTGACAAGGACCCCACCGTGCCGATCAATCAGAGCGAGCTGTTGTTTGCAGCGCTGAAGCAGACCGAAGTCAGTGCGCATTTTCACACGATTCATGGCGCAGGACATGGCGGGCCGGGTTTTGCCGGTAAAAACATCGACGACATGGTCAGGACGTTCTTTGAGGAGCATCTAAAAAGCCGCTCGGCAAAGACCGAAGCACTCACCACCGAAAGCACCGCCGATCCTGCGATTCTCGCGCGCGATCCGCGCAAGGACCCGCCACCTGGAGGCGGGCGGCGCGGCCCTTCATGGGATGCCGTCATCGGTCGCGATGACAAGAACAAGGACGGCAAGGTCAGCCAAAAGGAGTTCAGCGGACCGCCACAGCTCTTCAAGCTGCTCGATCAAAATGGCGATGGTCTGCTGGAAAAATCAGAGCATGAGGCTTTTTTGAACCGCCCAGACTCACGCCTGTGATTACGGCGAAATTTTGCTTCCCAAGCGTTTTTTGAACCGTTAGCATCGCCTGAACTCTAACAGGCATGTTCCAGCACCGAGTCACATTCGCCATGGCTGCTCTTTTGAGCATGGTCATCTCCGCCAAAATCCACGCCGAAGGCGACTGGAGTGTGAAAAGCGCGGAACGGCCCAAGATCGCCATCCAGGCTGACAATGTAACGGTGGACGGCACCTCTCGCCCTGATTTGGGCCGGGCGCTGGCAGACAGTCTCGGCACGAAACTGCTGCGCCGAGGCCAGGTCCGGGTGTTTAATCTGACCACCGAGGAGGTGAAGAGCGGTGCGCAGGGCAAGACACCGGCGCTCGACAAGGACATCGACTATCTGCTGAGCTTCAATCTGTTTTCCAACGTCAGTGAGCATCGCCTGACGGTCAAAAAGACGCGTGTTAGCACCTCAGAGCTGATCGATTCCTACCAGTTCTTCTCCTATGGCCGGGTGAGCGATGTGTTCGCGCTCGTGGACAAGGTCGTGGATCGCGTCGATCCGCTGCCCGTGATTCGCAATTTTCCGGTCACGCAATCACCTGCGGCCATTCGTGCCGCGCAGCCTGATCCAACCCCGTATCAGCAGTTCTGGACCGGTGATTACACCAATCCAGGCAGCCCGGCCTATGATCCATGGCGTGGCAGCAATGTGACGCAGTATGATCTCAACAATGTGCCAAAGGCGCTGGTCTATCGTGAACTGGGTTCCATCCAGCATATTGACACCACATGGAGATTCACCGTCGTCAAGCCCGTCCAAGGGGTGCAATTGTGCAGCCGTGATCCGCTGCATGTGCTCTATGATGAAGGCGACGTGTATGCCAATCTGCGTGTGGGTACGGTGGAGCAGGGTGGGGTTATCGCCGATTACGGCGGCATGACCCCGGAGCATCACAAGCTGTTCAATGGGGACAAGGTCTTCGGCTGGTACTCCCCTCCTCAGCAGAAGGCGGCAAAGACGAAGTAGGGTTGATATGGCTTTGACGTGGGCTATTGGCACTGCCGCCAAATCCCGCCCCCATGCTACAGCTCTCTCAGGTTCTCCTTCCCGTCGATCATCAAGAAGATGATCTGCGCCGTGCTGTGGTAAAACAGCTTGGCGCACGCGATGAGGATGTGATCAGCGTCAAAGTGAAGCAGCGGGCGATTGATGCGCGGCGCGGGCATGTGGAGTTCAGTTTCACGCTCCTGGTCGAAGTGAAGGACGAGGCCCGCGTGCTCAAGCGCATTGGCAAAAATCCGCGTATTGGCCCGGCACCTGAGGAGATTTATAAAGAGGTAGCGACAAACGTGGCGCGTTCAGCATCTGCGCGGCCAGTGATCGTTGGGACGGGGCCGTGTGGCTTATTTTGCGGCCTGCTGCTGGCCCGTGCGGGTTTGAAGCCGCTGCTGCTGGAGCGTGGCAAGGCCGCAGGGGATCGTGCGCGTGATGTGACCGGCTTCTGGCGGCGCGGCTGGGATTTCAATCCTGAATCGAATGTGCAGTTCGGTGAAGGCGGCGCGGGAACCTTTTCAGATGGCAAGCTCTACACGCAGATTCGTGATCGTGAGCACCGCATCCCCTGGTTGTTGCGGGAGATGGTGGCCGCAGGCGCGCCGGAAGACATCTTGATCAAAAGCAGGCCGCACATCGGCACGGACAGGCTCATCAAAGTGGTGCGTCATGTGCGCGAGGAAATCATCGCCTTGGGCGGCGAGGTGCGTTTCGGTGCCCGCGTGGCAGATGTGGTGATCGAAGACGGCGTGATGCGTGCGGTGACGCTCGCCGATGGTGAAACAATCGAAGGTTCGCGTTTCATTTTTGGCATCGGTCACAGTTCACGAGACACGTTTTACATGCTGCATCGTCATGGTGTGCCGTTTGAGGCCAAGCCGTTTTCCATCGGTGTGCGCATTGAGCACCCGCAGAAATTGATCGACCGCAGCCTCTACGGCAAATGGGCGGGGCACGCACGGCTGGGATCGGCGCCGTACAAATTCGTGGCCCACTGCGGCACGGGCCGGGCGGCCTACAGTTTCTGCATGTGTCCTGGCGGACTCGTCGTCGCGGCTACGTCGGAGCCTGGCATGGTGGTGACAAACGGCATGAGCAGCTACGCGCGTGAGGAGTCGAATGCCAACAGCGGCTTCATGGTGGATGTGCGGCCCGAGGACATGCCTGCAGGGGATGTGCTCAGCGGCATCGAATTTCAGCGCAATCTGGAGCGTCGGGCCTTCGTGCTCGGTGGCGGCAAATACCATGCGCCAGCGCAGTTGCTGGGGGATTTCTTGGCAGGACGCGCTTCGACCGGGCCGGGCAAGGTGCTGCCCTCCTATGAGCCAGGCGTCGTGTGGTCGAATTTGTGCGAGGTGCTTCCCGAATACACAATCGAGACCATTCAGGAGGCGATTCCGCGCATCGACAAAAATTTGCCGGGTTTTGCGCTGGAGGACGCGGTGCTTACCGGCGTGGAAACACGCAGTTCCTCGCCCGCCCGCATTCCGCGAGATGCGCAGACCTTTGAATGCCTTGGCGTGAAGCATTTTTACCCGGCGGGTGAAGGCGCGGGCTACGCCGGCGGCATTATCTCCGCTGCCGCCGATGGCATGCGTGTGGCTGAGGCGATTTTACGCGAGGGCTGAGCGGATGTGCGCCAACACTCCGCGGCAGCCGTCTTCGAGCAGATCCAGCACGAGTTCAAAGCCCTGCTCGCCGCCGTAGTAGGGGTCCGGCACTTCGCTTTCCTGGTGGTCAGTGCAGAAATCGCAAAACAGGCGGATTTTCGAGCCGAATAGAGATTCGCGGTCATACGACCGCACATCACGCAGATTTTGCCGGTCCATGACGAGCACGAGGTCGTAGTCGCGCAGATCGTTTTCACTGACCTGCCGGGCGCGGCTGCTGAGGTCATAGCCCCGATTTTGCGCTGCAGTGCGCATTCTTTGGTCGGGCAGTTTGCCCACATGCCAGCCGGCCGTACCAGCCGAGCGGATTGAGACGCGATCCGCAAATCCTTGAGCCTCAAGCATCGCCCGCATGACCCCTTCTGCCGCCGGAGAGCGGCAGATATTGCCCAGGCAGACAAATAGGAGGCGATAGGGGGTGGCCATCGCTGGAGCTAGGCCAGTGAGGGTCTTTGCACAAACAAAACCACCTCCTGTCCGCAGGGGATGCCGGGCATCCCCCGGCGGAAGAATTCTTTTCTTGTGAACGAGTCTTTGGTTGAGGCGTAGTTTGAGCACGCTATCTGCTATCAAAACCTAAACCCCACGCCCTCCCCCATGTCTGTTGTATCCAAAGGTCTCGAAGGAATCGTTGCTGCTGAAACCCGTCTTGGGGAGGTGAATGGAGCAGAGGGCATCTTGTTTTACTGCGGTTACGACATCAACGAACTGGTCAAGGTCAGCTATGAAGAAGTCGTTTACCTGCTTTACTACAACAAGCTCCCTAATCGTACCGAACTCGACAAACTGACCACCGCATTGCGCGCAGAGCGTGAGCTTCCCCAGGGAGTCATCGACTTCCTCAAGACCGCGCCGAAAACGGCCAAGCCCATCGACATCATGCGCACTGCCGTCTCGATGCTCGGCTGCTATGACTTGAGCCGCCACGATCTTGAGGTCAGCGAAAACTTGGCCAATGCCATCCGCCTCACTTCACAGATCGGCGTCATTGCCGCTTACTTCCACCGCGCACGCCAGGGGCTGGAACTGCCGCCCGTGCGCAAGGATCTCAGCGAAGCCGCCCACTTCCTCTATCTGATGAATGGCGAAGTGCCCAGCAAGGAGGCCGAAAAGACCCTCGACATCGCCTACATCTTGCACGCCGAGCATGGCTTCAACGCCTCCACCTTCACCGCCCGTGTCGTGGCCTCGACCCTGAGCGACATGTATTCCGCCATCAGCGCTGCTATCGGTGCGCTCAAGGGACCGCTGCACGGTGGTGCTAATGAAGGCGTGATCCACATGCTCGAGGAGATCGGTACTCCCGACAAAGTGGACGCCTGGGTCGCCGACGCCCTGGCCCAGAAAAAGAAAATCATGGGCATTGGCCATCGCGTTTACAAGGTGCTCGATCCCCGCGCTCCGCATCTGCGTGAGATGGCCATCCAGCTTACCAGCCAGCTTGGTGAGTCGAAGTGGATCCAAATGTCCGAGCGCATCGCCCAGATCATGCGCGAGCAGAAAGGCCTCAATGCGAACGTCGATTTCTACAGCGCCACAGTTTACTACAGCCTCGGCATTCCGACCGACCTGTTCACGCCGATCTTCGCCATCGCCCGCATGAGCGGTTGGACAGCGCACGTGCTGGAGCAGTGGAGCGAAAACCGCCTTTTCCGCCCGCTCAGCGCCTACGTCGGTAAGCCCTATGGCCAGAAAGTGGTTCCGATTGAAGAGCGCTGATTGAACGCTCGAAAGGGGCGCAAGTATCAATTTTGCAGGCTGCAAAGGTGGCAAATTCCTAAATTTGCCATTATAATCAACGCTTTATGCGTCTCCTTCCAACCCTAGGAGCCGTCGCTGCGATGGTTTGCACGCAGCTGATGGCGCAGCCAGCCACACGTCTCGTGTGGCAGCCGGTGCAGGAGTATTTCATTCATCGTGATGAAGGGCAGCAGGTGCTCTCAGGCACGAAGCGGCTGAATTCATTCACCGCCTACACGCACATTGGCACCGACTTTGGCTTCCATGGGCCGGCGGAGCACGAGATCGAATGGCTCACGGACGAAGTCGTGGTACACCTAAGCCAGCAGCCGGAGGGGTGGGCGGGCATGTGGCACAGCCTCGCTGGTCAAGCGCGCAATACGAACCGCGTGCTGGATTTCACCCATGCCTATCCTGCGCCGGTCACCGCCAAGTACCAGCCGCGAGTCGCTGGAGTGATGATCGAGGCCGCCGGGCGCGGTAAGATCAAACTCGAAATCAAATCGCCCACCGACGAACAGCGCTGGGCGCAGATGATCGAAGTGAGCGAGCCGCAGTTTCGCATGTTTGTGCATCCCGTGGCCTCTGAGGCCGTGCGTGACGGCAAGACCATCGTCTGGACGGCAGAACCCGGCTCTGAAGTGAAAATCTCGGGGCTGTTTCTCGGCATCGAGATGCCCGAGTTGCCCTGGGACGCCTATGCACTCCTCGCTTCGTATGCCAAGATCGCGCGCAGTTACTCCATTGGCACCGGTTTCGTGCGAGACCGCGCCCATATTGAAGAAGGGGCGTTTGAGTCTGTCTCCGCCACCGGCATGTATGTGCTGGCCTCGGCGGCGGTGGCGCAGGAGCCGCTGGGCATCGTGACGCCAGATTACGCGCGCTGGGTGCTCATGCGGACGCATGAGGCGATGAAGAAACTCAAAACCGGGCGCGGACTGCTGCCGCATTTTGTACATCGGCATGAGAACGACTACTGCATCCATCCAGGGACCGAATACAGCACGGTGGACACAGCTATCTATGCACAGTCCATGCTGCTGGCGGCGATCATGCTGGATGTACCTGCCGTGGCCGAAGATCTGGTGCTGCAAATGCAGGCGATCGAGTTCAATTTGCTCCACCTGCCTGGCGGAGAGCTCTCTCATGGCCTTAATGAAGACGGCATTACCCTCCTGCCGCATGGCTGGCAGGACTGGGGTGGTGAAACGGCCCTGGTCATGCTCATGGAAGGCATCGCCAACCCCGAACACCGCCCTCCTCCCATGCGCACTCCGGGCAAGGCTTGGCAGGGAACCGGCTTCATCACTGAGCTGCAAAGTCTTTTTCACCCTGATTTCGACAGTGACGTGCCCGATGCCCACGATGGCGTGCGCTGGCTCAGTGTGCGCCGCGCCATGCTGGGGGCGCAGCGTGCCTACATTCCGAAGCGCTGGCCGCAGTCCCATGCGGCGCGCAATGGTATCTACGGCCTCTCTGCGGGCGAAAATCAGGCGGGCAACGGTTACTATGTAGGCGGTGTCGATCTGCCAGACCAAAAGCTCATTCATCCGCACTACATCCTGATGTCCGCCACGCTGCATCCGCAGATATCAGAGACGTATGAGCTGCTGGAGCGCATGGAGAAGGCCAGCTACTTCCCGCCCTGGGGCATGGTCGAGAATCTCAATGTCGATGGCCGCAGCTACCTGCCGATGAAGGGATCGCTGAATGCCGGCTTCGAGGCCCTCAGCGCCTACCATTTGTTCGCCAAACACCGCCAGATCCCGGACGCCATTTATGCGGCCAGCCTGAAAAGCTCGCACATTCGGCGTGCCATGCAGTTGTTCTATCCCGCTGCAGCCAAGGCCGCTGGCGGAGACAAGGAGGCGGCGGCTCAGTAAAATGGCCATGAAGCTAACCCTTGCTCCCAGGCCCATCCCCGGCTAACTGCACAATCCCATGTTTGTCGATCAAATCAAAGTCCACGCGCGCGCCGGAAAAGGCGGTGATGGCAGCGCCCACTTCCATCGCGGAAAATTTCGTCCCAAAGGCGGCCCTGACGGCGGCGATGGCGGTAACGGCGGCAGCCTCATCCTGCTGGTCGATCCCAGCACGGACAGCCTGCGCAATTACGTCTTCAACAACCGCCTCCTCGCCGAAGACGGTGCCAAGGGCGGTGCCACGCAGTGTACCGGACGCAGCGGTAAAGATGTGGTGTATAAAGTGCCGCCGGGCACGCTCATCAGCCGCGTCACTCAGGAATACGACAACGAAACCAATGAACTCGTCACTCGCTACGAGCCCGTGGCCGATCTGACCGAGACCAACTCCACCTACGTCCTCTGTAAAGGCGGCAAGGGCGGGAAGGGGAACGTCCATTTCAAAACCTCCACGCACCAGGCCCCGCGTGAATTCACCCCCGGCACCGCCGGTGAAGAGGGCGAATTCCACTTCGAACTCCGCAGCATCGCTGATGCTGGGTTCGTCGGTGCCCCGAATGCGGGCAAATCGACACTGCTCTCCAAGCTCAGCACCGCCAAGCCAAAGATAGCCAATTATCCCTTCACCACGCTGCAGCCCATGGTCGGCGTGATCGAATTTGGTCCCAATCGGCGCGGCAGCCTGGCCGACATTCCCGGGCTCATTGAAGGTGCGCATGAAAACATCGGTCTCGGCCATGATTTCCTCCGCCACATCATGCGCTGCCGCGTGCTGCTCTTTGTGGTCGATACCGCTGGCACAGAAGGCCGCGATCCCGTCTCTGACCTGGAAATCGTGCGTAAAGAGGTCTCTCTCTACTCCGAGGAACTTGCCAAACGTCCTTGGTGCATCATCGCCAACAAGATCGACCTCCCCGAGGCAGCCGAAAACCTCGTCCACTTCAAAGAGCGTTTCAAGCGCATCAAAGTCCATCCCGTCTCCGCCGAAACCGGCGAAGGCCTCGACAAGCTGCGCAAGTGGCTCGGCGACAAGATCGGGCAGGATATTGAGTGGTGAGTGATTATGCGCCTGAACCGTTCCAATCTCTGCTGGCTGGTTCTGGCGTTGATCACGGTGGCTTATCTCCTCTTCTGGGCGTTGCTGCTTGGAGCCACGGCGACGTATAGCACGCCGGATTCGTGGCTGCAGGTGCTGCGGTCGCCTGAGATTCGGCATGCGACTTTTCTGAGCCTGTTGACCTGCTCTCTGGCAGCAGGTTTTGCGTTGCTGCTGGCGGTGCCAGTGGGGTATTTGATGACGCGTTTGGAGTTTCGTGGCAAATCGTGGTTGGATGCGGCGCTGGATATTCCCATCATCCTGCCGCCCTTGGTAGTCGGTCTGTGCTTGCTAATCTTTTTCCAAACGAAGATCGGTAAAGTGATCGAGATGGCGATCCCCTTCACCTATCAAGTCAGCGGCGTGATTCTCGCTCAGTTCGTCGTGGCCGCTGCTTTCGCGATTCGTACCATGCGCGGCACTTTCCAGCATTTGTCAGCACGTCCTGAGGACGTGGCTTTGACTCTGGGCTGCACGCGGTTTCAGGCGCTGTGGCATGTGGCGCTGCCAGCGGCGCGGCGTGGCATGTTGGCGGCGTTTTGCATCGCCTGGGCGCGCAGTTTGGGTGAATTCGGGCCGATCCTTGTTTTTGCCGGAGCCACACGCATGAAGACGGAGGTGCTGCCGACGACGGTCTGGCTGGAACTCAGCGTGGGAAATCTCGAAGCCGCCGTAGCGGTGAGCTTGTTCATGGTACTGCTGGCCGTACTAGTGCTGGTGGCGGTGCGTGCCACGGGGGAAAAAGTATGATCCAGCTCGACCAACTCACGTGGAGCGTCTCAGGCCGCACGATCTTGGAGAACGTGACCGTGGAGATTCCGGCCAACACCTATGCGGTGCTGATGGGACCGACCGGCTGCGGCAAAACCACATTGCTGGAGATCCTCTGCGGCCTACGGAGACCGACTGTTGGACGCGTGCTTTTGGACGGCGTGGATGTGACCGAGCTGGAACCGCGTGAGCGCGGCATCGGCTACGTGCCGCAGGATCTGGCCCTCTTTCCGGGCTTGAGTGTGCGTGAACAGATAGGCTTTGCCCCGAAACTGCGCGGCGTTCCGCTCACCGAAAAGAAGCAGCAAGTAAACCGCCTTGCGGAGCAGTTTGGCATCGTCCCACTGCTGGATCGCCTCCCCGACATGCTGTCCGGGGGCGAAAAGCAGCGTGTGGCCCTCGCCCGTGCTCTGGCCGCCCAACCCCGGCTGCTACTGCTGGATGAACCGCTCTCCGCGCTCGATGAGAGCATGCGCGCGGAGGCCGTGGCGCTGCTGCAGCGCGTGCAGCAGGAGCATGGGCTCACCGTTTTGCACGTCACCCATTCCAGCAGCGAAGCCGCCGCCCTCGGCCACCTGCACCTGCGCATGGTGGCAGGACGGCTGGAGGTGGGGTGAATTCCACTACTCCGCCGCACAAGGCTTGACCGACAAGGTAGCTTGAGAATATAAAAGGGATATGAAAATTCTAAGTGCATTTATTATGGTGTGCTGTTTGGCTGGAATGCTGCCCGCGCAGACGGTGAAGTCAGACACCGCCTGCGTCCACACCTTGCGTGCTGCTTTTGATCGCGGTGAGACAAACCTCTTTGATCTCACGGAGTCCTGCATCTCACAGGGGCAGGCCTCTGCCGCACAACAGGCGCTGCTGGCCTTGCACGACGGCACCACCGACATCCATGTGAAGCTTGCCTTGTTACGCCCCTTGAAATGGGCGGCATTTGCCGCAGGGAAGCAGTCAGAGTTGGAGAAGCTTTTTGCAACAAGGCGCAATGAGCAGCCCGGCTCGGCATTCGTATGGCTGGAGCATGCGGAGGTGGATGGCTCCTCGCATTCCTATCCCGATCAGCGGCACAACCTCACCCGCTCCGCCACGCTGGCATGGGCAGACGAGGCTCTGCTGCGCGAGGTTCTGGACCGCCAGGAGGAGGCGGGCTTTTGGGACGATGCCCTGAGCACGGCGGAAGCCTGGGTCAAACAACACGCCACACCGCAGTCTCAGTGCCGCCTTGCCTCCCTGCATCTGATCGTCGGTGATGACGCACGTGCTTGGGACCTGGCGCAGAAAGCCCTCAAGGATCCGCGTCTCACTGCCGGCGATCTGCAAGAGCTTGCGCGCGTGGCCTGTGAACGGCATGTGTGGGAGCCAGTTGCGGCTCTGCTTACCGAGGCCTTGCCAAAGTTTTCACGGCATCTCGGACTGCTTTGCCTACATGCAGTGGCCTTGGAAGAATCGGGGCGCGATGACGAAGCAGCCAAGGCTTTCCTCTATTTGCTCGGCACACGCGAGGCACTGGTGGTCGAGCCAGCCGTGCCGTCCTGGGACAGAAGTCTGGACGAAATACGCAGTCGCGATTTCAGCGATCAGCCGCCGGGCATGCGGGATTTTGTGCTGAAGTAGGCATGGGGGCCGCTCGCGTATGCACATCGTGCCGCGCCTCAGTGGAGCCATTGGGATCGGGGACCAGAGAATGTGGTGCATCTGCCTGCGGCACAGGATGAGGCGCGCATTTTTGCGTTGCAGCATTTGTCGAAGCTGAACGCTGGCGGCGATAAGGATTTGGCCGAGGCAATCAAGCGTGCGTCAGCAGACCTGCCACATCTGAATCTTCATGCGGACCCAAACCCTGGTGGCAAGCTAGTCGAATTTGCCGATGTCTTGAAAAAGAATCCAGACAATGCAGCCTTGCACGCATGGTGGTTGGGTATGTGGCACGGGAACCTTTCCAGCACAGACATTCAGGTGCTAAAGCATTGTGTGGAGATGTTCTTGGAAAATTATCCTGTTCTTGCCTTCACTGCGGCGAGGGGGCTGGCAACTTCTTCCACTCCTGAGAAGGAGCGCTATCAGGAGCAGGCGCTCACGTTGTTCCAATGCATCAGCAAGAACTTGACTCCCTTCGTGCTGAGCACGATTTATCGTCAGGTTGAGCAGACGAAGGACTGGAAAAATGCAGAGGCCTGGCAGGACGCCACCATTGCGGTGCAGTCCCGTGCGGTCAGGGAAATGCCAGGCGATTGGACCCTGCCACGTAACCCATCATTGCGTGCTCCAAGCCGTCATGAAGTCGCCTTGGGATGGCTGATGGGTTTGGAAGCAAGCCAGCGCTGGAAGGAATACGCCGAGGCATTGGAGGAAGAGGCGCGGCATCAGGAACCTGTGGAATGGGTTGCTCAGCATTACCCAGGCGCGAGCTTTGGGCAGGGCGGCCCCCTGCTTGGAAAGAACGGCGTACTTTTCCCCAACATGCTGCTGCGCCTG
>Ga0214171_1000587_pt1 | contig 12228 bp, 10 predicted proteins | sample TroBogEpilimnion_40_FD_153009 | JGI IMG/M metagenome (GOLD analysis project Ga0214171, IMG submission 153009) | Freshwater microbial communities from Trout Bog Lake, WI - 02JUL2007 epilimnion | ecosystem: Environmental > Aquatic > Freshwater > Lake > Epilimnion/Euphotic zone | place: Trout Bog... | reverse complement strand
CGCTATGGACCAGATCACGATTGCCAGCAATAAACCGAATATCCAACAGCCCTTGCGCCACTCGTAAATCTTCGCTTGCCGTTGTACGGGTTTCATTTCGGGTGCGAACCGAATGGTCCAGCGCTCGATTGGCGTTCCAGAGCGGATAGAGCAGCGCGTTAACAAATTCGGTGAGTCTGTCGGTCGCAACAGATCCATCGTGCAAAATCAATACATCAAGATCTGATCCAGGCGAGAGTTCACCGCGACCATAACCCCCGACGGCACTCAGCGAAACCGAGTCAGCGCTAATTGAAAATTGCGCCGCGGCAGAATGAAAAATACCCGAGAGGTCGCGATCCGCTTGATTAGAACGGTCGCGACGCTCTCGGGTACCCATAGAGCTAGCTTACTTAGGTGGTACTTGTTGTTACTCGAATTAGATAGCGTCTGGACCGCGTTCGCCGGTGCGAACACGAACCACGTTATCTATTGGTGTCGACCAGACTTTGCCGTCACCGATTGATCCGGTTGATGCCGCCTTCACGATGACATCAATAACCTTCTCGGCTTCGCCACTATCAACGAGCACTTCGAGTCGAACCTTCGGGACCAAGTCAACGGTGTATTCCGCACCGCGATAGACCTCGGTATGTCCGCGTTGGCGACCAAATCCGCTCGCCTCGGAGACTGTCATTCCGGTGATGCCAAAGGCCTGGAGCGCTGCCTTCACATCATCTAGTTTGAACGGCTTAATGATTGCGGTAATAAGTTTCATCTCAGTTATTCCTTTCCAAACTAGTCGGGTTAGTTATTCAACGATGACGAGAAGCGGTTGCCGTCACTGTATGAAGCGGTCTCATACGCGGTTTCAGCATGCTGTGAGAGATCCAAGCCGGCGACCTCTTGTTCGACCGAGACGCGAAGTCCGATGGTCTTGTCCAAGATCTGAGCCAAGATGTAGGTGACGATGAATGAGTATGCAACAACAGCCACGACCGCGATTGCTTGGTGACCCATCAGCGTCCATCCGCCCTTATAGAAGGCACCGTTTGCACCGTTAACCATCTTTGTACCAAAGAGGCCGATCAGCAATGCACCGAGGACGCCGCCAACTAAGTGAACGCCGACGACGTCGAGTGCATCATCGAACTTGAAGACGTGCTTGAGGCCGACTGCAAGTGCGCAGATGATGCCGGCAGCGAAACCGATTGCTACCGAACCCATAGGGCTAACAAATCCGCAAGCAGGTGTAATTGCGACGAGACCAGCGACCGCACCTGATGCAGCACCCAATGTGGTGGCATGACCATCGCGCAAGCGCTCAACAATCATCCATCCGAGCAGAGCAGCACCGGTAGCGGTGTTGGTATTCACGAATGCATATGCAGACAAGGTATTTGCAGCAAGCGCAGATCCGGCATTAAATCCGAACCAACCGAACCAGAGAAGTCCTGCACCAAGCAGAACGAATGGAACGTTATGCGGACGCATCCGCTCCTTTGGCCAACCGCGGCGCTTACCGATAACCAGAATTACCGCAAGAGCTGCAGCACCCGCGTTCGCGTGAACAACGGTTCCACCAGCGAAGTCTTCGGCGCCTAACTTAGAGAGCCAGCCGGAAGGTGAGAAGACCCAGTGTGCGACCGGTGCATAAACAATTACTAACCAGAGACCACAGAAGAGCGTCCATGCGCCGAACTTCAAACGATCAGCGGTGCCACCAGTTATCAAAGCTGGTGTAATAATCGCGAACATCAACTGGAAAGCACAAAAGACCAACGGTGGAATAGTGAGAGTTTCGAAACCCGTTGCTTGTTGCCAAATGTGATTGAGACCGAACTGATGGAAGTTACCGATGTACTTTCCAGTTCCACTGAAGGCAAGGCTGTAGACGCCGAGAATCCAGAGAACGCTAACGACGCCCATGGTGACGTAGTTCTGAGCAAGCATTCCGAGAACGTTCTTGCCTCGAACCATTCCGCCATAAAAGAATGCCAGACCCGGGGTCATCAACAGCACAAGCGCTGATGCCACCAAAATCCAAGCGGTATCTCCTGCATTGAAATTCATGTTTTTCTCCAAAGCTTTCTAGAGGTGGTGAAGGAGCACTTCTCGCCGTTGAGAGAGCCCTAGATTGGCTGGCTTGGGTTACGGCAACACGCACCCTCGTGTTACGGGTGTGTTAAAAAAGACCCGCCAGATACGTGGCCGAATCAAAGGCGGCCAAGTCCCCGACCTGCTCCCCCGTGCCCACGAATTTCACGGGAATCCCGGTTGCTCGCTCAATTGCCAGCGCGATGCCACCCTTGGCCGAACCATCCAGCTTGGTCAGAATTAATCCTGTCACGGCAGCGCTCGCGATGAACTCCTTCGCCTGATTGATTCCATTCTGTCCAGTCGTTGCATCAACCACCAGCAACACTTCGTCGACTGGGTTCGCCTTTTCAAGCACTCGCCTGACCTTGCCCAGCTCGTCCATTAAGCCAGACTTGGTATGAAGTCGACCAGCGGTATCAACTATGAGATAGCGAGCATTGCTCTCAACCGCTTGCTTAGCGGCATCAAAGGCAACAGCGGCGGGATCGCCATTCGGCTTTCCTATAACAACCGGCAGACGTAGCCGCTCTCCCCACGTTTGTAATTGATCAACGGCGGCTGCTCTAAACGTATCGGCTGCTGCAAGGACGACACTTTCACCGCCCGCGTGTAAGTACGAAGCGAGTTTTGCGGTCGAGGTTGTTTTGCCGGTGCCGTTAACACCAACAATCAAGATAATGACGAGTCGATCGGAATGACGCGCGAGTGCGCGAGGCGCATCACTGAGCCAGCCCGAAAGCGCGCTCGTAACAGCCGATTCAATCTCTTCGCCCTTGACCTTGCGCGCAATCGCCAGAATCTCTGCTGTGTTTGCCGCACCTAAATCAGATTCCAGCAGTGACTGTTCAATCTCAGCCCAATCTGCAGCAGAGACCGACCCCCCAAACGGGTTCCTAATCTTCGATACGAGTTTGCTAAAGAGCGCCACGACGATTGCCGAAAATTAAGCGTTGACTTCGGATTCACGCAGCCGTTGCGAGATAACCTCGGAAACACCGTCGCCGCGCATGGTTACGCCATATAACGCATCTGCAATTTCCATGGTGCGCTTCTGGTGGGTAATCACAATCAGCTGCGACTTCTCGCGAAGTTCCTCGAAGACCCCGAGCAAACGACCAAGGTTGGTGTCATCCAGCGCCGCCTCAACTTCGTCCATCACATAGAACGGACTTGGGCGAGCTTTGAAGATCGCTACGAGTAACGCAACGGCAACGAGCGAACGCTCACCACCGGAGAGCAATGACAGACGCTTGACGCGCTTGCCCGGTGGGCGCGCCTCGACATCTACACCAGCGTTCATCATGTCTTCTGGATTAGTCAGAATCAAACGCCCATCGCCACCAGGGAAGAGACGACCGAAGATGACCTCAAACTCGCGCGCGGTATCCGTGTATGCCTCGTGGAAAATCTGTTGCACCTTGTCATCGACTTCTTTGACGATATCCAAGAGATCCCGCTTGGTCTTCTTCAAATCTTCAAGCTGTTCAGCCAAGTAACGAAGGCGCTCTTCCAGCGAGGTGTATTCCTCGAGCGCAAGCGGATTAATCTTGCCCAGCATGTTGAGCGCTCGTTCTGCTTGAATCAAACGCTTTTCTTGTTGATCGCGACGATAGGGAATCAAATCTCCCGGAACGAAATTGCCTTCTTCATCTTCGACGAAGGTTGGGACATCGTTCGTTGGACCGTACTCGTTAATCAAGGTGGCAACATCCACGCCGAGCTCTTCCACTGCGCGTTGCTCCAGCTGTTCGATTCGCATTCGCTGTTCAGCGCGCGCGATTTCATCGCGGTGAACGCTAGAGGTCAATTGATCCAGTTCAATCGCGAGTTCACGTCCGCGACCCCGGACCGCCAAGATTTCGCCTTCACGATCGCTGCGGGCTATTTCGAGCCGCTCACGTTCGGCTGCTGCTTTGCTAATAGAGACTTCAATTTGAATCAACGCTTCGTATGCGGCATCAGCAACTGACTGAGCCGTGATTGCTGCAACGCCGCGTTGTTCGCGTCGCGCTATGGCGCGCGAGGTGGATTCGCGCTCAGCGTGTGCTGATTGTTCAAGCGTCAATGCTCGTTGACCAACCGCTGCAACTCGCTCTTCGGCCGTGCGCAGCGCCAATCGTGCTTCGACTTCACTGGAGCGGGCGCCGGAAACTTGGGATCGCAAATCTTCCAGATGAGTCATATCTGGCTCTGCTGGATCTTGTTGTGATTCAAATTGGGCGATCGCTGCCGCCAAATCGCGCTCATCGGATGTGCGCTGTTCGGTTGCTTCCGCCAACGATGCTGCAAGCCGCTCGACTTCTGCCTGAGCCGACTTCACGTTCTGCCCCGCAACCGCCATCTGCTCGGCCAAACCGGACATCTTGGCATCGGAATCATTGAGTTTGGAGAGCGCAATCTCGAACGCTTGCTTCTTGCTTGCTACATCTTCGGTGACGCGCACGAGCTCGAATTTCAATCGCTCTGATGCGGCAACGAGATCTCGGAGTTCGTTCTCTGACTTTTCAATCATTGCCGAAATTTCAATTGCTGAGTTATTTGCGTCGGATCCACCGCGGACGCGTGTGCGGCTCACGACATCACCGTCTTGCGTGATGGCGATGACCGATGAGTCAGCGCTCAGCGCGCGCTCGGCCTCTGTTAAATCACGAACGGCAACAAAGCCGCTGAGTAGCTTGGAGATGACTTCGCTAATTTCAGATGACGACACATGCGAATCTAATCCGACGAATCCTGATGGGATTTGGCGAGAACTGCGAGTAAAGGAATCCGCGCCATCAATAACAAGAAGTTCTGATTGTCCCGCGCTCTCGCGCTTCAACATAGTCAGTGCAGAGACCGCGGATGAGACATCCTCGACCACGATTGATTCAGCCAATGGTCCGAGCGCCGCTGCTACCGCCTTCTCCCACCCGTCGTTGACGTTGATGAGAGTGGATAGACGACCACGAACTCGTGCGCCGGAGCGGCCAGAGAGAATCGCTTCAGAACCATCACGATGGACAAGGCTTTCGCGAAGCGCGATCAAACGCGATTCAAGACCGGAACGCTTCTTGTCGGAATCTGCTTCTTGTGATTGCACTGTGGAAAGAGCGGCTTCGGCATCAGCCAAAAATTTCTTCGCTGATTCGAAATCGGAATCCAGGGTGGGTTCGCTGGCATCGAGGCTAGCAATTTGCGTTTCGAGTAGTGCGAATTCTTCATGTGATGCTTGCAGGCGAGCCGCGGCTTCGTCGCGTGACTTTGTAATACGGGCGATCTCCGCATTTGTTGCATCAATGCGCGACTTCAAGCCATTGATATGTCCCTCTTGGCGAGCAGTGCCTTCGCGTTGGTCTGCGATTGCACGAAGCGAAGCCGATACTCGGTTCTCTTCCAAAGCCAGTGCGGATTCCAGTGCGCGGAGTGATTCGGTGAGTTCGGCCAAGGCAGCGCTTGCGTTACTGACTTCGCCCCGCAGGCTTGCCTCTTCATTACGAAGTATCTGTGCTTCCGCCTCCATCGCCTCTGGATCGCGACCGGCGGTCCGAGCTTCTTCGGCCTCTTCTGAAAGGAAGCGTGCGCGCTCTGCTGACAAGCTTTGAATGCCACGGAACTTCTCGCGTTGCGCCGTCAGCTTGTAGTAATTCTCTTGTGCCGCAACCAACAACGGGCTTTCTTCTGCGGTCAGGCGATCGAGTTGTTCTTCACGTGCCCGAGATTCGGCCAGTGCGAGTTCTACCTCGTCCCGACGAGAACGGAGCGTGGTCTCATCCGCGACCTCAGCGTCAAGGGTCGAGCGCATGCCAATTAAGTCATCGGCTAACAAACGCAATCGCGCATCGCGCACATCGGATTGAATGGTCGATGCCTTACGGGCGACTTCTGCCTGCTTGCCCAATGGCTTGAGCTGGCGACGAAGTTCAACGGTCAAATCTTGGATACGCGCCAGGTTCGCTTGCATCGAATCAAGCTTTCGTAACGCCTTCTCTTTGCGCTTGCGGTGCTTGAGAACACCGGCGGCTTCTTCAATAAAGGCGCGGCGTTCTTCTGGGTTAGCAAGAAGGATGGCATCGAGTTGACCCTGGCCAACGATGACGTGCATTTCGCGACCAATACCGCTGTCGCTGAGCAACTCTTGAATATCCAACAAACGCGTTGTTTCGCCATTGAGTTGGTATTCGGATTGACCGTTGCGGAAGAGAACGCGCGAGATGGTTACTTCAGTAAAGTCGATTGGCAATACGCCCGATGTGTTGTCGATGGTGACAGAGACTTCAGCACGACCCAGTGGTGCGCGGCCAGATGTTCCGGCGAAGATGACGTCTTCCATCTTTCCGCCACGAAGAGATTTTGCGCCCTGCTCTCCCATAACCCAGGAAAGGGCGTCGACGACGTTGGACTTGCCAGATCCGTTTGGTCCGACCACGCACGTAATTCCGGGTTCGAAATTAAGCGATGTTGCCGATGCAAAGGATTTGAAGCCCTTGAGCGTCATACTCTTCAAATACACGAGGAGAACCTATCGGAAATCTCAACCCCGCTTATTCAGATAGCGCGTTCTAAAGTTGTGCCGACCCTCAACCAATAGTTGAGAGTGCATCGAAAGCGATGCGGGCCGCGACTTGTTCTGCTTCGCGCTTGCTCTTGCCCGTGCCTTCGGGAAATTTCTTGCCGCCGACGATTGCGGCCGCAACAAATGTTTTATCGTGATCAGGCCCGGATTCAGATATTTCATATTCGGGCGCAGAGATGTTTCGAGCTGCTGCTAACTCTTGTAAAGCAGTCTTGCCATCGAGCCCGAGCCCTTGTTCATTGGCCGAGGCGATCGCTGGCTGGAACCACTTGAGAATAATTCGCTGAGTTTCGGTAAAGCCGTGCTGTAAATAAATCGCACCCACAATTGCTTCGAGTGAATCACCGAGCAATGAATTCTTATCGCGGCCACCAGTTGCTTCTTCGCCCTTGCCGATGCGCAAGTAATCACCCAAATGAAGGTCGCGCGCAATCTTTGCCAAAGCGCGCATGTTGACTACGCCCGAACGAAGTGGCGATAGCCGACTTTCGTCGAGATCCGGAAAGGTTTGATAGAGCTCTTCGGTAACGACTAATCCCAAAACGCTATCGCCCAAAAATTCCAGGCGTTCGTTTGTAGGTAATCCACCAGCTTCGTAAGCGAAGGAACGGTGGGTTAGTGCGAGTTCAAGCAGCTCGTCCGTAACCGAAATTCCGAGCGCCTCGGTTAGGCGAGAATACAAATCAGACCTCGAGAACCTGACGACGGTTATAGGTACCGCAGGTTGGGCAAGCAACGTGTTGAAGCTTTGGTTGCTGGCACTGTGGGCACAACGCTGTTGCTGCTGCGGTTGTCTTCCATGAGCTGCGACGATGACGGGTACGTGATCGGGACATCTTTCGCTTTGGGACTGGCATGGGACTTCCTCATTCTTCTCTTACAGCTTTCAGCTGTGCCTTTAAAAAGCCCTCTCGGGCAGACGAGAAGTATCCCTCATCCGGCGGGGGATGTAAAAACGGGGGTCAGCCAGAACCTGAGCTACTCGGGTTGATCTGGCAACTTCAGTCCAGCGAGCCCAGCCCAACGAGCATCGATGACTTCGTGTGCGTGGTCCTCGGGCAGGCTCTCCCACTTTTCGCCACAGTCCGGGCAGAGGCCCAGGCAATCAGGCGAGCAGAGTGGGTTGATGGGCAAGTTCAGAATGATCGCATCGCGAATTGGTCCTTCAAGGTCAATCTCGTCGCCATCCATCTGGCGCAACTCATCCTCGTCATCCAGTTTTTCGGCTTCGTCGGCATCCTTGGCGCGCTGAGATTTCTTCTTCTCTTTTTTGCGAGCCTGACGGGGATCTTCGGCGTATTCAAAGAGTTCAACAAAGTTTTCGTCGATATCAAATATGACTTCATCCAAGCAACGACCGCACTCGCCTACCGCTTCAGAAAGAACATTGGCGGTCACCAATACGCCTTCGGCGACTGATTCGAGCTTCATTCCGATGTCGATGGGTTCGTCTTGCGCGATAGCCATGACCTCAAAGCCGAGCGGTTCATGAAGGTCGATAACCAACCGAACCTCGCGCATTTCGCCTGGACGACGCGGCAGGTCGTGAGTGTTATAAATGAAGGGGCTTTTAGACATCTAAATAATCTATTTACTTATCGGAGAGCTCGGAGAGAGCGTGCTTGGTCTCCACGCCGCCCAGCTTGTCTCGACCGCGATTAACAACATCGAGCGTCTTATTAAGAACAACCTCGAGCGTGGCAAGGCGTGAATCAATGTACGAGTCGATCTCTGCCCGTTGCTGACGTGCTTCTTCTTCGACTTCATCCAGGATGCGTTGTGATTCTTTGCGGGCGCTGGCCACGATCTCAGTTTGCGAGATCAAGGTTGCCGCTTCTTCGCGAGCGAGTGCAATCAGCTGATCCGCCGCCGCACGTGCTTCATCCAAAATTTGATCTTGTTGACGCAAAATTTCTTGCGCCCGATCGAGGTCTGCCGGGAAAGCTACCTTCACCCGATTCAAAACCTCAAGCATCTCGCCTCGGTGCACAACGCAGCTGGCGGACAGTGGCACACCACGTGCCTCCTTCACCATCGTGATGGCTACTTGCACTTGTTCAATAACGTCCATGGCTGGCCTCCTACTTACTTCTTCTTCGTTTCGGCCAAACGGGCCTTGAGTCGGATCAGAGTGGGTGCGGGTAGATAGCTGCTGACATCGCCGTCATAGCTGGCTACCTCTTTGACGAGTGACGACGAAATAAATGAATGCGAGGGTGCGGTCGACATAAATAGCGTCTCGATATTTTGAAGCTGAAAGTTAATTTGCGACATTTGAAGCTCGTAATCAAAGTCGGTGACCGCGCGCAGACCTTTGATGATGGCGCCAATCTCATTCGCTTTGCAGTAATCCACCAGGAGCCCTGACCACGAATCAACTTTCACATTCGGGTATTTGGAGGTCACTTCTTGAATCATCTCGATCCGCTCTGGGACCGTGAACAGCGTCTGCTTGGTGTGATTGACCAAGACCGCGATGACGACCTCGTCAAAGAGTGAGCTGGCGCGCTCGATGATATCCAGGTGCCCAAAGGTGATGGGATCAAAAGATCCGGGGCATACAACGCGCTTCACGGTAAAACGCTAGCAGGTCGACCACCGTAGAAGATACTTCCCTGCCCATATGAGCGTATCTTCTCGAGTTCAAAAGGAGCCGGCCAGGTGAATGGCTTGTTCTTCGTTTCGCGCTCCACGGCAATCAATCCATGCGCGCGCAATAATCCTCGCTCGTTGATGATTGCCAACATCTCTTCAATCTCTTGATTGTCCAGGTTGTATGGCGGGTCCATAAAAATAATGTCAAAGTCAGTATTGCTTGCGGTGCTTAAGAATCGATGTGCTGACGTTGCAATCACGTGGAAGCTGCCATCCACGTTCTTTATCGATTGAAAATTCTTTTCCGCTAATGCCGCGGTGAACTCGTGTTGTTCAACCGAATACACATCGGCCGCGCCACGGGACAGCGCTTCAGCACCAACTGCGCCGGAACCCGAGAATAGATCCAAGAAATTGAGTCCGTCGATTGAACCGAATTCAGATTCTAGGGATGAGAACAAGCCTTCGCGCGCTCTATCCGATGTGGGGCGAGTTGTTTCTGGAGGCGACAACAAGGTTTTTCCCTTTGCCGCGCCGGCGATGATGCGCATAGGACAAGAGTAACTTCTTAGCCCTTGTCGATGAAAGTTGCGCTCTCGGCGCTGCGAATCTCCGCGACTTCTGCCGCTAATTCCGGAAATCCTTGCAACTTGGTATCGGCAGCGATCATCGTGGTTGCAACCTCACGCGCTTGGGCAATCACGTCTTCATCTCGCAATACCCGCAGAAGTCGAAGTGCGGAATGCGAACCGGATTGTGACCGTCCCAACACATCGCCTTCGCGGCGTTGTTCAAGGTCAACGCGCGAGAGTTCAAATCCATCTAACGTACTTGCAACTGCGGTCAACCGTTCCATCGCTGGAGTTTCGGCTGCAACGCTGGAGACGAGCAAACAGAGTCCCGGTACAGATCCGCGGCCGACGCGACCACGAAGCTGATGCAGTTGTGAAACGCCGAACCGGTCAGCATCCATAATTACCATCATTGACGCGTTCGGAACATCCACACCAACTTCAATCACCGTGGTTGAGACCAAAACATCAATCTCGTGCGCGGCAAAAGCTTTCATGGTGGCTTCTTTGAGTTCTGCCGGTTGACGTCCATGTAATGGCGCAATCTTCAATCCTTTTAATGGACCGGTCGCTAATTGCGGCGCAAGTTCTTCCACGCTCGTCATCTGACCTTGCTCTGAGACTTCTTCTTCGTCAAAGGATTCGCCGAGCAAGCGCGCCATCGCGCGGTCGGCATCGGTAATGACCGACTTCTCGTCTTTGGTGTTGGGAGTAATGCGAGGCGCCACGATGTATGCCTGATGACCCTTCGCCACCTCTTCCTTGATGCGCTGCCACGCCCGATCAACAAAGTGCGGCTTCTCCAGCGTTGCTACAACGTGTGTAGTGATGGGTGAACGCCCGCCAGGGAGTTGGCGCAAGGTGCTGACATCCAGGTCGCCGAAGATTGTCATAGCGACGGTTCGCGGAATCGGTGTCGCAGTCATAACGAGCAAGTGCGGTGGTAGTTGAGCCTTCAGTCGCAACGCATCGCGCTGTTCGACGCCGAACCGGTGTTGCTCATCCACGACAACCAAGCCCAAATCTTTAAATTCAACTCCGGTCGATAAAAGCGCATGAGTTCCAATAACTATGCCGGCTTCGCCAGAAGCAATCCGAGCAAGGGACGCTTTCTTTGCCGCGGCAGACATCGAACCGGTCAAGAGCGCGACTTGCGTGCCCACCAATCCCCCGGTCAATGTGCCGGCCTCGGCAAGATCGCCCATCAAACGAGTGATGGTTGCGAAGTGCTGTTGCGCCAAAACTTCTGTCGGGGCCAAAAGCGCCGATTGTCCGCCGGAATCAATCACCGACAACATCGCACGCAGCGCCACTACGGTTTTACCCGAACCTACTTCGCCTTGCAGCAATCGATGCATCGGATGCGGCTTCTGCATATCGGTTTCGATTTCGGCGATAACTTCTTTCTGGCCATCGGTATACGAGAATGGCAAACGCTTTTCGAATTCCGCCACGACACCATCGAGCAGGATTGGTCGAGGTGTTGCGCGCTGAGCCGAAACCTCTGCCTTGCGTTGAGCCAGAACCAGTTGCAAAAGAAGTGCTTCATCAAAGGTCAATCGCTCACGGGCACGTTCTTCGGATTCCATGTTCTCGGGCTGATGTATCTGGCGATAGGCCTGATCAAGCGACGGAAAGTTAAATGACTCGGCGATGTGTGGGGGTAGATAGTCCGCGATGGGATCTAACGAATCCAATACGAGCTTCACGCATTGCTCGACTTTCCACGATGGGAATTTCGATGCCGCTGGATAGACCGGTAAATACTTGCCAGCAAATTCGGAGACCGCGTTATCGATATCGTGACCATCGGGAATCAATTCATAATCGGGATGCGAGAGTTGGCGCTTGCCATTGAACGAGCCAACTTTGCCCGCAAACATTCCAGTGCGGCCGACCTTCAATTCTTTTTCGCGCCAGGCCTGATTAAAAAAGGTAAGCGACATCTTTGCGCTGCCGTCGGTCACGATGACTTCCAAGATTTTTCGACCGGCTGCGTGCCGCAGGTTGACCGATGCAATCTCGGCCAAGACTGTCGCTTCTTCGCCCTCGTTCAGCTCGGAGATATCCGAGAGCTCGCCGCGCGCCACGTATCGGCGGGGGTAGTGATGCAACAGGTCATCGACAGTGTGGAGCCCAAAGGATTTCGCGAGCGCCGTAGCGGTCCGATCCCCTACGACCGCCTTGAGCGGGGTCTCCAACGTGGCCATGGCGTTATCTTCGCGCGCTGGCTCTACTCTTGCGGGGATATGGGCGAATTAGCCATTTCCCGCGTGGTCGGGGTAATCTTCACCCCTTAGCGAACCCCGATATCGGGGGCTCACCATTCGAGATTTAAGGGAGTTCATCATGGCCTCTACCTGCGACGTTTGCGGCAAAGGACCAAGCTTCGGCAACCGCGTCTCCCACTCGATGCGCAAGACCCGC
>Ga0214171_1000580_pt1 | contig 12320 bp, 9 predicted proteins | sample TroBogEpilimnion_40_FD_153009 | JGI IMG/M metagenome (GOLD analysis project Ga0214171, IMG submission 153009) | Freshwater microbial communities from Trout Bog Lake, WI - 02JUL2007 epilimnion | ecosystem: Environmental > Aquatic > Freshwater > Lake > Epilimnion/Euphotic zone | place: Trout Bog... | reverse complement strand
TTTGCGTCGATGCGGTCCACAGTTACTGTGTCGCCAACGGCAACCTTCTCTTGACGGCCGCCAGCTTTAACAATCGCGTACACGGTGACACCTTTCCTAATACTGCTCTTACATCTTTGAGTCTTACATTTACGAGGCCCAGTTCTAGCTGAAATTGGGCAGAGGGTAAGGGTACGGACTGGCCGCCCCTCGGGTCAAACTGGACTATTCGGGCGTAATTACGCCTGTGCTGACCGCTCGGCGACGGCGACGCTGGCCGGATGGGGCTGATTCGGTGACAGCTTCCTCGGCGACTGCTTCGATGGTCGATACCTCGGCGACTGCTTCCTCGACTGGATGATCGTCTTCAACATCATCCTCGTGGACTGTTGGGACATAACGCTGGTCCATATCCTTATCGAGCGCGGTCTTGCGAACTGGCTCGTTATGGATGTGAATACCGCGACCACCACAGCTTTCGCAGGTAGTCGAAAAGGCTTCGATCAAACCTTGGCCGACACGCTTACGCGTCATCTGAACCAGACCGAGCGAGGTTACTTCTGCAACCTGATGCTTGGTGCGGTCACGACCGAGGCATTCCACCAAGCGACGCAAAACTTGATCACGGTTAGATTCCAGCGCCATATCGATGAAGTCGATGACGATGATTCCGCCCATATCGCGCAGACGCAATTGGCGAGCAATTTCTTCGGCCGCTTCCAAGTTGTTCTTGGTGACGGTCTCTTCCAGGTTACCGCCCTTGCCGATGAACTTACCGGTGTTCACATCGATAACAATCATCGCTTCAGTGCGGTCGATAACAAGCGATCCGCCAGAAGGCAGATACACCTTGCGATCGAAAGCTTTTGCAAGCTGCTCTTCGATCCGGTACTCAGCGAACATTTCACGTGCGCCGGTCCACTTCTCAATTTTTGCAGTCAGCTCTGGCGCAATATGGCCGAGATAATTATTGATCTCATCCCACGCGTCGTTGCCTTGGACAATCATCTTGTTGAAATCTTCATTGAAAATATCGCGGATAACGCGAACGGTCAGATCTGGCTCGCTATACAAAAGCGATGGCGCACTGGTGCTGTTTGACTCCGCCTTGGCTTGAATATCTTCCCATTGTGCTTTCAGACGAGCGACATCGTGAGTCAGCTCTTCTTCCGAAGCGCCCTCTGATGCGGTACGAACGATTACGCCTGCTTCATCAGGAATCAAGTTCTTCAGAATTGACTTCAAACGCGAACGCTCTTGGTCAGGCAAGCGACGACTGATTCCGCTCATTGCGCCACCAGGAACATAAACCAAATAACGACCAGGCAAGCTGATCTGACTTGTCAGACGAGCGCCCTTCTGTCCGATGGGATCCTTGGTAACCTGAACCAAAACTGATTGGCCAGTCTTCAGAACATGTTCGATCTTGCGAGGCGCGCCTTCGGCTAGGCCAGCAGCATCCCAATTCACTTCACCGGCATAGAGAACCGCGTTGCGGCCCTTACCGATATCGACGAAGGCTGCTTCCATCGACGGAAGTACGTTCTGCACGCGACCGAGGTAAACGTTACCGACATAGGAAATATTGCTATTTCGGTTGACGTAGTGCTCGACCATTACCTTGTCTTCAAGAACCGCAATCTGTGTGCGGTCACCAGTTTGGCGAACCAACATCACGCGATCTACGTTTTCGCGTCGAGCAAGAAATTCTGATTCGGTCAGGATGGTTCCGCGACGGCGAACAAAGTCACGTGGCTCGCGGTCATTACGGTCGCGACGGTCTCCGCGATCGCGGCGGTTTCCACGGTCACGACGATTGTTGCGATCAGAACGATCAGTGCGAGTTGGGCGATCATCGGCGCTGCGAGGTTCGCGCACCTTAACGACAGTTACTACGCCATCCTCATCAACGGTCTCACCCGGTGTGACACCTTCGCCACGCGCACGACGGCGGCGACGACGATGGGTACCGGTCTCGGTACCTTCGTCATCAGATGGATTGATATCGCCAGCATCTAAATCGTCGGTGAGCTCATCGTTAGCGTCGTTTGCTTCGCTGGATGAATCGCGACTGCCACGACGGCGACCTCGTCCACCACGACGGCGACGACGGCGTTCACGCTCTTCTGGAGTCAGGTTCGATGTTGAACCGCTCTCATCAGAATCGGCGCTTGAATCGCTCTCGCTTTCCGAATCACTATTTTGCGCAACAGCTTTCTTTGCCGGCGCTTTCTTTGCTGGGCTCTTGGTTTCAGGAGCCGCTTGAAATACTGGGACCGGGATCGCCTTAGCGCTAGTCTTCTTCGCCGCAGGCGCTGCTTCCACGCTCTCGACCTGATTTACGTCTGGAGATGAACCATCCGGAGCTGAATCGTCAGCAACTGCTTTTGGGGTTCCCTTTTTAGTCGAACCTTTTACTGCACGCTTGCGCGCTTTTTTTGGCTCAATAGCCATAACTCAAATCCTCATCTAAATATTCGAAAAACTTCCGGGTAAAGGTTGGGCTGAATCTTGAGATTCACTCCGCCTTTGAAAGCTTTAGCATCCGCTGCGGTGGCGAGTAATTAAGGTTCTAACTCTGGGGCCTTTGATAATCGAAAGATGATCAATGGCGACCGGCTAGGAGACCGCTCGACGCGCTGAACGCTGGGAAAAGTATTGCAGAGTTATACGGAAAGACCAATTTTGGGGCTGTCAGCTGGAATTTGCGCCTTAGCGCGAGCGTAAATGGACGTTCTGCAGCAGTCCTAGGCCAATCAGATTGGCGAACATGCTCGATCCGCCATAGCTCATAAATGGCAGCGGTACGCCGGTCATGGGCATTAAGCCCATGGTCATTCCGATGTTTTCATACATCTGGAAAGCGAACCAGGCGATGACACCAATACATACCAATTTTCCGAACATGTCGTTAGTGCGACGCGCAATCAAGAACGACCGGAAGAAAAATATCGAGAAGAACATCAAAATCAGCGCACACCCAACGAAGCCAGTCTCTTCACCCGCGACGGTGAAAATGAAGTCGGTTTGTTGTTCAGGGACAAAGCGACCATTAGTTTGCGGCCCACCAAAAATGCCTTTACCGATTAATCCGCCGGAACCAATAGTGATGCGAGATTGTCGAAGCTGATAACCGCTCTGCTGTGGATCCGCGTTTGGATCTACGAATGATTGAAGACGTTTCACTTGGTACTGGTGAATCACGCCAGCCTTTACCGCCACGACGCTGCCCAGCACACCCAACAACAGGAGCCCAGCCACCCAACGAGATGGCGCTCCTGAAACACCAATAATGGCAATCACCGCCGCCGAAATAATGAGCACTTCACCAAGGTCTGGTTGCAGAATAATGAGAAACATCGGAACCATGGCCAACGCCAGCGCTTTGGCGACATCTTTATCGGTTGGATTTTCGGAGCGGTCGCGGCTTTCCGCCAAGAGCATCGCCATTCCCACAATCACCGAAATTTTTGCCAGCTCTGCTGGTTGCAACTGAAAGCCACCAGGGAACGAGATCCACGACTTTGCGCCATTCACGGTGCTGCCAATTCCTGGGACCATGACGGCAATCAAGCCAAGTACGCCAGCACCATAGAGAAATGGCGTGTAGGCACGTAACACTCGATAGTCAATAAGAGTGGTGCCGTAGGCAAGCAATCCGCCAATGAAAATGTTAAGGATATGGCGCTTTAAATAATATTGCGGATCGAGATGTTGTTGGGCAAACCAATTCTTGGTCGCCGCATAAACCAAAACTGTTCCGATGACGAGCATGGCTGCCACCGAGATATTGAGCCACTTGTCATAACCAGAGAAATTCTCTTTCAGCGCCTTGCGCTTAAAACTACTGACGATTGTCATGGTTTCACCAATGCAACCATCTTGGGATCAATTGCCGGGATTCCAGTCGGCAACCCTTTAGGGAAAGCGCTTTTGGCTGGATCAACCGTTCCACCAACGACACCGAAGAGCGATGAGTAAATATCGCGGACTCCGACTGCAGCTGATGTCGCACCAAATCCACCTTGGCTAATCACCATAACTACCGCGTACTGCGGCTTATCACTCGGGGCGAATGACGCGTACCAAGAAATATCGTCATAGGCAGAACCATCAGGGTTCTTGCCCACGACCTGACCGGTACCGGTTTTTCCGCTCACCTGAACAGGATAGTTTGCAAAGACGGGAGCGCCAGTACCGATGGTGTTTACCGAGCGGAGCGCGGCGTGCAAGAAGGCGATATCAGAATCACTTGTTGGGGTGTGGCCTGAAACAATTGGCTTGAACTCCTTCACGACCGACCCGTCTGGCTTCACAATCGCGCGGGCAACTTCAGGCTGATACAAGGTTCCGCCATTGGCAATAGCAGCATAAATCTGAGCCTCTTGAATCGGCGTAACCAATGTATCGCCCTGGCCAATCGAGAAGTTAACGGCATCGCCTGCGCGCACCTTGTTGCCATCCACGCAATCTTCTTTCGCAATAGCAATCAAAAATGGCGTCAGATCCGCTGGTCGCGCCCGAGTCTGATAATTGCAGTAGAAGTTCTTGTTCTGTTGGTAATAGCGCTCTTTCCATGCCCGATCAGGCAAACGACCGGTCGCCTCGCCTGGCAAGTCAATTCCGGTTTTTTGCCCGAGATTAAATCCACGAGCGGCGTTAAAGAAGAAATCGTTGACATGGGAATGAGGTGACAATCCGCCGTCTTTGACCCACTGGTCATACGCAATTTGGTACCACACGGTGTCACACGAAACGGCAATTAGGTTCTGCATGTTGAGCTTGCCCTGAGATTTCGTTTCGAAGTTCGAGAAGACGTGATTACCAATCTGTACTTGAGCTGGGCAGTCGTAGGAGGCGTCGAGGTTATAGCCAGCCTTAGATGCCGCAACAACCGAGATAGCTTTAAAGGTTGATGCTGGTGGATACATTCCCTGCAGCGGACGCGACAAAGCGGGAACTCCGGTTTTGGCGCTATACAACGCACTCGCCTGCGCGGTGGTTAAGCCCTTTTCCCAAATCGATGGGTCGTAAGTCGGATACGAAGCAATTGCCAATACGCGTCCGGTCTTCACATCGAGAACAACTGCCGCGCCTGAATCTGCGTGATATCCCTGCGAACGCGAACGCGCGACAGATGAGGCCAGCGCCTTCTCTGTTGCGGCTTGCAATTGGGCGTTGATGTTGGTCACCAGATTGTCGCCCGGAATAGGCTTGGTATTTTGCGACTGCGAAGTAATCGCTTCAGTCCGGTTAACAATCACAGTCTTCACGCCGGGCGTGCCGCGCAAGTAATCGTTGTATTGATACTCCAAACCTGCTTTACCAATAACTTCGTTGCGATAGTAATGCGCGCTGGTATTAGCCAAGTCTGCTTCGGTCACCGATCCGACATACCCCAGTTCGTGCGCTGCATTCTCGCCAGCTAGCGATGGGTAACTACGAATTGGAACTGGCGCGGCATCTACGCCTGGAAAGAGGTCGGCATTCTCAAGAATTTTCAGCGCTTGGGCTTGGGTTGCTTGGCGAGTCACTGGAATTGGTTGATATCGCGTGCCCTTCCAGCATCCGGTCTTATCGCCGCTCAGAATTTCGCCACACAGTCGAGTCTCTTGGAAAACCTGTTGTGGCGTTTGACCAACCAGCGCCGCAACTTTAGCGATGATGGCGGTTCCGGTATCTGGCAATTTATCAATAACGCTACGGTCAATTGTGATGACCAGGCCCGGGCGATCGACAACCATGGGAATGCCACTGCTATCAACGATTGCACCGCGAACCGCAGGAGTAACAATGTCTCGACTTTGAATACTGAGCGCCGCGCTCTTGTAGGCATCGGTGTTTGCGATTTGAAGGTAGAACAACCGACCAAGTAGCGCGAGCAATAACGAGCTGACAAGCACCTGTATAAAGATCAGATTAAGGCGGGAGCGATCATTCATTGGTTGTTAGATGCGCTCTCGTGAAGTCAGTGAAAGGCTGCGCAACTTTGCCAACAAGGGCAGCACAAGAGGAGCGAAGATCAGGGTCCACAACGAATTACCGAGAATCACAACAGCGTTGTGAGAAATCGAGCCATTGTTCTCGCCCAATAGCGTTCCAGCTAACAAGTAGCTAGCAAGTGTGAGTGCGCTAGCGATAGAAACAAAACCCACAAACGCGCCTGGCCGGCTAGTGAAATCGCCGATGCTCTCGCGATTGGTAGCAATCAAATATCCAATCAAGGTGAGTACGAGCGCCCATTGTCCGAACGGTGTTCCGGTCGAGGGCGCAAGATCAAGAATAATTCCGCCAAGAAAACCCATGAGTACCGCACCCGATGATTCCTCCAGCGCCATCAGCGCAATCAGGACAGCCAAGTAAAAAGAGAAGCCGGCTATCGGGAAATTAATACGTGCAACGGCCGATTCCTGAAAAGTGAAAACCACGAAGAGAAAGAGCGCACTGAGCAAGGCGCGAAGTGGACTCACTTGCCCGCCTTCTTCTTAACAGAGGTGGCTGATGGTGTGGGAACCGGTGTTGGTGTATTCGACGCACCCGCGCCAGGCGACGGTGCAACCGCTGGGGCCGCAGGCGCTGTTACATAAACGGTCACTGTTGGTTCAGGTGTAGGTACTAACGCATCACGGGGATCATGTGCAGGTGGCGCAACAACCACGGTGACAACGCCCAAGTCATTGAGATTTTCAAAGCCCAATACATCCGCTTCTTGTGTCAAAGAAGCACCGGAGTTATTGACCGCCGATACTCGACCGACTGGAACGCCAGCCACAAACGGTTTGTTCCCATCGCTACCGAGCGAGACAAGCACATCGCCCACCTTGATGGTTCCCGCTGGATCCAATAACTGCAGAACAAAGTGCGAATCGCCTTGGCCCAAAACCACACCAATACTTTGCGTGCCTGCAATTCGAACGCCAATCTTGAAGTTCGGATCCGACATTAATTCCACGACAGAAGAAGTAGCAGTCGTCTCTTTAACCACACCAACGATTCCGGTCCCGCCCAACACCGTCATGTCTTTGGTAATTCCATCAGAGGTTCCGGCATCAATGGTCAGAGTCTGGCTAAAGTTAGAAGCCGAACCATGTCCGATTACGCGAGCGCTGACGACTTTGTATCCACCATGGCCAGCAAGATTGAGAGCGCCACGAAGCTTTGCGAGTTGGCCCTTCATATCGGCGCTAAGAACCAGTTGACTCTTGAGCTTTGCATTCTCCGCCTTGGTCGCGGTCAGCTCAGCTTTGGTCTTGCCGAAGTTCTTTACATCGCTGAAGAAATTGCCGACCGGTGAAAAAAGTGATGAGACGCCTTTTTGAATTGGCGCCAAGAATGATTGCGTTGCGGATCGCGAGCTCTTGGTCAGGCTCACGCCACGAAGATCAAGCGTGATGAGAAAGAGCGAAGTAACGAGCAAAATCACCAGCAGCAGACGAGAACGATTGCCTCCTCTACCTGCCACTGGTGTACTCCTTTATTAGTGAATGAACTGGGTTAGCGACGAGGTTCTGAAATCAAAACCTTCTCAAGTGCTTCGAACTCCTCAACGCACTTGCCGGAACCTTCAGCAACCGCCTGCAATGGCCGCTCTGAAATATGGATCGGAATTCCGGTCTCGCGACGAAGTCGCTCATCAAGGCCACGAAGCAATGCTCCGCCACCAGTAAGAACGATTCCGCGATTCATCAAATCCGAAGCGAGCTCCGGTGGAGTCTTATCCAAGGTGCTCTTCACGGCGTTAACAATCTGGTTCACAGGCTCTTCAAGTGCCTTGCGAATATCTTCCGCTGAAACGCGGATGATCTTTGGCAGGCCTGTTGCAAGATCGCGACCACGGATTTCTGCATCTGGCTCATCTGGCAATGGATATGCCGAACCGATAGCCATCTTAATTTCTTCTGCGGTGCGCTCACCCAAGAGCAATGAATATTCACGCTTAACCCAGTCAATAATTGCTTGATCGAGTTCGTCGCCACCGACGCGGATAGATAGCGCGGTAACGATTCCGCCTAATGAAATAACTGCTACTTCAGTCGTGCCGCCACCGATATCGACAACCATATTGCCGGTTGGCTCGTGGATAGGTAGACCCGCTCCGATTGCAGCAGCCATTGGCTCTTCGATGATGTAAACCTTGCGGGCGCCAGCGGCATAACCAGCATCCTTCACTGCGCGTTGTTCAACGCCAGTGATACCTGATGGAACGCATACGACGATACGTGGCTTTGCCAAGTAACGACGACGGTGCACCTTCTGAATGAAGTAACGGAGCATGCGCTCGGTGGTGTCGAAGTCAGCGATAACGCCATCCTTCAATGGACGGATAGCAACGATGTTGCCCGGAGTACGACCAATCATCTGCTTTGCCTCAAGACCAACCGCAAGGATCGCGCCGGTATCTTGGTTCACCGCAACAACGCTTGGCTCATTAAGAACGATGCCACGACCACGGACATAGACCAATGTGTTGGCTGTTCCCAAGTCGACCGCCATATCGCGACCAATAAATGACATTCGGTTCTGTTGCTTCTTGCTCATCGGTGACCTTTCGGGCTTCTTACATACATCGGGGGACGGGGAAGGTGGTGCAAGTGCTACAAATTAATTAGAGCTCAGGAAAGAAAATCGAAATCTCACGAGCCGCGGACTCTGGCGAATCCGATCCGTGCACGATGTTCTGGACAACTTTTGTCCCTTGGTCGCGTGCAAGGTCGCCACGAATGGTGCCCGGCTCGGCTGTTGTTGGATCGGTTGTTCCCGCCAACTTCCGGAAGCCTTCAATGACTCGGTTGCCTTCAGCGACAAGCGCAACGATTGGACCCGACAACATGAACTCAACAAGTGGCTCAAAGAATGGCTTGCCTTGGTGTTCGGCATAGTGCTTCTCGAGCAATGCGCGATCAGGATGCATCATCTTGAGTGCAACAACGCCATATCCCTTTTGTTCAATTCGTCGAATGACTTCGCCGACCAACGAGCGTCGGACGCCATCGGGCTTGACCAGGATTAGGCTGCGCTCAGTAGTTGTGCTCATGCGCCCATTCTAAGGCGAGATGGCGCGAACCGATAATTTAGCTATTTTTTCCCTTATTCGGCGGACCTTCGGCCAACAACCGTGCCCGAATCGCCTCGCCTTTGCGGCCCACAAAATAAGCAAATCCCCAGAGAACTGCAAAAAGCGCGCCCATGAAATACATGGCTGTAACGACCGAGCCATATGCGATCAATGCTATCTGCAGCACAGTGCCGATGTACCAACCACGAATATTTTTCATCAGCCCAGCGTTGAGTAGCAACAAAATTGCTAACACTCCCCCAAGGCTTAGCGCCAGGGCTCCGTGACTATCCATTGCAAGCAAGAGTGCGAATCCCATCACAAGAGATTCCATAAAAAGTACCGAGCTGCCGAGAATGCGCATCGCTTACTCCGCTTCTTCTATGCCACTGATGTCACGAATAATCTTTCGAGCTTCGCCCGCAGTCACAACTGAGCCACAAATGGTCACGGCCGAAATGCCGTCACTGACCTGGTTCACCAGCGTGCACTGTTCCATCGCATACGTGATTGCCGTGCGCAGATTATCTTCTTTGAAAACACGTTCTGCGCCAAAAATCTTGATCGCCGCCTGATAAAGCTTCTCAACCGGCAAGGCGCGAGGTGAAGAGTTCTGCGTTACTACGAGGCGATCAATAACTGGTTCTAGCTCTTTGAGAACGCCTTCGACATCCTTCTCTCCCAAGATAGCCACAACGCCAAAAACGCTCTCGAAATCGAATTCGTTTCGCAGCGTTTCGGCAAAGGCGTGCGCGCCGTGCGGATTATGAGCTGCATCAATAATCACAGTCGGATCGCGATACACGATTTCGAAACGACCAGGTGATTCCACTTTCGTGAAGGCAGAGCGGACCAATTCTTCATCTAATTTCACGCCCGCAAATGCTTCAGCGGCAGCCAGCGCTAGTGCTGCATTTGATGCTTGATGAGCGCCATGGAACGGCAAGAAAATATCGTCGTAATCTCCGAAGATTCCTCGGATCGAAATGAACTGACCGCCAACCGCGATTGCGCGTGATTTCACGGAGAACTCAACGCCTTCGCGATAAGGAATTGCAGAAACTGCGGCAACCTTCGACAACAGCACTTTCGCGACTTCGACCGGTTGCGCCGCGAGGACAACATGCGACTCGGGCTTAATGATGCCGGCCTTGGTCTGTGCGATTTCCTCGAGCGTATTACCGAGATATTCCATGTGATCAAAGCCGATCGGTGTGATGACAGAGACTTGGCTAGCCACCACGTTTGTGGAATCCCATTCGCCACCCATGCCGGCTTCGATAACACCGAGATCCACCGGAAATTCTGCAAACGCAACGAAGGCCAGAGCGGTCATTGCCTCAAAGAATGAGATGGGATGGGGCTGCTTGCTATCAATTAAATCTAAATAGAGCGCAATGTCGTTGTAGGCGGCGATAAATCCTTCAGCTGGAATCGGGCGATTGTTAATCGCGATCCGCTCGAGGATGCTCTCCAGGTGTGGGCTCGTAAATCGGCCGGTGCGGTATCCCAGCTCGCGATGCAGGACGTCAATCATGCGTGATGTGGTGGTCTTGCCATTTGTTCCAGCAATATGAATCGTCGGATAGGACAGCTGTGGCGACCCCAATACATCGACCAGCGCCGCGATTCGATCGAGCGATGGTTCGAGTTTTATTTCGGGCCAACGCTTAAGTAGCGCCGCTTCTACAACAGCAAGTACTTCGAGATCATCCGGAGTTGTCATGGCTTACTTAGGCAGCGCCGCGAGCTGGGCAGTGATGCGCTCGATATCTGCAGTCGTTTGCGCCAACCGAGCTCTGATCTCCTGAACAACTTCCATTGGAGCCTTTGCCATGAATCCTTCGTTGTCGAGTTTCACCTTTGCGGTGGCTCGATCTTTTTCGGCTGTCGCCAAGTCCTTCGTCAATCGAGCACGTTCTGCTGCGACGTCGACTGCGCCAGTCAGGTCGAACTCAACAACAACCTTGCCAACTTCAATATTTGCAGAGACCGCGCCGGTTAAAGGTTCAAGTCGTGAGACGTGGCGAACCGCCGCTTCGTACGCTGACAAGCCCGCTGCATCCAGTCCAACGAATTGCGCCGCCACCTTTGCCGACGGTTTGATTCCCTGGTCGTTTCGGAAACGACGAATCTCTGTGATCAACGATTGAATTTGAGATATCGCAGCGCCTGAATCGGTATTGCGATTCGATGGGTTGGCCTTTGGCCATGCGGCAATCACCAGGCTCTCGCCACCAGTGAACGAACACCAAAGCTCTTCAGTAATGAATGGCATTGCAGGGTGCAACAACCGCAGAAGTTGATCGAGAACATGACCCAAAACGCGCTTGGTGCTATCTGCTTCTGTTCCGCCAGCGGCGAGTGAAGCCTTCGAAAGTTCGAGATACCAATCGCAGAAGTCATCCCACGCAAAGTGATACAGCAGTTCGCATGCCTTCGCGAATTCGTACTTCTCTAACAACGCATCGACTTCTTCAATCGTTTCATCGAGTCGGGTCAGAATCCATTGATCGATTGCACCGAGTGATGAGAACGCTGGCAAGTCACCGGCAACGGTTGCGCCATTCATCATGGCAAAGCGAGTGGCGTTCCAGAGCTTGGTGGCAAAGTTACGAGCGCCGCCAATCCACTCTTCTGCCAACGCTTGATCGGCGCCCGGATTTGCACCACGTGCCAAGGTAAAGCGCAGCGCATCCGATCCGTACTTATCCATAAATTCGATGGGATCGACGGTGTTGCCACGGCTCTTACTCATCTTCTTGCCGAAGCGATCACGAACCAATCCGTGCAAGGCGATGGTATGGAATGGCGCAACGCCATCCATCGCAAATAAGCCAAAGAGCATCATTCGAGCAACCCAGAAGAAGAGGATGTCGTAGCCAGTCACCAAGACGCTGGTTGGATAAAACTTCTTGACATCATCAGTCGCATCTGGCCAGCCGAGTGTGGAGAACGGCCAGAGACCAGAAGAGAACCAGGTGTCGAGCACATCGGAATCCTGGGTGTAACCCTCGGGCGGAACATCGTTTGGACCACAAACAACAATTTCGCCATTCGGTCCGTAATAAACCGGGATGCGGTGACCCCACCACAACTGACGTGAAATACACCAGTCATGCATATTGTCGATCCAGTCAAAGTAACGAGGCGCCATTTCTTCTGGCTCAATTTTGACGCGACCATCGCGAACAGCATCGCCAGCAGCCTTTGCGAGTGGTGCAACTTTCACAAACCACTGCAACGAGAGACGTGGCTCAACCGTTGTATCGCACCGTTGGCAATG